>Ga0210060_1000100_pt1 | contig 50997 bp, 44 predicted proteins | sample Joice_CattailNLB_FD_184871 | JGI IMG/M metagenome (GOLD analysis project Ga0210060, IMG submission 184871) | Wetland microbial communities from San Francisco Bay, California, USA, that impact long-term carbon sequestration - Joice_CattailNLB_D2... | ecosystem: Environmental > Aquatic > Marine >...
GCGGTTGCCGCTCGCGCCCGCGACGCTGCGCGCCGGCGGGCGGATCTCTGCCGGGATGATCTCGACGGTCCAGATGCCGTTGCCCATGCGCGCGGCGATCGCACCGAGCGATTGCCCGCAGCGTTGCGCCCCTTCCCCCGAATCGCTGATCACCTCGATGATGTGCTCCCTGAGCGTCGTGCGCCTGCGCCCGGCGGTGCCGGGGGCGCTCGAGGCAACGGACGATTGGGGTGGGGCGTCTTTCATTGTTCGGGTCCGCGTGCGCTTCATGGTTCGAGACTAGGCGATACGCACGCGCACATAGTTGCGCTCGCCGGCGGGAATGCCGAACAGCCGCTCGGCGATTTCTTCCGCGGATGCAGGGCCGAGTCCGAGATAGGCCTTGATGCTCGCCGCGGCGCGACGGCCGGCGCCCATCGCCTCGATGACCGTCGCCGCGCCGGTGACGATGTCACCGCCCGCGTACACCCCGGCCATCGAAGTGGCGAGATCGTCGTCGGTCGCGAGGTAGCCGCGCGCATTGAGCCTGAGCTTCGTCGTCTGGCCGATGATCGGGTTGGCGTTGGTGCCGATCGCGTAGACCACCTGGTCGCAGTCGAAGTCGAATTCGCTGTCGGGCACCGGCACCGGGCGCCGCCGTCCCGAGCTGTCGGGCTCGCCGAGCGCCATGCGCACGCAGCGCATGCCGCGTACGCTCCCCCGGCCGTCGTCGAGCACCGCGACCGGCGCCGTGAGCCAGTGGAACTCGACGCCTTCCTGCTCTGCGTGATGCACCTCCTCGACGCGCGCCGGGGCCTCGGTGCGCGAGCGCCGGTAGACGCAGGTCACCTTTTCCGCGCCGAGGCGCAGGCAGACGCGCATCGCGTCCATCGCGGTATTGCCCGCGCCGATCACCGCGACCCGCCGGCCGAGCGGCATCGGCGTATCGACGTTGGGGAAGTCCTTGGCATGCATCAGGTTGCAGCGCGTCAGGAGCTCGTTCGCCGAGAGCACGCCGTTCAGTGAATCGCCGGGCACGCCGAGCATCGACGGGTAGCCCGCGCCGGTGCCGATGAACACCGCGTCGAAGCCCATTTCGTCGCGCATCTGCGCGATCGTGAACAGGCGCCCGACCAGGGTGTTGCATTCGAAGCGCACGCCGATCTTGCGCAGGTTCTCGATCTCGGCGTCGATGACGGCGTTCGGCAAACGGAAGTCCGGGATGCCGTAGCGCAGCACGCCGCCGGGCAGATGAAAGGCCTCGAACACCGTGACTTCGCAGCCGGCCTTCGCCAGATCGGCCGCGCAGGCCATGCCCGCAGGGCCCGAGCCGACGATGCCGACGCGCATGCCGTTCGGCTCGATGTAGGGATTGTTGACCCAGCCGTTCTCGATCGCGGAATCGCCGACGTAGCGCTCGAGGCGCCCGATGGCCACGGGCTCGAGCGTGTCGCCCACGGTGCATACGCCCTCGCACTGGGTCTCCTGCGGGCAGACCCGTCCGCAGACCGCCGGCAGGAGGTTGGTCTCGCCGATCACGTCGTAGGCGGCGCGCAGGTTCTTCTGGCTGATCTTCTCGATGAACCGCGGAATATCGATGCCGACCGGGCAGCCGCGCACGCAGGGCTGGTCAGGACACATCAGGCAGCGCTCGGCCTCGACGAGCGCGTCCTCGGCGCGATAGGCAAACGTGACTTCGGCGAAGTTCTTGACGCGTTCCTCCGGCGCCTGCTCGCGCGCCGCGGTACGTTGCTGCGGAATGGTGCGGATGGTTTTCTTTTTCCTGCCGGCCATGATGATCTCGTCTCGCGCCGTACGCGGCCTGCGCCTGCCTCAGCGTTCTGGCGCCGCAGGCGGCGCCGGCGTCGGATCATTGGCGGCAGCGACCATCAGGCGGCATTGCTCGGACCAGCGCTCGAGCGCGGCCTGTTCTTCGCTCCGGTAGCGCCGCAGGCGCGTCATCAGATCGTCGAAATCGACCAGATGGCCGTCGAAATCCGGCCCGTCGACGCAGGCAAACTTCACCTCGTCGCCGATCTTCACCCGGCAGCCCCCGCACATCCCGGTGCCGTCGACCATGATCGGGTTGAGACTGACGATTGTTTTGATGCCGTGCGGGCGCGTTGCCTCGGCGCAGCCTTTCATCATGACCGGCGGGCCGATGGCGACGACTTCGTCGATGTCAGAATGCTTTTCCAGGGCCTGCCGGATGCCTTCGGTCACCAGTCCCTTGATCCCGGCCGAGCCGTCGTCGGTGCACAGGATCAGCTCGTCGCAGCAGGAACGGAACTTGTCCTCCCAGAACACGAGGTCCTTGGAGCGAAACCCGAGTACCCCGATCACGGTGGCGCCGGCTTGCTTGAACCCGCGGGCCTGCGGATAGATCGGCGCGACGCCCAGTCCGCCGCCGACGCAGACCACTTTGCGCGCGCCACTGATCGGGCTTGGCACGCCCATCGGGCCGACGAGGCCGTGCAGCGAGGTTCCCACGGTGCAGCGTTGCTGCATCTCGCGGGTCGTCTTGCCCACCGCCTGAATGACCAGCGTCACGCTGCCCCGGTCGCGATCGAAGTCGGCGATGGTGAGCGGGATGCGCTCGCCTTCGGCGTGCGACATGACGATCACGAACTGCCCGGGTCGCGCAGCCTTCGCCATCAGCGGATGGCGTACTTCGAGCAGGAAGGTCGCCGGGGAGAGGTCCTCCCGCGCGACGATCTCGAAGTCCGACAGCTGCACCTGATTCACCTGCCAAATACCTTGTTTTTGATGCTAGTCCCCTCGCCCTGGCGCGGAATTGATCTATCGCAAGTGTGCGAGAACACTGTCAATTTCCGACATTGCATACCGAGCAGCGCGACAGCTGCACCCAATCGCCCTGCTTGAACCAGTCAATGCGCCGCGCCGGGGGCTCTTCGTCTGCGATAAAGGCCAGCCCGCCAGCACCGAGATCGGCCAGGGCGACGGCGCGCCAGGTCGCGTGCTGGCTGGGCGCACGGCCGTCGATCTGGTCCCGGATGTTCTGCGCCGTGGTGGTGACCATCGATTCCACCATGTAGGCGGTCTTGTGCGTGCCCGTCGGCACCGGCGTCGGCGCCTCGCTCGCCGCCTCGACGGTCGCCCCGGCGGCATAGATATTCGGGTAGCGCGGGTTGCGCTGGTGCTCGTCGACCAGGATGAAGCCGCGTTCGTTCGCCAGCCCTTCGATGCCGATCACGGCATCGATACCGCGGAACGCCGGCATCATCATCGAGTAGCGGAACGGCAGCACGCGCTGGCGCAACGGCTGGCCCGCCGCGTCGCACTCGCTGACATGCATGCGCTCGCGCTCGACCCTGTCGACGCGTGCGTTGGCGATCCAGGCGATGCCGCGCTCGCGCATCGCCGCTTCCAGCCGCTCGCGCGCGTCGCCCATGCCACCGACACCGAGATGGCCGACCCAGGGTTCGGCGGTGACGAAGGTGACGTCGACCTTCTCGCGCAGCCCGCGATGGCGCAGATCGGCGTCCATGTGAAACAGGCTTTCGTAGGCCGGCGCGAAGCACGAGGCGCCCTGCACCGCCCCAACGACCAGCGGCCCCGGGTTCTCGACGAACTGGCCCCAGCCCCGGCTGCAGCCTTGCAAATGGGCGGCCTCGCACAGCGAGTGCGTGTGACCCTGCGGGCCGAGACCCTCGATCTCGTCGAACGCCGGCTTCGGGCCGGTGGTGATCACGAGGAAATCGTAGGCGAGCGAACCACCGTCACCGAGCTCGAGCGCGTTGCGTTCGGGATGCAGGCGGCGCGCCCCGGCGGCGCTGAAGCCGATGCCCTTTTTCTGCAGGGCGCTCGCCAGGTCGAACGCCGTTTCCGGGCCCGCCTGGCCCCCGTCCCAGGGGGCGCCGGTGCTCGCCTGCATGCGTTCGCCGCTCGAGACCAGGGTCACGCGATCCTCGGGACGTGTCTGCTCGAGCATCTCGTAGGCCATGGCGAGACCATTTGGACCGCCGCCAATGATGACGATGTGTGCCATGCGACCCTCCAGCGCACCGCCGGCACTCCGCCGCAGCGCGCACTGTCAGTCGTGGAACCTAGGGATGACTCTCCGCCTGCACGTTCCGCAAGCCATGACAGAGATCAAATCTCGGTCGATTCGGGCGGCGGCGCCACATAGGCTATCCTCCGCCCGGACGCCGATCGGGGCGGCGCAGGACGGAGGAAACATGACCCAGCACGAAACCGTGGCCTTCATCGGCCTGGGCCAGATGGGCCGGCCAATGAGCGGACATCTCGCCAAGGCCGGCTACCGCATTCGCGCCTTTGACGCGTCGCCTGAAACGCTGTCGGCGGTGGCGGCAGAAAGCGGCGCCACAGCCTGCGCCAGCGCCGCCGAAGCGGCGTACGGGGCGGAGCTGCTGATCACCATGCTGCCCGACGGCAAGATCGTGCGTCAGGTGCTGCTCGACGCGGGCGTCGCGGCCGCGCTGCCCAAACGGGCGACGGTGCTCGACATGAGCTCTTCGGACCCGGTTGGCACGCGTGCGCTGGGCGAATCGCTCGCCGCGCTCGGCCTGACCCTGATCGACGCGCCGGTCTCGGGCGGCGTGGCGCGCGCCAAGACCGCGCAGCTTTCGATCATGGCCGGCGGCGACCCGGCGACGATCGAGCGCCTGCGGCCGATCCTCGAGACGATGGGCAACCGCGTCTTTCTCACCGGACCGCTCGGCTCGGGCCACGCCATGAAGGCGCTCAACAACTATGTCTCGGCCGCCGGGCTCGCCGCGGTCTGCGAGGCACTCGTCGTCGGGCGCGCCTTCGGCCTCGACCCCGCTGCGATGAACGAGGTGCTAAACGCCTCCACCGGAAAGAACAACACCACCGAGGTCAAGGTGAAGCAGTTCCTGCTCTCGGGCGCATTCAACTCGGGCTTCTCTGCCGGTCTGATGACCAAGGACCTGGCCACCGCCGCCGATCTTGCCGACGCGATGGGGATCGCGGCGCCTTTCGCGCACGATTGTGTCGCGGTATGGCGCAAGATGGTCGCTGCGCTCGGCGCGGGCGCCGACCACACCGAGTTTTTCCGCTTCAGCGGCGGGAATGCGCGCTGATCGGCCGCTGTTCTCCAGGCGGTTCCCTTATCGAGGAATGGCAATGACCGCACATGACGGACGGAAGACGAAACGGCGCGCGTTCCTGCGGACCCTCGGCGCCGCGGTCGGCGGCCTTGCCCTGAGCGCCCTGCCCTACGCGGCGCGCGGCGCGGCTGCGGGCCTCAAGATCGGGGTCATCGGCTCGGGCCGCATCGGCGGCACGCTGGGCGAGCTCTGGCTGAAGGCCGGACACGAGGTCATGTTCTCGTCGCGCCACCTCGAAAGCGACCAGGCATTGGCCGCGCGCCTGGGCGGCAAGGCCCGCGCCGGAACGCCGCAGCAGGCCGCCGCGTTCGGCGAAGTGCTGCTGTTCGCGGTGCCCTATGGCGCGCTTCCCGAGCTGGGCCGCACGCTCGCGCCCGAGATCAAGGGCAAGCCGGCGATCGACGCCTGCAACCCCTTCGTCGGTCGGGACGGCGAGATCGCGACCTGGGCGCGGAACAAGGGCGCCGGACTTGCCTCGGCGGAACTGCTGCCTGGCGCGCGCCTGGTGCGCGCCTTCAACGCGATCAGCTACGCGAGACTGCCTGCCGCGGGTGAGCGCAAGCCCGACGATCGCATCGGCATGCCGATCGCTGGCGACGACCCCGATGCCATCGCGGTGGCCTCGCGCCTGGTGCGCGACGCCGGCTTCGAGCCGGTCGTGATCGGATCGCTCGCCAAGGGAAGGTATCTGATTCCAGGCACGCCGCTCGCGGGCGAGCACACGCCGGCGGAGATCCGGAAGATTGCCGCGGGCCTGAACTGAGCGGCGCGGCCGCGGCCAGCGGGCTCCGGAGGTCCGACCGCATGTACCCTGCCGTCCACGCCGCCACACTGAAGCTGCCGCTGCGTTCGCCTGCCGCCGTGCCACCATGAACCGCCGCATCAAGCACGACACGCCGGCGCACATCGAGGACTACGCGCTGCTCGGCGACATGCGCACCGCGGCGCTGGTCGACAAGAACGGCTCGGTCGACTGGATGTGCGTGCCGCGCTTCGACACGCCGGCCTGCTTCGCCGCGCTGCTCGGCACCGCGGATCACGGCCACTGGCTGCTGCGCCCCGAGCGCGACTCGCTCAGCATCGAGCGCCGCTACCGCGACGGCACCCTCGTGTTGGAGACCACGCACCGGGTGGAAGGCGGCGCGGTGCGGCTGATCGAATTCATGGCGATCGACGGCAGCCTGCCGCGGCTGGTGCGCATCGTCGAAGGCCTCGAGGGCGAGGTGCCGATGTGGACCCAGCTCGTGGTGCGCTTCGACTACGGCTCGGTCGTACCCTGGTCGCGGCGCACCGCGGACTGCCAGCTCTATGTCGGCGGGCCCGATGCGCTGCGCCTGTATTCTCCGGTGCGCGTGCACGGCGAGAACTTCACCTCGGTCGCCGAGTTCCGCGTGAAGAAGGGCGAGCGCATTCCGTTCCTGCTGTCGTTCCAGCCCTCGCACGAGCCTGCGGCGCCGCCGGTCGACGCCGACGAGATGCTCCGGCGCACCGAGCGCAGCTGGCGCGACTGGAGCGAAAAGTGCAGCTACCGCGGCCGCTGGCGCGAACCGGTGCTGCGCTCGCTGATCACGCTGAAGGCCCTGACCTATGCGCCGACCGGCGGCATCATCGCCGCGCCGACGACCTCGCTGCCCGAGGCGCTCGGCGGCGTGCGCAACTGGGACTACCGCTTCTGCTGGCTGCGCGACGCGGCCTACGCGCTTTACGCGCTGCTCATGACCGGCTACCACCAGGAGGCCGCGGCCTGGCGCGAGTGGCTGCTGCGCGCCGCCGCCGGCCGCCCGCAGGACCTGCGCATCGTCTACGGCGTGCGCGGCGAGCGGCGGCTGCTCGAGCGCGAGCTGCCCTGGCTGCCCGGATACCAGGGCGCGGCGCCGGTGCGCATCGGCAACGGCGCGGCGAGCCAGTTTCAGCTCGACGTCTACGGCGAAGTGATGGACGTGCTCGGCCTCGCGGGCGACTTCGGCATCGACAGCGACGACGACGCCTGGCAGGTGCAGAAGGTGCTGATGGATTTTCTCGAGGCGAACTGGCAGGCGCCCGACGAAGGCATCTGGGAGGTGCGCGGCGGCAAGCAGCAATTCACGCATTCCAAGGTGATGGCCTGGCGCGCGTTCGACCGTGCGGTCAAGAGCGTCGAGCGACTCGGGCTCGATGGGCCGGTGGCGCGCTGGCGCACGCTGCGCGAGGAGATTCATGCCGACGTCTGCGCGAAGGGCTACCACGCCGGGCGCAATGCCTTCGTGCAGGCCTACGGCGGCGACGCGCTCGATGCCAGCCTGCTGATCATTCCGCTGGTCGGCTTCCTGCCGGCCGACGACCCGCGCATGCGCGGCACGGTCGCGGCCATCGAGCGCGAGCTGATGTCGAACGGTCTGGTGTTTCGCTATTCGACCGGCGACGCAAACGTCGACGGCCTGCCCCCGGGCGAAGGCGCGTTTCTGCCGCTCAGCTTCCTGTATGTCGACAACCTCGCGCTGCAGGGTCGCCGTGACGAGGCGGTCGCCTGCTTCGAGCGGCTGCTCGGTCTTGCCAACGACGTCGGCCTGCTCTCGGAAGAGTACGAGCCGACGCTCGGGCGCATGCTCGGCAACTTTCCCCAGGCCCTCACGCACGTCGGGCTGGTCAACGCGGCAATCCAGCTCTCCGGCGCCGCGCAGCGCGGGGTCTCAGGCGCCGGCGACCAGCCGCGCGAGGTCGGCGGCGATGTCCCCCGCGCTTAAGTCAGGCTGAATCAGCAGCCGCGCCTTGCCCTCGGCGTCGAACGCGAACACCGCACTGCTGTGCGACACGGCATAGTTGCCGTGCGCATCGGGCACATCGCGCCCGTAGGCAACGCGATAGCGCCTGGTGAGCGCATCGAGCTGCGTGGTGCTGCCGCGCAGCCCCGTGGCCTGCGCCGAGAAGGCCTTGACGTAGCCGTGCAACAGCGCCGGCGGATCGCGCGCCGGATCGACGGTCACGAACAGGATGCGCACCCGCCGGCCCTTGTCGCCCATGGCCTTGATCGCCTGCGACAGGCGCGCGAGCGTCGTCGGGCAGACATCGGGACAGTGCGTATAGCCGAAAAACAGCAGCACCACCTCGCCGCGGACGTCCGCGGCTCGCAGTTCGCGGCCCTCGTCGCTCGTCATGTCGAAGGCCAGATCGGGGATCATGCCCTGCACGTTTTTCGCGTGCCAGGGCTCGCCGCCGCAGGACGCGGCGAGCAGCGCGAGCAGCACGCAGCCCGTTCGCCAGCGGCGCGCCCAGGCCAGGCTCATCCCGCCTGCCTGCGCGCCGGCGGCCCGCCGGCGCGCGCATCGGCGCGCATCCAGTACCCGATCACGATGAGCGCACCTGCGACATGCATCATTGCCGCGGGGATCCAGGTGACCAGGCCGCCGATCTGCTGGTCTTCGAGCGGGCTGATGGCCCAGGCGCGCCCGCAGACCGCGTATACGCCGAACAGGTCCTCCGGGGCGAGCGCGATGTGCGCGCCGAGCATGATCTGCGGCACCGCGGCGGCGAGCAGCAGGCCGATGCGCGGGCCGAGCCCGATCAGCGCGCCTTCGGCACGGCTGCGCGGATCGAGCATCAGGAACCAGAACAGCAGCCCGTCGAGCAGCATGCTCCAGTTCATCAGCTGGTACAGCGGGCCGCTCAGCATGGCGTAGAAATGCACCTCCGGCTCGAGCCAGAGGAAGATCAGGCCGACGAACAGCAGCGGTGCGACGTACGCGTTCTGCAGCGCGCGGTACGCCGCCTGCGCGAACCGGTGGCGCCAGAGCGGCGTCAGCAGGCGCGCGTGCAGGCGCCCCGGCAGGCCGCGCGCGATCACCGCCTGCGGCCGCGACAGGGCGAGCAGAAATGGTGCGAGGTGGTGCAGCGCGAGGTGCTGCAGCCGGTGAATGTAGAACATGTGCTGCGAGAGATAGTCGACGCGCGTGTGCATCACGATGTAGATCAGCGCGAGCCCGCTCCAGAAGCCGGCGCGCCGCGCCAAGCCCACCGCTTCCGCCGGACCCGCAAGCCGCAGCCCGCGTGCGTAGGCGATCGCGCTGCCGAGCAGCAGCACCACCAGCAGCGGCGAGAATTCCCAGGGCAGCAGGGTCGCCAGCCAGGCGCTCACCGCGTGCGGACGCCTCCGCGCACTAGGCTGCGTCGCGCCGCGCCTGCGCCGGCGCGAATGCGTCCTCCATCTCGCGCCGCAGGCGCACCGCGGTCTGCTGCGCATCGACCGCGACGTCGATCCAGCGCAGCGGCGTGCCCTGCGCGATCGGCTTGAGCAGCTTCCAGCCGTGCGCGAGGCCGAGCGGCAGCAGGCCCTGGCCGTAGGAGATCTCGGCCGGGCGCAGCTGCCCGGCGACCGTGTAGCCGCCCTCGCCATCGAGAATCTCGCCCGGCTTGAGGTCCTTTTTCGCCACCGCGACCGCGTCCGCGCGCCAGCCGGTGGCGCAGCCGGTCGGCTCGCCGCGCAGGCCGATCGAGGCGACCGAAATGCCGACCTCCAGGCCGATCAGGTGCCAGCGCTTGTACAGGCAGGCGTAGCGCCCCGACGGGTCGGTGCGCAGCTTGTATTCCTCGAAGCAGCGGCGGATGTACTCGGACTCGCCCTCGAACACGACCCAGACGCCCATGCGGATGTCGTAGGGGATGACCCGGCCGTCGGCCTCGAGCGAGGAGATGACTTCCACCTGCCCCTTGTGGTGCAGCTGGCCGCCGTCCGCCTTCGGCCGCATCACGAAGGGAATGTCGTCAACCGAGGCCGGCGGGTAGCGCAGCCCCTCGGTTGCCGGCGTCAGCCCGGTCGCGTTGCACACCGCGGTGCTCTCGATCGCGGGCTTCGAGCCGTCGAGGAAGGAGTTGAACATCTTCGGGTTGAGCCCGCCGAGCTTCGCCTGCTCGGGCGTGAGGCCCCAGTGCTGCCAGACCGTGTCCGGCGTCGATTGCGCATACTGCGGCAGCCATTTGTGGCCGCGCCCGGCGGCGACCACGGGAAAGCCCGCGGCACGTGCCCAGTCGACCAGGTCGCAGATGATCGCCGGCTGATCGCCGTAGGCCAGGCTGTAGATGACCCCGGCAGCGGCCGCCTTCTGCGCCAGGATCGGCCCGCAGTAGGCGTCTGCCTCGACGGTCACCATCACCAGGTGCTTGCCCTGGCGAAACGCTTCGAGCGCGTGCTCGACCGCCGCCACCGGGTTGCCGGTAGCCTCGACGATGATGTCGATTCCCGGATGCGCGACGAGCGCGCGCCAGTCCTCCGAGACATGCGTGCGGTACGGCGGACCCGAGTCGAGCGCCGCGTCGAGCGAGGGCGCGGTGCTGCGCTCGGCCGCCCAGCCCACGCGCGCGAGGTTGGCGCGCGCGTTCTCGGGCGAAAGGTCGGCGATGCCGGCGAGATGCACGCCCGGCGTGTTCGGGACCTGGGCAATGTACATCGCGCCGAACTTGCCGGCGCCGATGATGCCGACGCGCAACGGCCGCGCCGCGGCCGCGCGCTGCTGCAGCTTTGCGTACAGGTTCATCTCAGGCGGCCTCGCGCAGGCCCTGGAGCTCCTCGGTCGGCGTGCCGTCCTTCCAGGGCAGCGGCACGGCGTAGTCCTTCAGCAGGCAGTCGTCCGGCAGGCAGGCAATCGGCGTGAAATCGCGGTGCGCGATGTACCCCGGTCGCTTGAAACGGCGGATGTGGTTCGACACCGCGCACAGCGACAGGTACACGCTCACCCGGTTCCACGGCGACAGGTTCGAGGTCGAGGCGTGCACCAGGCAGCCGTGGAACAGGATCATCGAGCCCGCCGGGCCCTTGGGCGCGACGATGCCACCGCGTGCGACGAGCTTCGCGATCGTGTCTTGATTGATCGTCCACAGCGGGTAGCTGGTCGTGGTCGTGTCGTGCCCGGCCTCGAGCACGCCGAGCCGGTGGCTGCCGGGGATGAACATCAGCGGCCCGTTGAACTCGTTCACTTCGTCGAGGAAGATCGCGACGTTCATCGCCCGCGCCTCGGGCATGCCGTCATCGTTCTTCCATGTGCCGTAGTCCTGGTGCCACTGCCAGAGGTCGCCGTCGAAGGCCATCTTGCCGTTGATCTTGAACTGGTGCATGTACAGCGGCTCGCCGAACAGCTGCTCGACCGGCTCGACCATCCGCGGGTGGCGCGCCAGGCGCGCAAACGGCGCACTGTAGAGGTGCGCGGCGAAATTGGTGCGCACCACGTCGCCGGTCTTCTCGCGCACGTTCTCCGGGCGGCGCTGCGCGTAGAGGGCGGGCACGGCGTCGGTGAGCACCTTGATCTCCGCGTCCGAGAACAGGCTCGGAAAGAACAGGTAGCCGTCGCGATCGAATTGTTCGCGCTGCGATGCGCTCAGTTTCATGAGGAACCTCCGCGGGCCAAGGCCGCATTATCGCGGATCGGGCACCCCGCGGAAACCGGCCCTGCTCAGTCCGCGGGTCGACCCGGGGACGGAGGCGGCGACTCGATGATCTGGAAGAAGATCTCGTCCTTCTTCACCATCCCCTGCTCGTAGCGCGCGCGCTCTTCGATCGCCTCCAGGCCCTCCTTGAGGTCGTGCACCTCGGCGGCGAGCGCGGCGTTGCGCAGCTGGAGCCGCCGATTGTGGCTCCGGTCCTCGGCAAGCTGGCGCTCGACCTCCCACACGCGCAGCCAGCCGCCCTTGCCGAGCCACAGCGGGTACTGGATCGCGACGACCAGGGCGCCGAGGATGGCGGCGAGAACCTTCATTCCTCGCTAGCGCAGCTGGCGGAAGGCGTCCCGGCCGGGATAGTCGACCGAGTCGCCGAGGTCTTCCTCGATGCGCAGCAGCTGGTTGTACTTCGCGACGCGATCCGAGCGCGACAGCGAGCCGGTCTTGATCTGCAGCGCGTTGGTGCCGACCGCGATGTCGGCGATCGTGGTGTCCTCGGTTTCTCCGGAACGATGCGAGATGATCGTCGCATAGGCCGAGCGCTTGGCGAGCTCGATCGCGGCAAAGGCCTCGCTCAGCGTACCGATCTGATTCACCTTGATGAGGATCGCGTTCGCCACGCCCTGCTGGATGCCCTCCCTCAGGATGCGCGTATTGGTGACGAAAACGTCGTCGCCGATCAGCTGCAGCTTGCGCCCGAGCCGCTCGGTGAGCAGCTTCCATCCCGCCCAGTCCGTCTCGGCCATGCCGTCCTCGATCGAGATGATCGGGAAGCGCTCGACCAGCTTGGCCAGGTAGTCCGCGAAGGCCTCGGCGCCGAGCTTGAGGCCCTCGGAGCCGAGGTCGTAGGCGCCGTCGACGTAGAACTCGGAGGCCGCGCAGTCGAGCGCGAGTAGCACATCCTGCCCGGCTGTGTAGCCGGCCTTCTCCACCGCCTCGACGATCAGCTCGAGCGCCATGACGTTCGAGCTCAGGCTCGGCGCGAAGCCGCCTTCGTCGCCCACCGCGGTGGACATGCGCTTCGCGTCGATCAATTTTTTGAGCGCCTGGAACACCTCCGCGCCGCAGCGCAGCGCCTCGCGGAAGCTCTGCGCGCCGACCGGAACGATCAGGAACTCCTGGATGTCGAGGCCGTTGTTGGCGTGCGCGCCGCCGTTGACCACGTTCATCATCGGCACCGGCATGCGCATCGGCCCCGAGCCGCCGAAGTAGCGGTACAGGGGCAGCCCCGATTCCTCGGCCGCCGCCTTGGCGACCGCCATCGACACCGAGAGCAGCGCATTCGCGCCGAGGCGCGACTTGTTCTCGCTGCCGTCGAGATCGACGAGGGTGTGGTCGATGAAGGCCTGCTCCGAAGCATCGAGCCCCACGATCGCCTCGGAAATCTCGGTGTTCACGTGCTCGACGGCCTTCAGCACGCCCTTGCCGCCGAAGCGCTGCGCGTCGTGATCGCGCAACTCGATCGCTTCGCGCGTCCCGGTCGACGCGCCCGAGGGCACCGCGGCACGACCCATGACGCCCGATTCGAGCAGCACGTCGGCCTCGATCGTGGGGTTGCCGCGCGAATCGAGGATCTCGCGGGCAACGACGTCAACGATGGAACTCATGTCTGTGGTCCTTGGCTCTAGGCGTTTTCAGGTTGTTTTTTGCGCTTCGCGGCCGCGCCGGCGCCCGGCACGGCGCCGCCCTTGACGCGGTCTTCGATGTAGCCGCTCGCCTTGACCAGCCGGTCGAGCGCGACCAGCGTCTCGAGCAGCGGCTGCATGAGATCGAGCGGCCAGGCGTTGGGGCCGTCCGACAGGGCCTTGTCCGGATTCGGGTGCGTCTCCATGAACAGCCCGGAGACCCCGCTCGCGACCGCGGCGCGCGCGAGCACCGGGATGAACTCGCGCTGCCCGCCGGAGGCGGTGCCCTGGCCGCCGGGCAGCTGCACCGAGTGGGTCGCGTCAAACACGACCGGGCAGTCGGTCTCGCGCATGATCGACAGCGAGCGCATGTCGGAGACCAGGTTGCCGTAGCCGAACGAAAAGCCGCGCTCGCAGACCAGCACGTTGTCCGCGCCGCTCGCCTCGCGCGCCTTGTCGACCACGTTCTTCATCTCCTGCGGCGACAGGAACTGGCCCTTCTTGATGTTCACCGGCCGCCCGGCGGAGGCCGCGGCGCGAATGAAGTCGGTTTGCCGGCACAGGAACGCCGGCGTCTGCAGCACGTCGACGACCTCGGCGACCGGCCGGACCTCGTCCACCGTGTGCACGTCGGTGAGCAGCGGCACGCCGAGTCGCCGCTTGACCTCGGCGAGGATCTCGAGGCCCTTGTCCATGCCCGGGCCGCGGAACGATTGTCCCGAGCTGCGGTTCGCCTTGTCGAACGACGACTTGAAGATGAACGGGATGCCGAGCGCGGCGCAGATCGCCTTCAGCCGCGTCGCGGTCTCGAGCTGCAGCTCGAGCGATTCGACCACGCAGGGTCCGGCGATCAGGAACAGCGGCCGGTCCGGACCCGCCTCGAATCCGCAGAGCTTCATCGTCCGGCGCTCCCTCAGGCCGCGACCACGGACAGCGAGCCACCCGGCGCCGCGCGCTTGCCGCGTCCGCGGCTGCCGAGCGCCGCCGTGACGAAGGACTTGAACAGGGCGTGGCCGCCGCGCGGGGTCGAGGTGAACTCGGGGTGAAACTGGCAGCCGACGAACCAGGGGTGCTCCGGCAGCTCGACCATCTCGACCAGGTCGTGGTCGGGCGAGCGCCCGGAAAAGCGCATGCCCGCCGCCGACAGGCGCGGCACGTAAGCGTTGTTCACCTCGTAGCGATGGCGATGGCGCTCGAAGACCGAATCGGCGCCGTAGATCTCGCGCACCTTGCTGTCCCGGTCCAGCGCGCAGGCCTGTCCGCCCAGGCGCATGGTGCCCCCGAGGTCCGAGCCGGCGTCGCGCTTTTGGATCTGTCCCTCGCGGTCGACGAACTCGGTGATCAGGCCGATCACCGGGTGCGGCGTCTCGATGTTGAACTCGGTCGAGTGCGCGCCCTCGAGATCGGCGACGTTGCGCGCGAACTCGATGATCGCGAGCTGCATGCCGAGGCAGATGCCGAGGTAGGGCACGCCGCGCTCGCGCGCGTAGCGCACCGCGGCGATCTTGCCCTCGGTGCCGCGCTTGCCGAAGCCGCCGGGCACGAGGATCGCGTCGACCTTGTCGAGCATGCCGGTGCCTTGCCGCTCGATATCCTCGGAGTCGACGTAATGAATATTGACCTTGCTGCGCGTGTGGATCCCCGCGTGCACCAGCGCCTCGTTCAGCGACTTGTACGAGTCCTGCAGGTCGACGTACTTGCCGACGAAGGCGATGTCGACCTCGTGCTCGGGGTGCTCGAGCGCCTCCACCAGCCCGCGCCAGGCCGACAGGTTCGCCGCGCGCGCCAGGATGCCGAGCTTGTGGCAGACGATCTCGTCGAGCATCTGCTCGTGCAGCATCATCGGGATCTTGTAGATCGAATCGACGTCCCAGGCCGAGATCACGGCCTCCTTCTGCACGTTGCAGAACAGCGCGATCTTGCGCTTTTCCTCTTCGGGGAGCGGCTGCAGCGTGCGGCACAGCACCACGTCGGCCGACACACCGATCTCGCGCAGCTCCTTCACCGAGTGCTGCGTCGGCTTAGTCTTGATCTCGCCCGTCGAGGCGATGTAGGGCACCAGCGTGAGGTGCACGTAGCACACCTTGTCGCGCCCGAGCTCGAGCCCCATCTGCCGGATCGCTTCCAGGAACGGCAGCGACTCGATGTCGCCCACCGTGCCGCCGATCTCGACGATCGCCACCTCGGCATCGCCCGCGCCGCGCTTGATGTACTGCTTGATCTCGTCGGTGATGTGCGGAATGACCTGCACCGTGCCACCGAGGTACTCGCCGCGGCGCTCCTTCTTGATCACCGACTCGTAGATCTGGCCGGTGGTGAAATTGTTCGTGCGGCGCATCTTCGAGCTCTGGAAGCGCTCGTAGTAGCCGAGGTCGAGGTCGGTCTCCGCACCGTCCTCGGTCACGAAGACCTCGCCGTGCTGGAACGGCGACATCGTGCCGGGATCCACGTTGATATAGGGATCCAGCTTGATGTTGGTGACTCTGATGCCGCGCGATTCGAGGATCGCGGCCAGGGAGGCGGCGGCTATGCCCTTGCCGAGGCTGGACACAACGCCGCCGGTGACGAACACGTACTTTGTCATCTCACCCAGCGGGGCGCGGTTTCCGAAGTCTACACCAATCCGGCACGCGCCGATAAGCGCAATCGTTCACGCGTGCGCAAGCGCGAGGCCCGGCCGCGGCCAGGCCGCGCGGACCAGACGCCCGCTCATCGACAGCGTCGCGTAGACCGTGCGCAGCCCGTCGCCACCGAAGCAGACGTTGGTCACCATCGGGTCGGGCAGCGCATGTTGCACGATCGCCGCGCCGTCGGGCGCGATGTCGGTGATGCAGCCGGTGACGAGCGTCGCGACGCAGACGTGGCCGGCGGCGTCGACCGCGAGCGAATCGAAGAACTGATAGCCGCCGAGGCCGGCGAGCACCCGGCCCTTCTCGCCGCGGTAGGGGCCATTGGCCGAGCGGATCTCGCCCGGCGCCGACAGCGCGAAGGCCCACAGGCGCGCGGTCGGCGTCTCGGCGACGTACAGCCTGTGACCGTCGGGCGACAGCCCGATGCCGTTCGGCCGCTCGAGCGGAAAGATCTTCTCTTCGATCTTCGAGCCGTCGGCACGCGCGTAGTACACCGCGCCGCGGTCCTGGTCGCGCGCGCGCGTCTTGCCCAGATCGGTGAACCAGAACCCGCCGGTGCCGTCGAACACCAGATCGTTCGGTCCGCGCAGACCGCGTCCGTCGCAGGCGTCGTACAGGGTCTCGAAGCGCCCGCTGTCGGGGTCGACGACCTGGATGCGCCCGCCGCTGTAATCGGCCGGCTGGGTCGATGGGAACAGGCGACCGTCGGCGCGCCGCACCCAGTTGAAGCCGCCGTTGTTGGCCACGTAGATCTTGCCGCCCGGACCGGGCGCGGCGCCGTTCGGGCCACCGCCGAGTTCGGCGACGACGTGGATGCGGCCATCCGGGCTCACCCGCGACAGCGTGCCGCGCGCGATCTCGACCAGCAGGACCGAGCCGTCGGGCATCGCGATCGGCCCTTCCGGGAACTGCAGCCCGGTGGCGATCTCCTGGAAGGCAAGCGGCTGCATGGGGGACCTCAGGCGGTTGTCAGCTCGGCGCGGCCGCGGAACTGCTCGAGCGCCTCTGGATTGGCCAGCGCTTCGAGGTTCTTCACGGCGCGGCCGTGGATGACGTCGCGCACCGCGAGCTCGACGATCTTGCCGCTCTTGGTGCGCGGGATGTCGGCGACCTGCAGGACCTTCGCCGGCACGTGGCGTGGCGTCGTGTTCGCACGCACGCGCTGCTTGATCCGGTTGACGAGATCCGCGTCCAGCGTCTCGCCCTCGCGCAGCTTGACGAACAGCACGACGCGCACGTCGCCCTCCCAGTCCTGGCCGACGACGATCGACTCGACCACCGCGTCGAAGGCCTCGACCTGGCGGTAGATCTCGGCGGTGCCGATGCGCACGCCGCCGGGGTTGAGCACGGCATCCGATCTTCCGTAAATGATCATGCCGCCGTGCGCGGTGATCTCGCACCAGTCGCCGTGGCGCCAGACGTTCGGGTATTTCTCGAAATAGGCGGCCCGGTACTTCGCGCCGTCGGGATCGTTCCAGAAGCCGACCGGCATCGACGGGAACGCGCGCGTGCACACCAGCTCGCCCTTCTCGCCGATCAGCGATTTGCCGTTCTCGTCGAACACCTCGACCGCCATGCCGAGGCCCGGCGCCTGGATCTCGCCGCGCCACACCGGCCCGATCGGGTTGCCGAGGACGAAGCAGGACACGATATCCGTCCCACCCGAGATCGACGACAGGCAGAGGTCGGCCTTGACCTTCTGGTAGACGTAGTCGAAGCCCTCGGGCATGAGCGGTGAGCCTGTCGAGAGCAGCGCGCGCAGCGCGGCGAGCTTGTGCGTGCGGCGCGGCTCGAGACCGACTTTGGCGATCGCGTCGATGTACTTTGCCGAGGTGCCGAGATGCGTCATGCCCTCGGCATCGGCGAAGTCGAACACGATGCGCCCGCGCGAGACGAACGGCGAGCCGTCGTACAGGAGCAGCGTCGCCCCCGAAGCCAGGCCCGAGACCAGCCAGTTCCACATCATCCAGCCGAGCGTCGTGAAATAGAACAGCCGGTCCCCGGGCTGCACGTCCGAGTGCAGCTGGTGCTCCTTCAGGTGCTGCAGCAGCGTGCCGCCGGTGCCGTGCACGATGCATTTCGGCACCCCGGTGGTGCCCGAGGAGTACAGGATGTAGAGCGGATGGTTGAATTCGACCGGCTCGAAGGCAATGTCCGCAGCGGCAAAGGGGGCAATGAACGCCTCCAGCGTCACGCCGTTGGGCAGCGCGTCCGCAGCGCCACGCTCCGGCGCCTTCGCGTCGTAGGGAACCACGACGCAGCGCGCGACGCTCGGCAGCCGACCGAGGATCTCGGCCACCTTGTCGAGCGTGCTGAATTGCTTGCCGCCGTACAGGTAGTGGTCGGCGCAGAACAGCAGCTTGGGTTCGATTTGCCCGAAGCGGTCGAGCACGCCCTGCACGCCGAAATCGGGCGAGCACGAAGACCAGATCGCGCCGAGGCTCGCCGTGGCGAGCGTCGCCGCGATCGACTCGGGCAGGTTGGGCAGATAGCCTGCGACGCGGTCGCCCTTGTGCACCCCGGCCGCGGCGAGCGCCTGCGCCATGCGCGACACCAGGTCGTAGAGCGCGCGTCGCGACAGCCGCCGGCGCACCTTGTCCTCGCCCCAGAAAACGAGCGCATCGCCGTCGTCGCGCAGGCGCAGCAGATTGTCGGCGAAATTGAGCCGGCCCTCGGGAAACCAGGTCGCGCCCGGCATGCGATCGCCGTCGACGAGCGTCGCCGCGCCCTTTTCGCCGCGCACCGCGCAGAAATCCCACAGCAGATTCCAGAATGCCTCGCGCTCGCCGATCGACCAGCGATGCAGTGCAGCGTAGTCCTCGAACCCGCCCGCGCCGGATTGGAGCGCGCCAGCGCCGGATTGGAGCGCACCAGCGCCGGATTGGAGCGCGCTCGCGCGCTGCATGAACGCCGCGAGCCGCGTGCGGGCAACGCGTTCGCGTGACGGGGTCCAGACAGGCGCGTCGCTCATCGTCGGCTGATCCTGGGGAGAGGCGACATTCTATAATTGGCGGCATGGAACGCGAATCGATGGAGTACGACGTCGTCGTCATCGGCGGCGGTCCTGCGGGGCTTGCGGCGGCGATCCGGCTCAAGCAGCGCGCCGCAGCGCAGACGAAGGAGATCTCGGTCTGCGTCCTCGAGAAGGGCTCCGAGATCGGCGCGCACATCCTGTCCGGTGCGGTGATGGATCCGCGCGCGCTCACCGAGCTCGTGCCCGACTGGAAGGCACAGGGCGCGCCGCTCAAGGTCGAGGTCAGCGAAGATCGCTTCCTGCTGCTCAGCGAAACGGGCGCGTGGCGTACGCCGAACTGGATGCTGCCGGCCTGCTTCATGAACCACGGCAACTACGTGATCAGCCTGGGCGAGGTTTGCCGCTGGCTCGGCGCGCAGGCCGAGAGCCTCGGCGTCGAGATCTTCCCGGGCTTCGCCGCTGCCGAAGTGCTGTACAACGACGACGGCAGCGTGAAGGGGGTCGCCACCGGCGACCTGGGCGTCAACCGCAACGGCGAGAAAACCGACGCCTACCAGCCCGGCATGGAGCTGCACGCCAAATACAGTTTTTTCGCAGAGGGCTGCCGCGGCCATCTCGGCAAGCAGCTCGAGGCGAAGTTCGACTTGCGGCGCAACGTGGATCCGCAGGTCTATGGCATCGGCCTGAAGGAGCTCTGGGAGATCAAGCCGGAAAAGCACCAGCCCGGGCTGGTGATCCACACCGCCGGCTGGCCGCTCGACGCACAGACCTACGGCGGCTCGTTCCTCTACCACCTCGATGCCAACCTGGTCGCGGTGGGTTTCGTCGTCGGCCTGGCGTACAGCAACCCTTATTTGAACCCGTACGAGGAATTCCAGCGCTACAAGACGCACCCGGCGATCCGCAGCTTTTTCGAAGGCGGCAAGCGCATCGCCTACGGCGCGCGCGCGATCTCGGCAGGCGGGCTGCAGTCGCTGCCCGAGTTCGTGTTTCCCGGCGGCTGCCTGATCGGTGACGACGCGGGCTTCCTCAACGCCTCGCGCATCAAGGGCAGTCATTGCGCGATCAAGACCGGCATGCTGGCGGCCGAGGCCGCATTCGATGCGCTCGGCGCAGGGCGCGCGCACGATGCGCTGGACGCCTACCCGCAGGCGTTTCGCGCGAGCTGGCTCTACGATGAGCTGCACCGCGCGCGCAACTTCAAGCCGTGGATGGCCAAAGGGCTCTACCTCGGCTCGCTCATGTTCGGCATCGACCAGGTCCTGCTGCGCGGCAAGGCGCCCTGGACGCTGCGCCACCAGCACGCCGACCACGAGACGCTGGTCGAGAAAACCGCCGCGCAGCCGATCGCCTATCCCAAGCCCGACGGCGTGCTGAGCTTCGACCGGCTCACCTCGGTGTCGTTCTCCAACACCAACCACGGCGAGGATCAGCCGATCCACCTCAGGCTGAAGGACGCCGCGGTGCCGATCGAGGTGAACCTCGCGCGCTACGACGCGCCCGAGCAGCGCTACTGTCCCGCCGGGGTTTACGAGATCGTGCGCGAGGACGACGGCGCGAATCCGCGGCTGCAGATCAATGCGCAGAACTGCGTGCACTGCAAGACCTGCGACATCAAGGACCCGACGCAGAACATCGTCTGGGTCACGCCCGAAGGCGGCGGCGGGCCGAACTATCCGAACATGTGACGGTTGCAGGCGAAAGGCGGCATGCAAGAAAGCAAAACCCCGATCCGGCGCTACGCGACCTTCCGGGCGTTCTATCCCTTCTACCTCTCGGAGCATGGCGACCGGACCTGCCGCCGGCTGCACTTCGCCGGCACCAGCCTCGGCCTCGCCTGCCTGCTCGCCGCGCTCGTCACGCTGAACCCCTGGTGGCTGCTCGCCGGACTGGTCGTCGGCTACGCCTTCGCCTGGGTCGGTCACTACTTCTTCGAGAAGAACCGTCCGGCCACCTTCAGCTATCCGCTGTGGAGCTTCATCGGCGACTGGGTGATGTGGTCCGAGATCCTGCGCGGCCGGATCCGCTTCTGAAGCCCGAAGATCTCGTCGAGTCGTTCCAGCCGGTCATCGGGCAGTCGGTGACCCTGCGGCCGCTGCAAGCCGCGGACGCGGCGATCGAGCACCGCTTCGTCTCCGGGCTGTCCGAGCGCACGCGCTACAACCGCCTGCTCGGCGGCGCGATGAGGATCACCGACGAATACATCCGCCGCCTGATCGAGGTCGACGGCGTGCGCGAGGTCGCGCTCGCCGCGATCACCATGCTCGACGACGCCGAGCTGATCATCGGCGTGGGGCGCTATGTCGTCGACGCGGAGGGCCGCGGCTGCGAATTCGCGCTGGTCGTCGCCGATGCCTGGCAGGGCCGCGGGATCGGACGCCGCATGCTCGAAAAGCTCATCCGCCTGGCGCAGGCGCGCGGCCTCGAGGTTATCTACGGCGACGTGCTCTCGACCAACGTCTCCATGCTGACCCTCGCCCGCCACATGGGCTTCAAAGCCGCGCGCCATCCCGAGGACGCAACGGTCACGCGCATCACGCGAAGCTTGTGAGCGCCTCGAGCGAAGGCCCATGATCGAGCTGAATGTCAACGACCGGCAGCACCGCGTCGACGCCGAAGACGACATGCCGCTGCTCTGGGCGCTGCGCGACCTGCTTGCGCTGAGCGGCAGCAAATACGCCTGCGGCATCGGCGCCTGTGGCGCCTGCACGGTGCTGGTCGACGGTCACCCGGTGCGCAGCTGCGTGTTTCCGGTGTCGCACGCCGTCGGCAAGCGCGTGCGCACCATCGAGGGATCGCCCGATCGCGTGCTCAAGGCGCTGCAGAACGCGTGGATCGCCGAGCAGGTCCCGCAATGCGGCTACTGCCAGTCGGGCATGCTGATGGCCGCCTACGGCCTGCTCAATTTCCATCCCGAGCCGACCGACGAGGACATCGCGCTGCTGATGACCAACCTGTGCCGCTGCGGCACCTATCCGCGGGTGCGTGCGGCGATCCAGCGCGCGGCGCGCGCGCTGCAGGGCGATCGCGCCTGAGGCCAGGCGACGATGAAGCGGCGAACGTTTCTTCTTTCGGCACTCGGCGCCGGCGGCGCGCTGGTCGTCGGCTGGGGCCTGCTGCCGCCGCGCAGCCGTCTGGGCGACGCAGCGCTGCTGCCGGCGGCGAACGGGCAAGTCGCGCTGAACGGCTGGGTCAAGATCGATGCCGAGAGCAACGCGATCATCGCCATGCCGCGCTCGGAGATGGGACAGGGCGTGTACACCGCGCTGCCGATGCTCGTCGCCGAAGAGCTCGACCTGCCGCTCGCAGGCACGCGCATCGAGCAGGCGCCGTTCGATGCCATCTACGGCAACGTCGCCGGCTTCGTCGCGCTGCTGCCGTTCCATCCGCTCGAGCGGGACGGCGTGCTCGTCGATAGCGCGGAATGGATCACCGCCAAGCTGGCGCGCGAGCTTGGGATCATCGTCACCGGCGGCTCGAGCAGCGTGGCCGACGCCTGGCACAGCATGCGCCTGGCGGGCGCCACCGCGCGTGCCGCGCTGGTCGCCGCTGCGGCGCGTCGCTGGAAGGTGCCGCCGAACGAATGCACCACGCGCGACGGTCGCGTGCGGCACGCCGACCGCCAGGCGCCGTACGGCGCGCTCGCCCGCGAGGCCGCTGGCCTGTCGCCCGGGACGATCGCGCTCAAGGCGCGCGAGGACTGGACGCTGATCGGCACGCCTGCCCCGCGCAGCGACCTGCCCGCGAAGGTCGATGGCAGCGCGGTCTTCGGCATCGACCTGCGCCTGCCCGACATGCTGCACGCGGCCGTGCGCATGTGCCCCGCGCTCGGCGGCGGACTCGGCACGCTCGAAGCGACGGCCGCGCTGGCGATGCCGCGCGTGCGCCAGCTCGTCGAGCTGCCTGCGGCCGCAGGCTCGAGCGCCGGCTTCGCGGTGATCGCCGACAGCTGGTGGCATGCCGAGCGCGCGGCAGCGGCGGTCAAAGCACAGTGGACCCCCGGGCCGCATGCGGCGCTCGACGACCGTACGGTGATGAAACGCCTGCGCGCCGCAGTCGAAAGCGACAGCGGCTTTCCGTTCTACTGGCGCGGCGACGTCGACGCCGCGTTCGCCGCGCCGGCACGCAGGCTCGAGGCCTGGTATCAGGCGCCGTACCTCGCGCATGCGCCCATGGAGCCGATGAACTGCACCGCGCGCGTGAGCGGCGACGGCGTCGAGATCTGGGCGCCGACCCAGGTGCCGAGCTTCGCGCGGACTGCGGCCGCGCAGACTGCGGGCGTGCCCGAGGACCGCGTCACGCTGCATGTGACCCTGCTCGGCGGCGGCTTCGGACGGCGGCTGGAAACCGACTTCATCGTGCAGGCGGTGCGCGTGGCGATGCGCACGGCCGGGCGCCCCGTTAAGCTCAGCTGGTCGCGGGAGGAGGACATGACGCACGACTTCTATCGCCCGGCGCAGGTCGCACGGCTCGAAGCGGCGATCGATGCCGCCGGCAGGCTGCGCGGCCTGCGCATCCGCGCCGCGGGCGACGCAATCACGCCGCGCTGGGGCGAGCGCGTCTATCCGCTGATGTCGCTCGATACGCCGGATCGCACTGCGGCCGAAGGCCTCTACACCCTGCCCTACGCGGTCGACAACCAGCACATCGCCCAGGTCGCTACCCGCATGGGGGTGCCGATCGGCAACTGGCGCAGCGTCGGCTACTCGCACAACGCATTCTTCGCCGAGTGCTTCATCGACGAAATCGCGCATGCGCTGGGGCAGGATCCCCTGGCGTTCCGCTTTTCGCTGCTTGGACCCGCGCCCCGCTACGCCGCGGTGCTCGACCGGGCCGCGCAACGCGCCGGCTGGGAAACCCGCTTGCCGGCCGGCCGCGCGCGCGGCATCGCGCTGGTCGGGTCCTACGGGTCGATCGTCGCCCAGGTCGCCGAGGTTTCGCTCGACGACATCGGCAAGCCGAAGGTCCACCGCGTGGTCTGCGCGATCGACTGCGGCACGGCGGTCAACCCCGGGATCATCGCGCAGCAGATGGAAGGCGGCATCGTGTTCGGACTGAGCGCGGCGCTCTTCGGCCAGATCGACATTCGCGCCGGGCGCGTGCGGCAGCGCAACTTCCCTGATTACCCGATGCTCGGCCTTGCGCAGACACCGGAGATCGAGACGCACATCGTGCCGAGCACCGCAGCGCCCTCCGGGGTCGGCGAGCCCGGGGTGCCGCCGATCGCGCCGGCCGTGGCGAACGCGCTCTTCGCGCTCACCGGCAAGCGCCTGCGTTCGCTGCCGCTTGTCCTTTAGGGGTCAGACCCCTGTGGATAAGTTTGGCCGGCCTTAGAATTCGCACTTTCAATCGAAGCGATCCACAGGGGTCTGACCCCAACGCCATGATCGTCTGCAAATTCGGCGGCTCGAGCCTTGCCGACGCCGCGCAGTTCCGCAAGGTGCACGCGATCGTCGAAGCCGACGCGCGCCGCAGGATCATCGTGCCCTCGGCGCCGGGCAAGCGCAGCCCGAGCGACACCAAGATCACCGACCTGCTCTACCTGTGTCAGCACGCGGCAAGCGTCAAGGCCGATCTCTCCGGGCCCTTCGGCCAGATCGTCGAGCGCTACGTCGAGATCGAGCGCGCACTCGGCCTCAAGCCCGCGATCGCGGCGCAGCTCGAGGCGTTGCGCGCCGAGCTCGCGCGCGGGCTCAGCCCGGATTACGCGGCCTCGCGCGGCGAGCATTTCTGCGCCCGGCTGCTCGCCGCCTACCTGGACGCGGAGTTCGTCGAGCCCGCGGAGTGCGTGGTGATCGGCGCCAACGGCATCGTCGACCCACAGAGCTACCGGCTGCTCGGCGCGCGGCTGGCCGATCCGCAGCGCCGCTACGTCGTGCCCGGCTTCTATGGGCGCGACGCGGACAGCAAGATCCGCACGTTCTCGCGCGGCGGCTCGGACGTGAGCGGCGCGATCGCCGCGCGCGCGGCCGGCGCCGAGCTGTACGAAAACTGGACCGACGTTTCAGGGCTGCTCATGGCCGATCCGCGCATCGTCGATCATCCGCGGCCGATGGCCGAGGTGACCTATGCGGAGATCCGCGAGCTCTCCTACATGGGGGCCTCGGTGCTGCACGACGAGGCGATGGCGCCGGTGCGCGAGGCCGGCATTCCGGTGTGCATCCGCAACACCAACGCGCCCGAGCATCCCGGCACGCGGATCGTCGCCAAGCTCTCGCCCGAGATCGAGAAGGCGACGCAGATCGCGGGCATCGCCGGCAAGACCAACTTCTCGATGATCACCATCGAGAAGAACCTGATGAACCGCGAGGTGGGTTTCGTGTTCCGCCTGCTCGGCGTGCTCGAGCATCACGGCATCGCCTTCGAGCACTGTCCGTCGAGCATCGACACGGTGAGCGTGGTGATGGAAGCCGAGCAGCTCGAAGGCCGAGCCGAGGTGGTGATCGAGGAGATCCGCCGCACGCTTGAGCCGGACGACGTCGATTTCGTGCCGCGGATCGCGCTCATCGCGATCGTCGGCGAAGGCATGGCGCACACGGTAGGCATCGCCGCCAAGGTGTTCAACGCGCTCGCCGCGGCGAGCGTCAACGTGCGCCTGATCAATCAGGGCTCCTCCGAGCTGAACATCATCGTCGGCGTCGCGCCGGAGGACTATCCGAACGCGGTGCGGGCTTTATATAAAGCCTTCGTGGAATAGGGCGACGATAGGTCGGGGTCAGACCCCTTTTTAGATAATCGAAAGCCTTCGATTGACTAAAAGGGGGTCTGACCCCATGGTCGCAGCTGCCTGACTAGCTAAAAGGGGGTCTGACCCCCCTTGACGCCTTAGCGCCGCGGCAGCCCGCCGAGCAAGGCGGGCACGCGGCCCTGGCCGCCGCGTTTCGGCCGGTTGGGCTTGGCGTACTTGCGATCGACCGCACCCGAGGACGGAAACTGGGCGTTGGCGTTGGACTGCGGTTGTTGCTCGTGCGCCGGCGAATGGCCGTCGGCATGTGCCGGCGATCGCTCATGCGCCGAAGCCGGCGCCTTGGAATGCGCCGCCGGCCGGCGCGCTTCCGCGCGCTGCGGCCAGCGCCGCTCGCCACCGCCGCCCTTGCGCTGTGCATGCTGCGGCTGATTCCTGCGCGGCGCCTGCGCCGGACGCGAGGCGGACATGGCCCGCGCATTCGCCGAAGGCTCGAAGCCCGGCACCACCTCGCGCGGCAGCGCGCGCCCCATCAGCTTCTCGATGTCCGCGAGAAAGGCCATCTCCTCGCCCGAGACGAGCGAGATCGCCTCGCCCGAAACACCCGCGCGGCCGGTACGGCCGATGCGATGCACGTAATGCTCAGGCACGTTCGGCAGCTCGTAGTTCACCACGTGCGGCAGTTGCTCGATGTCGAGGCCCCGTGCCGCGAGGTCGGTCGCGACCAGCACGCGCAGCTCGCCGGCCTTGAAGCTGCCGAGCGCGCGCGTGCGCGCGCCCTGGCTCTTGTTGCCGTGAATCGCAGTCGCCTCGATGCCATCCTTGCACAGCTGCTCGGCAAGCCGGTTGGCGCCATGCTTGGTGCGTGTGAACACGAGCACCTGGCGCCAGTCGCCGGTCGCCACCAGCTGCGCGAGCAGCGCGCGCTTGCGGCCGGAATCGACCGGATGGATGCGCTGTGCGACGAGCGCCGATTCGGCGTTGCGCGGCGCAACCTGGACGTAGGCCGGATCGTCGAGCAGACGACTGGCCAGCGCACGGATCTCGTCGGAGAAGGTCGCCGAAAAAAGCAGGTTCTGCCGTTTTCGCGGCAGCACCGCGAGAACCTTGCGGATGTCGTTGATGAAGCCCATGTCGAGCATCCGGTCGGCCTCGTCGAGCACCAGAATCTCGACCTGCGACAGGTCGATGGTTCGCTGTCCGAGGTGGTCGAGCAGGCGGCCCGGCGTAGCGACCACGATGTCGACCCCGCGGCGCAGCGCGCTGACCTGCGGCTGCATGCCGACGCCGCCGAAAATCATCGTCGAGCGCAGTGCCGGCAGATGCCGGCCATAGGTGCGCACGCTTTCCTCGACCTGCGCGGCGAGCTCGCGGGTCGGCGTCAGCACCAGCGCGCGAATCGCGCGGCGCCCGCCCTGCGGCGGATGCGCCGCGAGGCGCTGCAGCATGGGCAAGGTGAAGCCGGCGGTCTTGCCGGTGCCGGTCTGCGCGCCGGCAAGCACGTCGCGTCCGGCGAGAATGGTAGGGATGGATTCGGCCTGCACCGGGGTGGGTTCGGTATACCCCTCTTCGGTCACCGCACGAACGAGTTCGGCGACAAGGCCGAGGCTTTCAAATTTCTGAGACAAAAAAACTCCTTGCATCGGCGCGCGAGACGCACGTCGAGCGTATGCAAACGAACGGCTTGGGCCGTCGCTTAGGTGCTGCCAACTGCGGCACAGAGGCTGCAGAAGCGGTTCAGGCAGTCACCAGCGCGTTGATGAGAATCGGGAAGGTCTGTAGAGATCGACCGCGACGGCTCGGCGCCCCACCGCATGACGGGCGCCCGCTAGCTGCGCGCATTGTACGCGAATAACCGGGGTCAGACCCCTATTTAGTTCGGCGACCGCCTTCGAACAACTAAAAGGGGGTCTGACCCCAATCTAAGCCGCGAGGAACTGGCTCTCGTCGAGCGTCATGACGCCCGCCGCGCCGCTGGTCACGGTCGCCGCGAGCCCGGGCGCCTGCACGAGCAGCTGGTCGGCGTAGAAACGCGCCGTCGCGATCTTCGCGGCGTAGAACGGCTTGTCGCCTTCGCCGCCGGCGAGGCGCTGTTCGGCGATCAGCGCGGCGCGCGCCATCTGCCAGCCGCCGGCGACGATGCCCATCAGGCGCAGAAGCGGCACCGCCGCGGCCGAGGCGGCGCGCACGTCGGCGCCGAAATTGGCGAGCAGCCAGTCGACCGAATCGGCAATCGCGTTCACACCATCGCCGAGGCGCGCGCGGATCGCCTTCAGGTCGCCGTTGCTCGATGCGGCGAGCTCGGCGTCGAAGGCACGCAGCTGCTCGAGCCAGCCCTTGACCGTCGCGCCGCCCTCGCGTGCGATCTTGCGTCCGATCAGGTCGTTCGCCTGGATGCCGGTCGTGCCCTCGTAGATCGTGGTGATGCGCGCGTCGCGCAGATGCTGCGCCGCGCCGGTCTCCTCGATGAAACCCATGCCGCCGTGCACCTGCACGCCGAGCGAGGCGACCTCGATGCCGGTCTCCGTACTCCAGCCCTTGACCACGGGGATCATCAGGTCGACGAAGGCCTGGCTGCGCTGACGCGTCGCCTCGTCCGGATGGCGTGCGGCGACGTCCATCGCCGCGGCGACCACGTAGGCGAGCGCGCGCATCGCCTCGGTCTGCGACTTCATCAGCATGAGCATGCGCCGCACGTCGGGATGCTGAATGATCGGCACGGTCTGCGCGCCGCCGGCGACGTCGCGACCCTGCAGCCGGTCCTTGGCGTAGGCGAGCGCACGCTGGAACGCACGCTCGGCGATCGACACCCCTTCCAGGCCGACGGCGAAGCGCGCCGCGTTCATCATGATGAACATGTAGGCGAGGCCCCTGTTTTCCTCGCCGACCAGATAGCCGACCGCCTTGTCGAACACCATCACCGCGGTGGGGCTCGCGTGGATGCCGAGCTTGTGCTCGATCGAAGCGCAGTGCGCCGCGTTGCGCTCGCCCAGGCTGCCGTCCGGCTTGACCAGGAATTTCGGCACGATGAACAGCGAGATCCCCTTCACCCCCTCGGGCGCGTCGGGCGTGCGCGCGAGCACCAGGTGGACGATGTTGTCCGTCAGGTCGTGCTCGCCGAAAGTGATGAAGATCTTCTGCCCGGTGATCAGGTAGTGATCGCCGCTGCGCTCGGCCTTGGTACGCACCTGCGCCAGGTCCGAGCCGGCCTGCGGCTCGGTCAGATTCATCGTCCCGGTCCAGCTGCCGTCGGTCATCTTCGGCAGGAACCGCTGCTTGAGCGCATCCGAGCCCGCGGTGAGCAGCGCCTCGATCGCGCCCTGCGTCAGCATCGGGCACAGGGAAAACGACATGTTTGCCGAGGTGACCATCTCGGTCACCGGCGTCGACACCAGCTTCGGCAGCCCCTGCCCGCCCCACTCCGGCTCGAGCGGCAGCGCGCTCCAGCCGCCCTCGACGAACTGGCGGTAGGCCTCCTTGAAGCCCTTCGGCATCGTCACCGCGCCGTCCTTCAGCACCGCGCCTTCGGTGTCGCCGGGGCGGTTGAGCGGATCGAGCACGCCGCTCGAGAACTTGCCCGCTTCCTCGAGGATCGCGTCGACCGTGTCGGCGCTCGCGTCCTGGTAGCCCGGCAGCTTCGCGACCTCCGCCAGCCCGGCCAGCTCGTTCAGCACGAAACGCATGTCCTTGAGCGGGGCGACATAGCTGCTCATGGCGATACTCCCTCGAAGCCGTTTACACCGGAGCGGTCAGCCTCGACCCGGCTCGACTGCCCACGTGGCGAAAAACAATCTCCCGTCATTGTTGCTTCTGGCGGTGATTCTTCGCCAGAAGCAACAATGACGGGAGACATATGAAGCCTCAATCTTCTACCACGCTCGACGATCCGCGGCCGCGCCGGAGCTATTTCTTCAACGCCTCCACCACCTGCGGCACCACCTGGAACAGGTCGCCGACGATCCCGTAGTCGGCCACCGAAAAGATCGGCGCCTCCTCGTCCTTGTTGATCGCGACGATGACGCGGCTGTCCTTCATCCCGGCGAGGTGCTGGATCGCGCCCGAGATGCCGACCGCGATATAGAGGTCCGGCGCCACGATCTTGCCGGTCTGCCCCACCTGCCAGTCGTTCGGCACGAAGCCCGCGTCGACCGCGGCGCGCGAGGCGCCCATGCCCGCGCCGAGCGTATCGGCCAGCGGCTCGAGCACGGTCTTGAAGTTCTCGCCGTTTGCCATGCCGCGCCCGCCGGAGACGATGATCTTCGCCGAGGTGAGCTCGGGACGCTCCGACTTCGACACTTCGCGCCCGACGAATGACGACAGGCCGCTGTCGGCCGGCGCCTCGAGCTTTTCCACCGTGCCGCTGCCGCCGGCATCGGCCACGGCGTCGAAGCCGGTGGTCCGCACCGTGATCACCTTGATCGCGTCCTTCGATTGCACCGTGGCGAGCGCGTTGCCGGCGTAGATCGGCCGCACGAAGGTGTCGGGGGACTCGACGGCGACGATTTCGGAGATCTGCTGCATATCGAGCAGCGCCGCGACGCGCGGCATCACGTTCTTGCCGTTCGAGGTCGCCGGCGCGAGGATGTGCGAATAGCCCTTGGCGATCGACACGACCAGGGCGGCGACGTTTTCGGCAAGGAACTCGCTCAGCGCCGCGCTGTCTGCATGGAGCGCCTTGGCGACGCCGGCGGCGTTGGCGGCGGCCTTCGCCGCCTCGCCGGCATTCGTACCGGCCACCAGCACGTGAATGTCGCCGCCGATCTTCTGCGCAGCAGCGATCGCATTGAGTGTCGCCTTCTTCAGCGTCCCGTGGTCGTGCTCGGCGAGTACCAGAATGGCCATCGTCAGATCACTTTCGCTTCGTTGCGCAGCTTATCGACCAGGGCCGCGGCATCCGGCACCTTGATCCCCGCCTTGCGCTTGGGTGGATCGGTCACCTTGAGCGTCGCCAGGCGCGGTGCGACATCGACGCCCAGCGCATCGGGCTTCAGATTCTCGAGCGGCTTTTTCTTGGCCTTCATGATGTTCGGCAGCGTCACGTAGCGCGGCTCGTTCAGGCGCAAGTCCGTGGTGATCACCGCAGGCAGCTTGATCGACACCGTCTCCAGCCCGCCGTCGACCTCGCGCGTCACCTCGGCCTTGCCGTCGGCAATCGTGACCTTCGAGGCGAAGGTCGCCTGCGCCCAGCCCATCAGCGCCGCGAGCATCTGCCCGGTCTGGTTCGAGTCGTCGTCGATCGCCTGCTTGCCCATGATGACGAGCTCGGGCTTTTCCTTGTCGCAGACCGCCTTCAGAAGCTTGGCCACCGCGAGCGGCTGCAGGTCCTCGTTCGACTCGACGAGGATCGCGCGGTCCGCACCGATGGCGAGCGCCGTACGCAGCGTTTCCTGGCAGGCCGCGACGCCGCAGGACACCGCAATGACCTCCTTGACGACACCGGCCTCCTTCAGGCGCATCGCCTCCTCGACTGCGATCTCGTCGAAGGGATTCATCGACATCTTGACGTTCGCGGTCTCGACACCGGAGCCGTCGGACTTGACCCGCACCTTGACGTTGTAGTCGACCACGCGCTTGACGCTGACCAGTGCTTTCATGAGCTGAAAACCGGGGGATTGAACGGAGGCTGCGATTATACCGGCGGGTATCGGGGTCAGACCCCTGTGGATAAGTCGCCGTCGTCAGCCGAACGTCTGGGCAGGTCGCGGTGACTTACCCACAGGGGTCTGACCCCAACTCGATGAGCGCGTCTAGCGCCACTGCGCCCTCGCCCGCGGCATAGACCATCACCGGGTTGACGTCGATCGAGATCACCCGGTCCTGCCAGGCGACGATCGCCGCACCGAGCCGCACCGCCATCTGCGCGAGCGCGTCGAGGTCGCGCGGCGCCTCGCCGCGCACGCCTGCGAGCAGCGGCGCGATGCGCAACCGCGCGAGCGCGGCGCGCGCCTCGGCCGCGTCGAACGGCGGCAGCAGGAGGACGAAATCCTTCAGCGCTTCGAGATAGATGCCGCCGTCGCCGATCATCACCACCGGACCGAACTGCGGATCGATCCTCGCGCCGAGCGCGAGCTCGCGCCCCTTGTCCGCCATGCGCGCGACGATCGCGCCCTCGAAGCGCGCCTCGATCGACTCGAGCCTGAGCCTTTGGCGGACGAACTCGCGCGCCGCAGCGTCGGCATCGGCAACGCCGAGCGCGACCAGGCCGAGCTCGGTCTTGTGCGGCGCGTCCGGCGAGCAGGCCTTCAGCGCGACCGGGCCGCCGAGCGCGGCGAACGCGGCGCGCACCTCGGCTTCGCTGGTGCACAGCCGGTGCGCGATGACCTCGAGCCCCGCACCGCCAAGCAGCGCAAGGCTCTGCGCCTCGCCGATGAAGCGCCCGCCCGGCGCGATCGTGGGCAGCGTGGGCAGCGTGGGCAGCTTGTCCTGCGCGGCCGCGCTCGCCGGCACGGCGCGCAGCAGCGCGGCGTGACGCGCGAGCTGGGCAAGCGCCTGCATCGCTTCGCGCTCGCGCTCGAAAGCGGGCAAGCCGGCCTGCTCGAATTCACGCCGCACCTCGGCCTGCGTCGCCGCGACCGCGACCGCGCAGCCGGTCGCGGCCGAATGCGCGGCGAAGTCGCGCGCGTAGCGCGGCAGATCGTAGCCCGCGCCCGCGATCGGAATCGCGGCGAGCATCAGGTCGGCATCGACGCCCTCGGCGATGACCGGCAGCAGCCGTCCGAACTGGTCGCTGTTGCCGAGCAGCGCGCCGGTGACGTCGATCGGGTTCACCGCGGTGGCGAAGCCCGGCAGCACTGCCTTCATCTTTTCCCGGGTCGCCGGCGACAGCGCGGCGAGCGGCAGGCCGAAGGCTTCGGCGGCGTCGGCCGCCATCACGCAGCTCGCGCCGGAATTGCTGACCACGACGATGCGCTCGTTCCTCGGCCGCCAGCCCTTCAGATAGAGGTGGCCCGCCGACACCAGCGCATGCGGATCGTCGGCGCGCCAGATGCCGTGCTTGGCGAGAAAGGCGTCCACCACCCGGTCCTCGCTCGCCAACGCGCCGGTATGAGAGCTCGCCGCCTTCTGGCCGCTCGCCGTACGTCCCGCCTTGACCGCGACGATCGCCACATTCCGGCGTCGCGCCTGTTCCGCCGCCTGCGCGAGCACGGCCGGATTCGGGATCGCCTCGAGATAGAGCAACACGAGCCCGACGCCCGGATCGCGCACCACCTCGAGCGCCAGGTCGGAGACCGTGACATCGGCCTCGTTGCCGGTGGCATGCGCATGGCGCACGGCGAGTCCGCGCTGGCGCGCCAGCACGTAGATCGCCGCGGCGCAGGCGCCGCTCTGGCTGACGATCGCGACCGGGCCGTCCTGCGGCTCGATCTCGTGGAACATGGTCGAGAAGCTCGCGATCGTGCCGCTCGCGAGATTTGCGATGCCCTGACAGTTCGGTCCGATCATCCGCATGCCGGCGCCGCGTGCCGCGGTGAGCATCCGGTCCTGGAGGACCTTGCCGGCGGCGCCCACCTCGCCGAAGCCGGAGGCCATGACCACAGCGACCTTGACGCCGCGCGCCGCGCAGGCCTCGACCGCGCGCACCGCCTCCTCGCCCGCGACCGCGACGATCGCCATCTCCGGCGCTGCGGGCAGCGCGGCGAGATCCGCGTAGGCCTTCAGGCCCTGCACCTCGGCGCGCGCCGGATTGATCGGGTAGATCGTGCCCCGATAACCGTAGCGCTTCATGTACAGGATCGGCCGCCCGCCGACCTTGTGCGGGTTGTCGGAGGCACCGACGATCGCGATCGATGCCGGATCGAGCGCGGCGTGCAGGTCACTCGCGTGCGTCACGGTGCAGTCCTGATCATTGCGGGAGAACCAATGCGCATTCTAGCGAGCGCCCCCACGGGCGGCGGCGGCGTTTCGCTGCGCCATGCCGCTACAATCTGCGCGCGACGCCCCGGGTATAACCGCCGACCGACCGATGAAAGACAGGCCTTGAGCGGCTCGATCCCCGCGCGCGCCATCCTCGCCGCGCTCGCCATCCACACGCTGTGGGGCGGCAACCCGGTTGCTGTGAAGCTCGGCCTCGAAGTGTTCCCGCCGCTGTGGAGCGGCGCCCTGCGTTTTGCGCTCGGCGCCGGCTGCGTCGCGCTGTGGGCGCTCTACGCACGCATCCCGCTCATGCCGACGCGTGCCGAATGGCCGACCTATCTGTGGATGGGCGTGCTGTTCACGCTGCAGATTGCGCTGCTCAATATCGGTTTCGGTGCCACCACGGCGGTCAATGGCGCGGTGCTGGTGTCGACCAATCCGCTGTTCGGCGTGCTGTTCGCGCATTTCCTCGTGCCGGGCGACCGCCTGCGCCCGGCGCGCGCGCTTGGCGTGCTGATCGCGTTCGCCGGCACCGCCCTCGTGCTCACGCGCGGCGCGGGACCGGGCGGAATGCAGGGCCCGAGCGCCGGCGACTGGATCGTGCTCGCGAGCGCCGGCCTGCTCGGCTTTCGCCTCGCGCTCTCCGGCCGCGCGCTGAAGCGCGTCAACGAGGTGCGCCTGACGCTGTGGATGATGATCGTCTCGCTGCCGCTGTTCTTCGCCGGCGCGATGGCCTTCGAAGCCATCCGCTGGGAAAACCTCGGCTTCGCGCCGCTCGCGGGCATCGTGTACCAGGGCGTCGTGATCGCCGGCCTCGCCTTCACCGTCAACTTCGCGCTCATGCGGCGCTACAGCCCGAGCGTGATGATCAGCTTCAATTTCGTCGCCCCCGTGGCCGGCGTGCTGCTCGGCGCGGCGATCCTCGGCGAGCGGATCACCGCGGGACTCGCCGGCGGCATGCTGCTCGTTGCCGCCGGCCTGGTGCTGATCACGCGGCGTTGACCCAACCGCGGTTTACACTTTCGCGCATGCGGACCCGAGTTCTCGCGGGTGCGCTGGCGAGCGTCCTGGTCGCCGGCTGCGCGCCCGACGCGATCATCCCGTCGAAACCCTACGACGCGTTCCTCGCGCAGATCGCCGAAGCCTGCCGCGGCAAGGCGATCGGCGCCTGGACGGTGGACCAGCTCGTGCGCCGCAGCCACGGCTTCACCGGCGGCTACTTCATCGACCAGACCTCACGCCTGTATTTCGGTCGCATCAATACGCAGGACTGGGCCGCCGGCGTGAGCGCGTTCGTGCGCGGCACGCAGCAGGACCCCGGCATCGATTGCGTGATCGCCGAGTACCGCCGGGTCCAGCAGTGGACCACCCCGACCGGCGAGGACCCGTCACGCACCGCGCCCCCGGCGGATGCGCCGCCGCGCGTCGAGCCGACCCGCTAGCGAGGCGACGCTGCGGATGCCACGCGCCGCTTGTCGGTTTACACTACGACGCATGCGTCCCCGAGCCCAGATCTCTGCCCTCGCCTGCACGGTCGTGCTGCTCGCTGGCTGCGTGACCGATTCCGGACCGATTCCCCAGCCGCTGATCGGCCCTCACCCCGAGTACAACGCCTTCCTCAACCAAGTGCAGCAGGCCTGCGCGGGCCAGCAGATCGGCAACTGGGCGGTCGACGACCTGATCGACGAGACCGGATCGTACCGGGGCGATTTCTTCTACACGCAGACCCGGCGCCTGTTCTACGGCAGGACGCCGCCGGCGGACTACGCCACCGGCGTGAGCGCATTCCTCGACGGCTGGCCGAGCGATCCGGGAATGAAGTGCGTGCTGCGCGAGTACGCGAAGCGCGAGGACCGGCAGAACCTGGCCGTGCCGCCCCCCGGTCCGCCGGGGTCTTCGGCCGGGCCGCTGATCGGCCCGCATCCCCAGTACGACGCCTTCCTCGGCAAGGTGCAGAAGGCCTGCGCCGGCCAGAAGATCGGTCCGGTGGCACGCGTCGACAATCTGATCGAAGACAGCGCAACGCCGAACGGCAACTACTTCTACACCATCACGCGCCGGCTGTACTACGGCAGGACGACGCCGCAGGACTACGCGCTTGGCGTGAGCGCGTTCCTCGACGGCTGGCCGAGCGATCCCGGGGTGAAGTGCGTGCTGCGTGAGTACGACCAGCGCAACGAGTAGACGACGCCGCCCTCCGGCGCGCGGCCTGAGCCCGGGCGGGGCGCGATTCGATCAAGCCGTGCGCAGGCGCAGCGCGCGCGCCCGCCAGCCGGCGATGCCGGCGACCGTGCCGCAGACCGCGGCGATGACGAAGGGAATCGAGTAGCTGCCGGTGGCGTCGAACAGCCGCCCGGCCATCCACGGCCCGAGCGCGCTGCCGAGCGCGCTGCCCATCAGGCCCATGCCGAGGATCAGCCCGAATTGCCGGCCGCGAAAGCGGTCGCTGATCATCGCCGGGATGAGCGCAGCGGTCGCCGAGTAGCCGACGCCGAGCATCGCCGCGTACCCATAGGCGCCCCAGCGGCTCGTGGTGACGCCGACCAGGGCGAGCGCAGCGACCGCGCCGACCAGGATCGCGATGCCGATCACGTAGATCACCTCGCGCTCGAAGCGGTCGGCGAGCCAGCCGCCGCCGGTCTTGCCGAATACGCTCGCGATGCCGACGACGCCGACCACCGACGCGGCGGCCATCGCCGCCATGCCGTGGTCGACGAGAAAGGCGACCTGGTGCACATGCATCGTCTGCGAGCAGACGTTGCCGAAAAAGAACGCCCCCATCACCAGCCAGAAGGCCTCGCTGCGCAGCGCGCCGCGCAGCGTGGCGTCCTGCGCGCCGGCGCCATGAATCTTCGCCGCCCGGCGCGCCGTTTCGGGAGCCGCGTCGGGCGTCGAGACCACCGCCGCCGGCGTCGACGCATCGCGCACCAGCAGCAGGTTTGCCGGGACGATCCAGCCTGCGCAGATCGCGCCGAGGATCTGCCAGGCGGTGCGCCAGCCGACCGATTCGATCAGCGCCTGGCAAAGCGGAACGACGAACAGCATCCCGAGACCGATGCCGGAGCTCACGATGCCGAGCGACAGCGCGAGGCGGTCCATGAACTGGCGCTGCACCAAGACCACGGCCGGCACCCAGCCGCAGAGCGCGACCGAGACCGCGGTGAGCAGCCCGAAGCCGAGGTACAGGCGCTCGGGCGAATCGATGAAGCTGTTGCCGTAGAGCGCCAGGCCGAGCGCCATGCCGCCGAAGATCACCAGGCGGCGCGGCCCGATGCGGTCGCAGAGCATGCCGATCACCGGATTCGCCGCGCCGTGCACCAGCGTGAACACCGAGAACGCGCCGGCGAGCACCGAGCGGCTCCAGCCGAATTCCTTGAGCAAGGCGACGAGAAAGACGCTGTAGGAATACCAGACGCCGTAGGTCAGTCCGAGCGTGAGCCCGATCGCGACGAGCGTGACGGGACGCCGGCTCATGCAGACCGCGGGGATCGCGCCGCCGGCGCCGGCCTAGGGGCGCGGGCCGAAGCGCACGCGCCCGGGCTCGCGCAGCGGCGCGGCCAGCGCGGCGAATTCGCAGAGCAGCGGCCGCGTGTCGCGCGGGTCGATGATCTCCTCGACGTCGAACTTCTCGGCGCTGCGCATCGGCGAGGCGAAGCGGCGCACGCGCGTCTCGATCTCGGCGCGCTTCGCCACCGGATCCTGCGCCGCTTCGATCTCCGCCTTGTAGGCCGCCTCCAGCCCGCCGGCGATCGGCAGCGAGCCCCATTCGGCCGACGGCCAGGCGACGCGCATGCAGTAGCGCGTCGAATTCTGGTGCACCGCGCCGGCGACGCCGAACACCTTGCGCACCAGCACCGAGCACCAGGGGACGGTCGACTGCAGCACCGCAGTCGCCGCGCGCATGCCGAAACGGATCGTCGCATCGCGCTCGGCGTCCGGGCCGATGAGAAAGCCTGGAATGTCGACCAGATGCACCACCGGCAGATGAAACACCTGCGCCAGATCGACGAAGCGGGTGATCTTTTCCGAGGCCTTCGCCGTCCAGGCGCCGCCGTACTGGTACGGATCCCCGGCCATCAGCGCCACCGGCCAGCCGTCGAGCCGCGCCAGCCCGGTGATCACCGAGCGCCCCCACTGCCGGCCGATCTCGAAGAACGAGTCGCGATCCACCAGCGCGTTGACGATCTTGCGCATGTTGTAGACCTTCTTCGGGTCGCGCGGCACCGCGTCGATCAGCCAGCCCTCGCGCCGGGCGACCGGGTCGTCGCATTCACCGCGCGCCGGCAGCTCGTAGACCGACGGCGGCAGGTAGGACAGGAACCTGCGCGCGCGGGCGAAGGCCTCGTCCTCGCTCTCGGCTTCGTCGTCCACCGCGCCGTTGCGCGTATGGATATGGCTGCCGCCGAGCTCGTTCTTCTCGTAGGGCCGGTGCGTGACCGCGACCACCGGCGGACCGGCAACGAACAGTTGGGACGTGTCCTTGACCATCACCGAGTAGTGGCTCGCGACCACGCGCGCCGAGCCGAGTCCGGCGACCGAGCCGAGCGCGAGCGCAACCACCGGCACCTCGCCGAGATTGTCGGTCCAGGTGTCCCACAGAAAAGCCTTGGGCATCGGCGAATAGCCGAGCATCTCGAGGTTCTTGACCGAGCCGCCGCCGCCGGTGCCGTCGACCAGGCGGATCAACGGCCGGCGCAGATCGCGCGCCATGCGCTCGATGAGCATCAGCTTGCCCTTGATCCCGGCGTCGTTCGCCCCGCCGCGCACGGTGAAATCATCCCCCGCCACGATCACCGCGCGACCGTCGATCTGCCCGCGCCCGGTCACCAGGTTCGCCGGCGTGAACGAGGCAATCTCGCCATCCTTGCCGTAGCCTGCGACCCCGGTCAGCGCGCCGACCTCGTGGAACGAGCCGGGATCGAGCAGCCGCTCGATGCGCTCGCGCACCGTGAGCTTGCCGCCGTCGTGCTGGCGCTTGACCTTTTCGGGTCCGCCCATCGCCTGCGCCAGCGCCTCGCGCCTGCGCAGCTCGTCGATCTCCGCTTCCCAGCCCATCGCCACCTCCGCCAAGGTGCGGATTCTTGCATCCGCACCGTCGGCAAGCCAGCGAAACGCCCCCCGCGCCTGCGAAACGCGACCCCAAGGCCTACGCCCTCTGCGAAAATCGCAACTCGAGCCGAAGGAGAAACGCGTGGCCCAGCGCAAGCTGCAGTGCGAGGTTGCCGGAAGGATCATTCGCATCGAAGCGCCGGCCGGCGCGCGCGTCGAAGCCGAGGATACGATCCTGATCATCGAATCGATGAAGATGGAAATCCCGCTTGCCGCGCCGGTGGCAGGGACCGTGGCCGGCATCCACGTTGCCGAGGGCGACGAGGTCGCCGAGGGCCAGCACGCCGCCACGCTCGAGCACTGACGACCGGCTGACGAAGGAGCATCCCATGAGCGATCTGTCGCATCCCGATATCCCGTCGATGCGCGGCGCGGTGAGCAGCGAAGAGTGGCAGGCGCGCGTCGATCTGGCCGCCTGCTACCGGCTGGTGGCGCTGTTCGGCATGAACGACCTGGTCTACAACCACATCACCGCGCGCGTGCCCGGCGAGGAGGGCCGTTTTCTCATCAACCCCTACGGCTACGCCTACGAGGAGATCACCGCCTCGAGCCTGGTGAAGATCGATTTCGACGGCAAGGTGGTGCTCGACTCGGGTACCGGCTACGGCGTCAACCACGCCGGCTTCGTGATCCACAGCGCGGTGCACCGCGCGCGCAGCGACGTGGCCTGCGTCATCCACACCCACTCGAGCGCCGGGATGGCCGTGTCGGCGCTCAAGTGCGGGCTGCTGCCGCTCACGCAGAACGCGATGTTCTTCAGCACGATCGGCTACCACGACTACGAAGGGCCGGCGATCGACCTCGACGAGCAGGCGCGCCTGGTACGCGACCTCGGCGAGAACGCGGCGCTCATCCTGCGCAACCACGGCCTGCTCACCGCCGGGCGCACGGTCTGCGAAGCCTTCGTCGTCATGCATTGGCTGGAGAAGGCCTGCCAGGCGCAGCTGATGGCGATGGCCTGCAACGCCGCGCTCAACCTGCCGGACGACGAGGTCATCAAGCGCACCGGCGAGCGCTACAAGCCCGGTCAGCGACGCAGCATCACTGAGCTCGAATGGCCGGCACTGCTGCGCATGCTCGAGCGTCGCGACCCGTCATACAAGGACTGAGAGGACCCCATGGGCAAGCTGCTGGAAGGCAAGGTCGTCGTCGTCACCGGCGCGGGCGGCGGGATCGGTCGGGATTTCGCGCACGCCATGGCGGTGCAGGGCGCGAAGGTCGTGGTCAACGATGTCGGCGCCTCCGTCTCCGGCGAAGGCAAGGACGCCGGCCCGGCGCAGAAGGTGGTCGACGAGATCAAGTCAGCCGGCGGCAGCGCGGCGGCCAATACCGACAGCGTCGCCGAATGGGAATCCGCCAATCGCATCATCAAGACCGCGATCGACGCCTTCGGGCAGATCGACTGCGTGGTCAACAACGCCGGCATCCTGCGCGACCGCTTTTTCTTCAACATGTCGATCGAGGAATGGCGCGCAGTCATTGACGTGCACCTCAACGGATCCTTCTACGTCGCACGCGCCGCGGCGCCCTACTTCAAGAGCCAGAGCTCGGGCTGCTACGTCAACATGACCTCGACCTCGGGGCTGGTGGGCAACTTCGGCCAGGCCAACTACATGGCCGCCAAGCTCGGCATCGTCGGCCTGTCGAAATCCATGGCGCTCGACATGGCCAAGTACAAGGTGCGCTCGAACTGCATCTCGCCCTTTGCCTGGAGCCGCATGATCGGCACCATCCCCGCGGACACGCCGGAGCAGCAGGCGCGCCTCGAGAAGCTCAAGCGCATGGAAACCGCCAAGATCGCGCCGCTCGCGGTGTTCCTCGCGAGCGACCTGGCGCAGGACGTGAGCGGCCAGATTTTCGGCGTGCGCGCAAACGAGATCTTTCTCTTTTCGCAGAACCGGCCGCTGCGCGCCGTGCACCGCGCCGAGGGCTGGACGCCCGAGACGATCGCCGAGCACGGGATCCCGTCGATGCGGGCGAATTTCTACCCGCTCGAGCGCTCGCAGGACGTGTTTTCCTGGGATCCGATCTAGGCAGGGGTCAGACCCCTTTTTGGAAAACTAGAGATCTTTGAATATCACAATTGGGTCTGACCCCATTTCGCATTTTCCTGGGATCCGATCGAGGCAGGGATCAGACCCCGGCCGGCCGCGCGGATCCGGCGCGGGCGTACAATCTGCGCTCGTCAAGGAATCTGACATGCCGATCTACGAATACGCCTGCAACAGCTGCGGACAGGAATTCGAGACGCTGGTGCGCTCGAGCACGGTGCCCGATTGCCCGAGCTGCCACTCGACCGACCTCGAAAAGAAGCTGTCGGTGTTCGCCACGGCAGGCTCGAGCGCCGAGGCAGCGCCGATCGCCGCGGGTCCCTGCGGCAGCTGCGGCCACCCCGGTGGCCCGGGCGCCTGCGCGTTGCACTGAGGCCCTCGGGCCCGATTCCCTCAATCCTTCAGCCTGGATCCGAAATGAGCGAGCCGCTGGTTCTGGAAATATTCTCCGACTACGTCTGACCCTGGTGCTATCTCAGTACCGTGCGTATTGAGCGGCTCAGGAAGGAACACGGCGTCCAGGTCAAATGGGTGCATTTCCCGCTCCACCCGGACACGCCGCAGGAAGGCCGCAGCCTGGAGGACTTGTTCGCCGGCCGGGGTTACGACATTCCGAAGATGCAGGCCCAGATGCGCGCGCGCATGGAAGCCGAAGGCCTGCCCTACGGCACCCGCACGATGACCTACAACAGCCGGCTCGCGCAGGAGCTCGGCGCCTGGGCCGACACCCAGCCCGGCGGTGAGGCGATCCACGATGCGCTGTTCCGCGCGTACTTCGTCGAGGCGCGCAACATCGGCGACCCGGCCGTGCTGGTCGAGATCGCGCAGTCGGTCGGCCTGCCCGCCGACCAGGCGCGCGAAGTGCTCGAGCAGCGCAGCTACAAGGACGCGATCGACGCCGACTGGAACAAGTCGCGCCAGTACGGCGTCAGCGGCGTGCCGACCTTCGTCGCCGGCGGCCACGGCGTCGTCGGCGCGCAGCCCTACGAGGCGCTCGAAGAGCTGGTGAAGCTGGCGCGCGGCTGACGGTCTGCCTGCGCCAGCACGCGGTCGACCATCGCGCCCGACTGGCCGAGGTAGTTGGCTGGATCGAGCATGCGCTCGAGCGCGGCGCGATCCACATGTCGCCGAATCTCGGGATGCGCGGCGAGCAGTTCGATCAGCGGTGTTTTCGCCAATAGCGCCTCGCGACAGAGGTCGTACACGAGATCGTGCGCGGTCTCGCGTCCGAGCTGGGCGCCCAGCCCCATCATCACCGCCTCGCTCATCACCAGCCCCTGCGTCAGCTCGAGGTTGCGGCGCATGGCTTCGGCGTCGACCTCGAGGCCCTCGACGACGCTGCGCGACTGCCTGAGCGCGCCGGCCAGCAGGCAGAAGGCCTCGGGCAGCACGATCCATTCGATCTGCCAGGGTCCGGTCGAGCGCTCATGGTCGGCGACCATCGCGTCCATCAGCGCCGCGGCATGCTGGCGCAGCACCGAGATCGCGCCGTGGATGTAGCAGCTCGAGATCGGGTTGCGCTTCTGCGGCATGGTGCTGCTCGAGCCACGGCCGTGGTGGTAGGGCTCGAAGACCTCGCCGACCTCGGTCTGCATCATCAGCTTGACGTCCATGCTGAGCTTGCCGAGGGTGCCGCCGATCAGACCGAGCAGCGCCCCGACCTCGGCAATGTTGTCGCGGATCGTGTGCCAGGCGATCACCGGCTGCGCGAGGCCGAGCGCGGCACACAGGCCGGCCTGGGTCTCGAGCGCGCCCTTGTCGAGCGAGGCGAGCGTGCCGGCAGCGCCGGCGAACTCGCCCACCAGCACCCGCGGCCCGAGCTGCGCCAGCCGCTCGCGATGGCGCAGCACTGCCGACAGCAGTCCGGCCATCTTGTAGCCGAAGGTCACCGGGATGGCCTGCTGCAGGTTGCTGCGCCCGATCATCGGCGTCAGACGATGCGCGCGCGCCAGCCGGGCGAGCGCCTCGGCGATGGCCGCGAGCTCGGCGTCGACCAGCTCGAGCGCTTCGCGGATCTGCAGCACCAGCGCGGTGTCGGTGATGTCCTGCGTCGTCGCGCCCCAATGGCAGTACTCGCCCAGGCCGTCGCGGCACAGCGCGTTCAACTGGCTGACCACGCCGAGCACCGGGTAGCCGATGCGCTCGGTCTGCTCGCGCAGCCGCGCCATGTCGATCTCGTCGAGGCGGCAGTGGCGAGCGATCTCCTCGGCCGCCGCCTGCGGGATGACGCCAAGCCTGCCCTGCACCCTGGCGAGCGCGGCCTCGATGTCGAGGTACTTCTGCGTGCGGTTCTCGTCGGACCATACGCGACGCATCGCGTCCGTGGTGAAGATGCCCTGGAAGATGCTCGAATCGATGATGGAGGCAGCCATGACAGTCCTCGTCAGGGAGATCGTGACGTCGATCGGGGGTTGCCGGCAGCAGGCGAGCTGCGCCGCCGGAGTGCGTCGCGGCGGCTCAGGCCGGGCGGACCCAGATCCGGCTGTCGTGAAACGCCGCGCCGCCGACCGGCCCGATCGGGTCGGCACCGGTCAGCACGTTGATGCCGACGCCTTCCTCGAACGCAGCGTTCGGCCAGATGCCTTCGACGATGATCACGCCCTCGCGCAATCCGTCGAACAGCTTCGCGTGCACCACCGTCGAGCCGCGATCGTTGCCCAGGCGCACCCGCGCCCCTTCGACGATGCCGAGGCGCGCCGCATCGGCGGGATGGATGAGCGCCGTCGGACGCCGTTCGCGCGACACCGAGCTCGGCGTCTCGGTGAACGTGGAATTGAGAAAGCTGCGCGCCGGCGAGGGCGCGAGGCGGAACGGCATCGCGTCGTTCGCTTCCTCGATCACGTCGTAATGATCCGGCAGCACGGGCAGCGTCGCGCCTTGCGGACCGAAGCCCTGGGGCTTGACCGCTGCCCAGTCGGGCTTGAAGCGGAACTTGCCGTCCGGCCAGGCGAAGCCCTTCAGGTAGTGCGCCTCTTCGAACACAGGCTGGACGTCGAACCAGCGCTCGCGCTCTAGATCCGCCACCCCGCGCCAGCCGGATTGCAGCAGCGTCCAGTCGATCAGCTCGCGCGGGCTCATGTCGAAACCGGGATGCACGGCGCCAAGACGCTTGGCGAGCGCGCAGATCAGTTCGTGATTGCTGCGGCAGCCCTCGGGCGGCTCGACCACCTTGAGTCCGAGCATGATGTGCTGGTGGCCCCCGCCCTGATACAGATCGTCGTGCTCGAGGAACATCGTCGCCGGCAGCACGATGTCTGCCATCTTCGCGGTCTCGGTGAGAAACTGCTCGTGGACGCAAACGAACAGGTCCTCGCGCGCGAAGCCGCGCCGCACCAGATTGTGGTCCGGCGCCACCATCATCGGGTTGGTGTTCTGGATGAACAGCGCGTCGACCGGCGGTCCGCCCATGAGCGCTTCCCGGTCGCCGGTCAGCACCGGGCCGATGCGCGATTGGTCGAGCACGCGCACCGAACGGTCGAGCGCGTCGAGCCCCTCGATCATCGAGCGGTCCCAGTGGTAGATCGCGCCGTTGTTGTGAAACGCGCCGCCGCCCTCGTGCTGCCAGGCGCCGGTCACCGCCGCGATCGAGAGCGCCGCGTGCATGTTGACCGGACCGTTGCGCACGCGCGAAAAGCCGTAGCCGAGACGGAAGTAGGTTTTCGGCGTGCGGCCGACCAGCTGCGCGAAGGCCTCGATCTCGGCCACCGGCACCCCGGTGATGCGCGATGCCCACTGCGGCGTGCGCGTGCGCAGATGCGCTTCGAGCTCGCCCGGTGCATCGGTGTAGCGCTCGAGGTAAGTCCGGTTGGCCAGCCCGTCGCGAAACAGCACGTGCATCACCGCACAGGCGAACGCGCCGTCGGTGCCGGGCCGCAGGATGATCGCCAGGTCGGCCTGCTCGGTCGTCGCGTTGCGGTAGACGTCGACGTGCACGATCTTCGCGCCGCGTTCCTTGCGCGCGCGTACCGCGTGCGTCATGACGTTCACCTGCGTGTGCGCCGGGTTCGTGCCCCAGATCACCACGCAGTCCGCCTTTGCCATCTCGCGCGGATCGGCGCCGGCGAGGCGCCCGGTGCCGGCGATGAAGCCGTTCCATGCCGAGGTGACGCAGATCGTGCTGTACTGGCCCGAGTACTTCTTGACGTGGCGCAGCCGGTTGATGCCGTCGCGCATCACCAGACCCATCGTGCCGGCGTAGTAGTACGGCCACACCGAAGCCGCGCCGTGGCGCTGCTCGGCGCACAGCAGCGCTTCCGCGGTCGCGTCGAGCGCCGCGTCCCAGGAGATCGGCTCGAACTCGCCCGATCCCTTGGGCCCCCGCCGGCGCAGCGGCTGGGTGAGCCGGTCGGGGTGGTGCGCCCGCTCCGCGTAGCGCGCCACCTTCGCGCAGATCACGCCGGCGGTGTAGCTGTTGTCCTCCGCGCCGTACACCCGGCCGATGGTGCGCGCATCGAGCCGTTCGACTTCGAGCGCACAGGTCGACGGGCAGTCGTGCGGACAGACCGAATAGCGCAATTCGACGGGTGCGCCGGGGGCGTTCATGAAGGAGGCAATCGTACTCCGTCAAGACCCCGATTGGTGTGGGGATGCTTGCGGGTTCACATCCTCTGCTCTGCGCTGACGTCCGCCAGCGGACAATCGATCTCCGGATGACGCATTGCGGCTGACTTTCGCCGCATTGCGTCAACAGGAGACAAAACCAGATCCCGATACAACGACAAGCCCCGATCGAAGGCACTATTGTCTCGGCCGTTTGCAAGGGTTCGCCACCCAGTCCACAGTCGCGTTCGCCAGCGAACCCATGCAAACGACCGAGATTGATGTCCGCTGACGAGGGATAGCATTGCATCATGGGCCATTCATCGTGAGCGACAGCGCACAACGCAAAATCATCATCGTCGGCCACGGCGCGGCCGGCCTGTGCGCCGCGCTGTCGGCGGCCGAAACGGCGCGCGAATTGAACCCCGCGGCGCAGATCACGGTCCTCGAGCGCGCACCCCAAGCCGCCTGCGGCGGCGGCAGCCGCTGGAGCCCGAGCAACATTCGCATGCGCACGCCGGATGCGATGGACCCCGATTTCGTCGATTCGATCGTCGCGCAGTCCGGCGGCAGGGCCGATCGCGCCTATTTCGAACGCCTTGCGGCAGAAGCGCCGGCGACCGCGCGCTGGCTGCAGGACATGGGCGTCGCGTTCCACAGCCCGCCCTACTACCTCGCCAAGGGCCCGGCGCGCATCCAGCCGGTCGGCCCGATCGGCGTGCTGTTCGATGCCCTGTGGCAGGCGGCGCGGTCTGCCGGCGTCGCGTTTCGCTACGCCTGCACGCTGCGCCGGCTGCTGCTCGAGGCGGGGCGCGTGGTCGGCGTCGAGATCGGCCCGCGCGCGGAGCGGCTAAGCGCCGATGCCGTGGTCCTCGCCAGCGGCGGCTTCGAGGGCAATGCGCAGATGCTGCGGCAGCAGTTCGGCCCTGGCGCGGAGACCCTGCCGCCGATCTCGCCGGGCAGCGCTTTCAATGACGGCGCCGGCATTCGCGCGGCGCTCGAAGCCGGGGCGCGCCGCGCCGGCGACTGGAACGGCATGCACATCGAGCCGGTCGATGCGCGCAGCCAGGCTTCCGCAGCGGTGGTGCTGGTGTATCCCTACGGCATCGTCGTCGATCGCAACGGACGGCGATTTTTCGACGAGGGTGCCGGCCTGGTTCACGAGACCTGGGAATCCTTTGCCCGTGCCCTGCACTTCGCGCTGCCCGGGCGCGTCGCCTACGCGATCCTCGATGCCGCGCTGTTCGACATCCCGGACTATGAACGCGCGATTCGCTCGGAACGGCCGCCGCTACGTGCCCAGTCGATTGCCGAGCTCGCCGCGCAGCTCGGCATTGCGGGCGCGGCCCTTTCCGAAACCGTGGCGCAGTACAACCGTGCCTGCAGCGGCGATCCCTCCCGCTTCGACGCCACCCGCACCGACGGCCTGGCGAGCGCCCCCGGCCTGTCGCCGCCCAAGTCCAACTGGGCGCGTCCGCTGCTGCGCCCGCCATTCCTCGCCTGGCCGCTGATCGGCGCGATCGCCTACACCTTCGGCGGCATCGAGACCGATGCCGAAGCGCGCGTGATCGGGACGAGCGGTCCGATCCAGGCACTGTACGCGGCCGGCGAGATCAGCGGCCATTTCCATGGCACCGCGCCGAATGCCGTCGCCATGCTCAGGGCGCTGGTGTTCGGGCGGATCGCGGGGCGAAACGCGATCGTGCTCGACCCGCGACGGTGATCGGCTGCCCCGGGGCCCGCCACGACCCGCCGCGTGGGCATCCCGAATGGCCGTTACGAATCTATTGCCTGCGCCGCGCGCGGATCGAGATCCAGATCACTCGGCGCAGACGAGTTTCAACAGATGGGCGGGGAAAGTGTTCGGCGCGACATCGCGCCACTTCCCGTCAGGTTCCTCCAATGAGTAGCGGCGCAGCTTGATGGTCTCGCCGCGCGCCATGCGCTCGGCGTGCGTGCTGACCGACAGGAGTCGTTGACGCTTCTCTTTGCAGTCGAACTCGGACAGGTAGTGCCTCGACAGCACGCCGTCCTGATCGCGCTGCTTGTTGTCTTGTAGCGTCCACACGCGACGAAGGTCGCCCTGCTGACTGATGGCCGCGGGGTTGTAATAAAGCACCCTGAGATTGCTTTCAGCGATTTTGACCCACTCCGCCCACGCCGGGGCGGTCAGAGCCATCATCAAAAGGGCCACGATCAGGCGCATGTCTTCCCCTCATTGTTCGTCCGCCGCCACTCCCGCGGCGGCATAGGCGCAGCATCCGCCCACAGGCCGCATTTCCGCAACCGGGGCTTGCGTTCCTCGAACGCGTACCGCTGCTGATCCTCGGCTGCCTGCCCGATTGCCGATGCCATAGCGCGCTCACGCTCGCCCCCGATCGCCACGCTGCTCAGTGCGAATGCCGCAGATCGCGCTGCGCGAGCGCCACCACCGCACCGAGGGCGAGCAGCCCGGCGGAAGCCGCGAGCCCGATCTGCAGCGAGCCCGAGCGGTCGGCAAGCCAGCCGATCGCCACCGGCCCGACGATCTGCCCGGCGGCGAACACCACGGTGAAGGTGGCGATGGCCGATCCCCAGGCGGGCCTGGGCAGCGCGCGCTTGATGAAGCTGCCGATCGACGAGGGCACGCTGAACATCGCGATGCCGAACAGCGCCGCCGACACGAGCATCGCCGCCGCGTGCGCCGAGACGAGCGGCAGCGCTGCGCCGGCCGTGAGCACCATCATCACCGCGGCGAGCGGCCGGCCGCCGGGCCAGTGCTCGGCCGGCCTGCGCCATACCAGCGGCGCAAGCAGCGTCGCGAGACCCAGCACGAACCACACGGCGATCACGGTCGCGGTACTCGCGTCGTTCAGGCGCATCCACGCGATGACGAAGGTCATGTAGCCGATGTAGCCGAGCGCAAACAGGGCGTAGGAAGCGAGCTCCGCGGCGAACGGCCGCAGCGCCCAGCGCGCCTCGCCCGCCATCTTCCCCGGCTCGGCGATGCCCCACGCGGACCAGGCCGCGGCGAGCGTCATCAGCAGGCTTGCGTAGCCCATCCCGCGCCAGGCGAGCGGCCAGGCTGCGCTGCCCTGCGTTTCCAGCAGCAGCGGCACGGCGACCCCGGAGAGCATCAGGCCGATGCCGCCGCCGGCGAAGTAGATCGCGATCGTGGTGGTGGCAAGCTGCGGGCGCCGCGCGAAGATGTTGCCGGAAAGCGCGCCGCCGCAGATGAACACCGCCGCCCCGCCCACGCCCGCCAGCACGCGCACCGCCATCAACGCCTCGAACTCGCGCACCAGGCCGGTCGCGACGATCGCCAGCGACGTGAGCAGCATGCCCCAGCCGTACAACGCGCGATTGCCCAGGCGCGCCACCAGCGCGCGGGTCAGCAGCGCGCCGAGCAGATAGCCGAAGGCATTGACGGTGTTGATCGAGCCGGCCTGCGAATAGCTCCAGTGCAGGTCGCTGCGCATCGCCGGAAGGATGAGCGCGTAGGCGAAGCGCGCGAACGAGTTCGCGACCGCCGGGCCGAAGGAGAGCAGAAACGCGACCAGCAGCCCGCGCGCGAGCGAGACTTCCCGAGGATCGGCGCCCATGGACCCCATGTTAGCGTTTGCCGATGCCGCGCCGGATCGCGCCTGCGAACCACGCAGGCGGCGCCGAACGGATAAGATCGGCGCGACACGATGCGTCTTTCCCCCGATCGTCAGCCATCCGCAACGAAGGAATCACGACATGACCGCCCTCACCCGCGCCGACCTCGAAGCGCTCGCCCAGTGGGACACGCCGACGATCTGCAACGGCCTCGAGCTGCTCGACGCCAAGCACCGCACGACCGGGTTCACGACGCAGAACATGGTCTGCCTCGACCCGAGCCTGAAGCCGATCGTGGGCTACGCGCGCACCGCGACGATCCAGGCCGCGACGCCGCCCTCCGGCGATGCCGAGGCGGTGCGCGAGATGCGCGCGCACTACTACGCGCATGTCGCCGAGCAGCCCTTGCCGTCGATCGCGGTGCTGCAGGACCTCGATCCGGACCCGGGCTTCGGCGCATTCTGGGGCGAGGTGAACACCGCGATCCACAAGGGGCTGGGCTGTCTAGGTGCGGTGACCAACGGCTCGTTCCGCGACCTCGATGCCTGCGCACCGGGCTTTCAACTGCTCGGCGGCAAGGTCGGGCCGAGCCATGCCTGGGTGCAGCTGGTCGACATCGCCTGCGGCGTGAAGGTGTTCGGCATGGCAGTGCAGCCGAACGACATCGTGCACGCCGACCGCCACGGCGCGGTCGTCGTGCCGGCGGACTGCGTGAAGAAGCTGCCCACGGCGATCGCGCTCCTCACGCGCCGCGAGGCGGTGATCCTCAAGGCGGCGCGCGCGCCCGGATTCAACGTCGATATGCTGAGGAAGGCGATGGCCGATTCCGCGGAGATCCATTGATGAAAAGGAAAGTGCTCGTCATCCAGGGCCTGCACCCCGAGGGCTTGCGCCGGCTCGAAGGCCGCGACGACGTCGTGCCGGTGGTGCTGATGTCGAGCGATGAAAAGGAGATCATGGAGGCGGCGCGCGACGTACAGGCGATCACGGTGCGCACCGCGCGCATCACCCGTGCGGTGATCGAGGCCGCGCCCGGCCTCCAGGTCGTGGCGCGCCATGGCGTCGGCTACGACGCGGTCGACGTCGCCGCACTCACCGCGCGCGGCGTCCCGCTGGCGATCGCGCCGCAGTCGAACATGGTCTCGGTCGCCGAGCACGTCCTGTTCATGCTGCTCACGCTCGCCAAGGAATCGACCTACTACGACGCGATGACGCGCAGCGGCGACTGGGGCGAACGCTGGAACATCAAGGCCTGGGACCTCGCGGGCAAGAAGCTGCTGGTGATCGGCTTCGGCCGCACCGGCTCGCGCGTCGCGCGGCGCGCGGCTGCCTTCGACATGCAGGTGCATGCCTGCGACCCCTACATCGACCAGGACCTCATCCGCCAGGCCGGCTGCACGCCGGTCGCCGATTTCCGCGCGGCGCTACCGAAGATGGATGCGGTGAGCGTCAATTGCCCGCTCAATGATGAGACCCGTCACATGTTCTCGACGCGCGAGTTCTCCGCGATGCAGCCGCAGGCGGTGATCGTCAACTGCGCGCGCGGCGGCATCGTCGACGAGGCCGCGCTGCACGCGGCGCTCAGCGGCAGGAAGATCCGCGGCGCGGGGCTCGACGTGTTCGAGGCCGAGCCGAGCCCGAAGGACAATCCGCTGTTCAAGCTCGACAACGTGGTCGTCTCGCCGCACATCGCCGGCGTCACGGTCGAGTCGACGATCCGCATGTCGACGCAGACCGCGCAGAACGTGCTCGATTGCTTCGACGGCAGGCTCGATCCCGCGGCGGTCGTCAACCCGCAGGTGCTCAAGGCCTGAGCCGCCCGGGCGCGGGGCGCTCGCGCGCCGCCGCCGGGTTTGCGGAACGACAGACGATCCGGGCGCCGTCCCAAGGTATATTGGCCTCGACCGAACGACGGCGCGCCGGCACGCGCGAACCCCGCGATGATCGACTACCAGGCCCTCAAGAACCGCCACTTCCCCGACATCGTGCAGACCTATGTCGAGCGCGACACGATGCTCTACGCGCTCGGCATCGGTTTCGGCCACGATCCGATGGACGAAAGGCAGCTGCAGTACGTCTACGAAAAGAACCTCAAGGCGCTGCCGACCATGGCCGCGGTGCTCGGCTACCCCGGCTTCTGGGTCAAGGAACCCGACACCGGCATCGACTGGGTGCGCATCCTGCACGGCGAGCAGTCGATCCGCATCCACAAGCCGCTGCCGGTCGCCGGCACGGTGGTCGGCAAGCTGCACCTCAAGGCGATCGTCGACAAGGGCAAAGACCGCGGCGCGCTGATGCTGCAGGAGCGCCAAGTGTTCGACAACAAGACCGGCGAGCTGCTCGCCACGGTCGACTCGCTCAGCTTCGCGCGCGGCGACGGCGGCTTCAGCGAGGCCGGCGACAACGGCCCGAAGGGCGGCGATCCCGCGCCGCCGACGCCGCCGGCGACACCGGAA
>Ga0210060_1000101_pt1 | contig 50637 bp, 64 predicted proteins | sample Joice_CattailNLB_FD_184871 | JGI IMG/M metagenome (GOLD analysis project Ga0210060, IMG submission 184871) | Wetland microbial communities from San Francisco Bay, California, USA, that impact long-term carbon sequestration - Joice_CattailNLB_D2... | ecosystem: Environmental > Aquatic > Marine >...
TTTTTTGACGACGAAAGGAGAAGACGATGATGCTCATCCGCAAGTTTCGTGTGAAGAAGGACGAACGCGCGCTGCTTTTCGACCGCGGCGACTTCGTCGCAGTGCTGGGCCCGGGCGAGCACGTTCGCTTCGACCCGCTGTTCCGTCTCGCGCTGGAGAAGTTCGCGCTCGCCGAGCCGCGCTTCGACCACCGCCTGGACGACTGGCTGGTGAAGGCCGAGCCGGAGGTCGTGGAACGCGAGTTCCACTTCGTCGAGCTCGGTCCGACCGAGGTCGGCCTGCGCTACGAGGACGGCGTGCTCATCGAAGTGCTGGCGCCGAACACCCGTCAGCTGTACTGGAAGGGTTACATCGAGCTGCGCTTCGAGCGCATCGATGTCGCGACCGACTTCGCGGTCGACGCGAAGCTGCTGCCGCAGCTGATCGCCTTCGCCGGCCAGGGCTTCAAGGCGCTGGTGAAGGGCGGCTCGGGCGTGTACGGCGTGCAGGTACCGGCGTTCCACGTTGCAGTGCTGTACGTGAACGGCAAGCTGCACACCGTGCTGGAGGCGGGCGCACACGCCTTCTGGGGCTTCGGCCGCGATCTGCGCGTCGAGTTCGTCGACCTGCGTCTGCAGGTGATCGAAGTAGCGGGCCAGGAGATCCTGACCAAGGACAAGGTGCCGCTGCGCGTGAACCTGAACGCGGGCTACCGCGTCACCGACGTGGTGACCGCGTTCGCCAAGCAGGCCAAGCCGGCGGACTTCCTGTACAAGGAGCTCCAGTTCGGCCTGCGTGCGGCGGTGGGTACGCGCACTCTGGACGAGCTGCTCGAGAACAAGGTGGTGATCGACCAGATCGTCGCCGAGCACATCAAGCGGCGCGTCGAGGGCTTCGGCCTCGAGGTCGACTCGGTCGGCGTCAAGGACATCATCCTGCCGGGTGACATGAAGACCATCCTGGCGAAGGTGGTGGAAGCGGACAAGATCGCGCTGGCCAACGTGATCCGTCGTCGCGAGGAGACTGCGGCAACGCGTTCGCTGCTGAACACCGCCCGGGTGATGGAAGACAACCCGACCGCGCTGCGGCTCAAGGAGCTGGAGACGCTGGAAAAGGTGACCGAAAAGATCGACAAGATCTCGGTCTTCGGCGGCCTCGACGCGGTGCTCAAGGATCTGGTGAAGATCCGATGAGCAGCCCTAGCCTCATTCGGGGTCAGGTCCCTGTGGATGAGCCGACTTATCCACAGGGGTCTGACCCCTTTTTTTTGCCTGCGGCGACCATACGCGGCGCGTCCGCGACTTCGTCTCTCGGCTAGACTCGCAACGATGCACGCGGCGGTTTCCTTCCTCGGCTGGATCGTCATCGGCTACAGTGGATTGGTCACGATCTTCTATGCCTTCGTCATCGTCCGGATCGTCCGGATGCTGCTACACGGTCCTCGGGTGCGCGACGGATTGGCCGAAGCCGCCCCGCCCGAGGGCTGGCCGCTGGTATCGATTATCGTTCCCGCGCACAACGAGGAACGCGTCATCGCCGATTGCGTGGCGAGCCTCCTGGCGAGCGACTATCCGGCGCTCGAAGCGGTGGTCGTCCTGGACCGCTGCAATGACCGTACGCGTGCGCTTCTCTGTCCGTTTGCCGCGCGCGACCCGCGTCTGCGGGTCATCGAGAACGACGCCTGCCCGCCCGACTGGGCCGGAAAGTGCAACGCGGCACGCGTCGGTGCGGAGGCCGCGCGCGGCCGCTATCTGCTGTTCACCGACGCGGACGTTCGCTTCGATCCCATGCTCGTGCGCGCCGCCGTCGGATTGCTGCGCCGCGACCGGCGGGGACTGCTGTCGCTCCTGCCGCGCGTGGTCGCGACCACCTGGGTCGAGCGGGTCGTGCAGCCAATCGCGGCGTTCACGCTGATGATGATGTACCCGATGGACAAGGTGAACCGGGAACGCCACAGGCGGCCGTTCGCCAACGGGCAGTTCATGCTGTTCGAGCGCAGCGTCTACGAGCGCATCGGCGGCCACACCGCGACCAAGAACGACCTGCTCGAGGACATCGCGTTCGCCCGTCTCGTCGAGGCGAGCGGCGCCCGGGTCGGACTGGCGTTCGGCGTGGACATGCTCGAAGTGCGCATGTACGCCTCGTACGCCGCGCTGCACGAGGGCTGGAAGCGGATCTTCATCGAGGCCTGCCGGCGGCGCAGGAAAGCGCTGCGCGAAAAGGCCTGGCTCGTCGTGCTGCTCGGCGTGGGCGCGCCCATCGCGCAGGCCGGGGCGCTCATCGCGGGCGCCGCGGCCGGCAATCCCCTGCTCCGCATCGCGCTCGTGGTGGTCCTGTCCGCGATCGTCACGCAGGCGGTGGCGCTCGGGATTTTCTACCGTACCGGCGGATCCCGAGTGCGCGACGTCCTGTCGAGCCCGGTGGGCGCCGCGCTCGTCGCGCGGATGCTCTGGGAAGGGGCCGCGGACCTCGCGGGAAGCCGTCCGGTACGCTGGGGCGGGCGCGAGTACCGCCTGGTTGCCGAGGACGAATTCCCGGCGCCGCGTCGCCGCAAAGACGCATAGGCGAACCCGGCTAAAGGAACAGCCCGCCCACGCTGAGCCCCGCGAGCCCGGCAACGAGATTTGCCGCCGTGCCGAGTACGAAGAACCGGTAGTCCATCGTCGCGCGCGCAAGCAGCGCTGCCTGGTCGCTGCGCTGCGCCGCGTCGAGCAGCCTCGAGGCCTGGCTCCAGGTATGCCACTTGGCAGCCGCCTTGAATGCGAGCCAGGCCCCGGCGAGCAACCAGCCGCCGCCGATCCAGAACGCGGCGAAAAAAAGCAGTCGCTCGAGGCAACCGAGCGCTTCGCCGCCCGGCTGGCGCTCGATGAAGTTCCGCTGCCAGACGTCGTCCGCGATGCCCCCCGGCGCGGGCGGCAGGCCGCCCCAGCGTGCGCGGAACTGCCCGGCGACGACGTCGAGCAGCCAGACGGTGAAGTAGTGGCCGCCGACCACCGCGACGAGCGCGCCGACGAGAGAGCTCCACAGCATGCGCGTCGACGCCTTAGGACTTGCGCTCTTCAGGCAGCCGCACGACGTTGTCCGCCGCCGGCGCGTCGATCTCGGCCGATTCGATCCGCTGGAACTGCTGGCTGATCTTGCCGCCAGTGACCTGGATCTTCTCGACGTCCTCGTGCGCCTGTCGCACATGGCGCGCGAGGTCGCGCAGCCGCTCGTCGAATCGGCCGAACTCCACGGCGAGGCGCGCCAGCGCCTCCTTGATGACGTGGATCTGCTTGCGCGTCTCGACGTCCTTCAACACCGCGCGCGCGGTGTTGAGCACCGCCATCAGCGTGGTCGGCGAGACGATCCACACGCGCTTCTGGTTGGCGTAGTCGACCACCTCGGCGTGGTAGGCGTGGATTTCGGCGAACACCGCCTCGGCCGGGACGAACATCACCGCGCCGTCCGAGGTCTCGTTCGGCAGGATGTATTTCTTCGCGATGTCGTCGACGTGCTTGCGCACGTCGGCGCGGAACTGGCGCTGGGCGAACGCGCGGTCGACCTCGTTCACGTCGGGCTCGAACATGCGATGGTAATTCTCGAGCGGGAACTTGGAATCGACGCACACCAGGCCGGTCGGATCGGGCAGGCGCAGCACGCAGTCCACCCGCGCGCCGTTCGGCAGCGTGTACTGCAGCTCGAAGGCCGCGGGCGGCAGCGCGTTCCTCACCAGGGCCTCGAGCTGCACCTCGCCGAACGCGCCGCGCGATTGCTTGTTGCCGAGCAGCTCCTGCAGGCTGACGACGCTGCCGGTGAGCGTGTCGATCTTCTTTTGCGCTTCGTCGATCGTCGCCAGGCGCTGCATCACGCTGACGAAGGTCTCGTTGGTCTTCTTGAAGCCTTCGTCGAGACGTTCGTTCACGCGGGTGGAGATCTCGCCGAGGCGTGCGTCGATCTTCGCGTTCAGTTTCTCGCCGGTCTCGCTCAGGTTGGCGCCGATCGAAAGCTGCAGCGCGTGCAGCGTCTCGCGCGTCTGGCGCAGCTCGTCGCCGACCGCGTTGCGCAGCCGGTCGGTCGACTCGGCGAGGCTCGTGTTGAGACGGTCGGTCTGCCCGGCAAGGCCGCCGTGCAGGTCGGCGAGCATCGCACGGTGCTTGTCCTCCAGCGCGCGCTCGAGCGCGTCGCCCGGTTTCGCGCCACGCTGCAGGTACCAGAACGCAAACGCCATCGCAATCAGCGCGACGATTGCAACGACGAGAGCGAGCTCAGCCATGGCGCATTCTACGTCTCCTCGCGCAGCGTCAGCGCCGGCGAGGCGCGCAGCACCTTGCGCGACGACAGCCAGGCGTTCAGCGACAGCAGCACGAGACCCGCGAGCGGCCCGACGACGATGAGCATCGCGCTCGGCGGCAGGTCGAGCTCGAACACCCGGCGCGCGAGCAGCTGCCCGATCACCGCCGCGCCGGCGGTGGCGAGCACGCCGGCCAGCAGCCCCATGGCGAGGAACTCGACCCGCTGGCTGCCGGTGACGTGGCGGCGCGAGGCGCCGACGACGCGCATCAGCGCGGCTTCGCGCCGGCGCTCGTCCTCGGTGGCGACGAGCGCCGAATAGAGCACCAGCACGCCCGCACCGAGCGCGAACAGGAACACGAACTGTACGGCGTTGATCAGCTGGTCGATCACCGCCTGCGCCTGGCGCACCGCGGCGCCGACGTCGACCACCGTCAGGTTGGGGAAGCGCGCGGCAAGCGCGTTCATCGACGGCTCACGCCCTTCGGGCAGGCGGAACGCGGTGATGAAGCTCGCCGCGTAATCCGCGAGCAGCTGCGGCGGCGCCATGACGAAGAAGTTGACCTTCATCGAATCCCAGCGCAGCGTGCGCAGCGAGGTCACGCGCGCGGTGAAGGCGTCGCTGCCGACCGCGAAGGTCAGCCGGTCGCCGAGCTTCCAGCCGAGCGTCTTGGCGATCCCCGCCTCGACCGACAGCTCCTGCGGCGCGCCGGCCTGCGCGGGCGACCACCAGCGGCCCGCGGCAAGGCGGTTGTGCGCCGGCAGCGTCTCGGCATAGGACAGGTTGAACGCGCGCTCGATGAGGCGCTTGGCGCGCTCGCCCTCGTAGGCCTCGCTGTCCACCGGCACGCCGTTTACCGCGGTCAGCCGTCCGCGGACCATCGGGTAGAGATCGGGCACGGTGATCCCCTGCGCGGCGAAAAACGCCTTGACCGGCGCGAGCTGGTCGGGCTGGATGCCGAGGACGAAGCGGTTCGGCGCGTCCGGCGGCGCCGCGCGCCGCCAGGCATCGACCAGGTCGTTGCGGGTGAACGAAAGCAGCAGCACCGCGGTCAGCCCGATCGCCAGGCTCGCGACCTGGATCGCATTGGCGCGCGCGTGGCGACGCAGGTTGGCCAGCCCGTAGCGCAGCGCCAGGCTGCGCGCGCCGAGCCGGCGCGCGACCGCGCTGCTCGAGAGCAGCTTGAGCGCGCCCCACGCGACCAGCGCGTACACGATGACCGCGCCGGCGAAGCCCGCGACGATGGTCAGGCCGAGCTGCACGTCGCCCGCCTGCCAGACGAGCAGCGCCGCAAGCAGGCCGAGGCCGAGCGCATAGCTCGCCGCGGCGCCCGCCTTCGGCCCGCCAGCCTCGCGCCGGATCACGCGCAGCGCGGGCACGTTCTTCAGCTGCACGAGCGGCGGCAGCGCGAAGCCGAGCAGCAGCACCAGGCCGACGAGCAAACCGCGCAGCGCAGGCAGCAGCGTCGGCGGCGGCAGCTCGGCACGCAGCAGGTCGGCGAGCGTTCCCGCGATCACCCCCTGCGCGGCGAAGCCGAGCGCGCTGCCCAGCGCGCAGGCGGCGAGGCCGAGCAGCGAAAACTCGGCGGCGTAGAGCGCGAGCAGCCGCGCCTGGCCTGCGCCGAGGCAGCGCATCACCGCGCAGCCGTCGAGGTGACGCTCGACGAAGCGCCGCGTGCCGAGCGCGACCGCAACGCCGGCGAGCACCGCGGCGAGCAGCGCGGTCAGGCCGAGAAAGCGCTGTGCGCGATCGAGCGAGGCGCGCACGTTCGGCCGGCCGTTTTCCAGCGTGTCGATATGCTGGCCGCGCGCGAGCCGCTTCGCCGCCCAGGCTTCGAAATCGGCGAGCGCGTCGCGCGCGCCCGCGGCGTAAAGGTAATAGCGCACCCGGCTGCCCGGCTGCACCAGGCCGGTCGCGGCGACGTCCTCGAGGTGCATCATCAGCCGGGGCGCGATGTTGAAGAAGTTCGCGCTGCGCTCGGGCTCGAGCGTCAGTACCGCGGCGACGGTGAACGTGCTGCGCCCCAGGCGCAACCGCGTGCCGACCGGCGCGCCGAGCGCGGACACCAGCCGCTCCTCGATCCACACCGTGCCGCGCGCCGGGCCCTCGGCCGCCGGCGCATCGGCCGCGCCGGGCGCCCGCGCCGTACGCAGCCGTCCGCGCAGCGGATACGCCGGGCTGACCGCCTTGACGCCGACGAGCTGGCTGCGCGGGCTCTGGTCGTTCGCCGCCGGCGCCTCTGCGCTGCGCACCATGCTGATGAAATTCCAGGCCTCGGCATCGCGCAGCCCGCGCGCGGCGATCGCGCGGCGCATGGCCGGGTCCCAGGCGTGATCCGAGACCATGACCAGATCCGCGCCGAGCAGCTGGTGCGCGTCGCGCACCAGCGCCTGGCTGACGCGATCGGCGAAGAACGCGACGCTGGTTACGCTCGCGACCGCGACGACGAGCGCCGCGGCCAGCACGCGCAGCTCCCCCGCGCGCCAGTCGCGCGCCAGCATGCGCACGGCGAGCGCCAGGGTCGCGACGACGTCGGCCCCTCGGCTCATCGCGCGGCCTCGGCGACGATGCGTCCCGCCGCGAGGCGCACGATGCGCGTGCAGCGCTGGGCAAGGCTTTCGTCGTGCGTCACCAGCACCAGCGTCGTGCCTGCCTCGCGGTTCATGTCGAAGATGAGCTCGATCACGCCGGCGCCCGAATCCGCATCGAGACTGCCGGTTGGCTCGTCGGCGAGCAGCAGCTTCGGCTGCACGACGAAGGCGCGCGCGAGCGCCACGCGCTGCTGCTCGCCGCCCGAGAGGTGCTTCGGGTAGTGCTGCAGGCGCTCGGCGAGTCCGACGCGGACCAGCACCGCGCGCGCGGCGGCCTCGGCGCCGGCGATGCCTGCGATCTCGAGCGGCAGCATCACGTTCTCGAGCGCGGTGAGCGCGGGCAGCAGCTGGAAGGACTGGAACACGAAACCGACGGTGCGCCCGCGCAGCTCGGCGCGCGCGTCCTCGTCGAGCGCGCCGAGCTCGGACCCGTCGAGGATCACTGCGCCGGTGCTCGGCTGATCGAGGCCCGCGAGGATCGCGAGCAGGGTCGACTTGCCCGAGCCCGAGGCGCCGACCACGGCGACCGCCTCGCCCTGCGTGACCGAAAGGTCGATGTCGCGCAAAATGTCGAGATCGCGATCACCGCTTTTCACCGTCTTGCCGATGCCGCGCGCCACCAGCACCGTCGTTGTTTCGATCATCTTCTGGCTAGCGTCCATGGTCGCCATCGCTGCGGCCGCTGCTGCGCCAGCCGAGCCGAGGTTACTGGTGTACGGGGACAGTCTTTCGTCTGCCTACGGAATCGCGCAGCAGCGCGGCTGGGTCGCGCTGCTCGAGGCGCGGCTGAAGCGCGAGCAAAAGGATTATAACGTCGTCAATGCCAGCATCTCGGGCGAGACCACCCGGGGTGGACTCGCCCGCATGCCGAAAGTTCTCGCCCAGGTCAAACCGGCGATCGTCATCCTCGAGCTCGGCGCCAACGATGGTCTGCGCGGCCTGCCGGTCGAGCAGATGAAGGAAAACCTCGCCGCGATGATCGAGCTCTCGCAGCAGGCCGGCGCGAAGGTGCTGCTCGTCGGCATGAAACTGCCGCCCAACTGGGGGCCCGAGTACACCGACGCCTTCTCGCAGGTCTATCCGGCGCTCGCCGCGGCGCGGGGCACGGCGCTGCTGCCGTTTCTGTTCGCCGGGCTCAAGGACGATCCGACGCATTTCCAGCCCGATCGCCTGCATCCGACCGAGGCCGCGCAGCCGATCATTCTCGACACCGTCTGGGCGAAGCTCGCGCCGCTGCTTTGAGCGCGGCGGCGAAGGGTAGAATCGATGCCGATGCGCACCGGCACCCGTCCCTCGGTGGCGATGTCCGCCTCGATCCTGTCGAGCTTCGACGCGATTCTCGACGTGCGCTCGCCGTCCGAGTTCGCCGAGGACCACCTGCCCGGCGCGCTGAACCTGCCGGTGCTGGACGACGACGAGCGCGCGACGGTCGGCCGCCTATACAAGCAGGTCTCGCCCTTCGACGCCAAGCGCATCGGCGCCGCGCTGGTCGCGCGCAACATTGCGCGCCACGTCGAAGGTCCGCTCGCCGGCATGTCGCGCGGCTGGCGGCCGCTGCTGTACTGCTGGCGCGGCGGCAAGCGCTCGGGGGCGATGGCGCAGGTGCTGCGCGAGATCGGCTGGGACGCGAAGACGCTCGAGGGCGGCTACAAGGCCTACCGCCGGCACGTGGTCGAGGCGCTCGAGCGCCTGCCGCGGCGGTTCCTGTTTCGCGTGGTCCACGGCGCGACCGGCAGCGGCAAGAGCCGGCTGCTGGCCGCGCTTGGCGATGCCGGCGCGCAGGTCCTCGACCTGGAAGTGCTCGCCGCCCACCGCGGCTCGGTGCTCGGCGCGCTGCCGGATCGGGGGCAGCCCTCGCAGAAGATGTTCGAGACCCGGCTGCTCGCGCGGCTCGGCGCGCTCGATCCCGCCCGCCCGGTGTTCGTCGAAGGCGAGAGCCGGCGCATCGGCCAGCTGCAGCTGCCCACTGCGCTGATCGAGACGATGCGCGCGGCGCTCTGCCTGCGGCTGGTCGCGAGCCTCGAGACGCGCGTGGCGCTGCTGCTCGAGGAATATCGGCATTTCTTCGCCGACCGTGCGGCGCTGGAGACGCAGCTCGATTGCCTCGTCGACCTGCACTCGCGCAGCGCCGTCGAGGCCTGGAAGGCGCTCGCCGCGCAGGGCGACTGGCGCGGGCTCGTCCTGCGCCTGCTCGAAGAGCACTACGATCCCGCCTACCGGCGCTCGGCGACGCGCAACTTCCCGCGCCTGGCGGAAGCCGAGACCGTCGAGCTGCCCGGCGCGGACGCGGAGAGCTTCGCGCGGCTGGCGCGCCGTCTTGCCGGGCGCAGCGAGGCCGAGCGCGGCGCGGTGGCCCTCGGCGCATGAGCCTAGGCCGGCGCGTGCTGCCGCTGCTGGTCGCGGTCTGCGCCTTCCCCGGCCACGGCCAGGCGCAGCCGCTCGAGGACGCGCTCACCCAGGGCGACCTGATCTGCGAGTTCCGCGAAGGCTGGCGCCGCAGCCTGATTGCCGATCTCGTCGGCGAGCCCGATCCGGTCGCGCTGCTGCTCGTCTACGAGCGCGTCACGCCGGCGCAGGCCGCGGTCCTGTCCTCGAGAACGCCGGGCCGCAGGCCGGTCGCGGTGCGCGCGACCGCCGAGCACGTGCATTTCATCGAGCGCGTCGGGCCGAGCGTGCGGGTCACCACGCTGACCGGCTGCGCACGCCGCAAATGGAAAGACGGCGTCGAGACCTGCGTGCGCTTCCCGGCGCGCCATGCCTGGCATTTCGACAGGCGCGCGCTCGTCGAGCCGGACGCGGCCTTCGCCCGTCAGCCGAGCGGCGCCTCGGTCGGCGCCTGCGAGCCTTGGAACATCGATTGAGGGCGCCGCGCGGCGGCTATTCGAGCAGCGCTTCGACCGCGCGCCGTCCAGCGCCGCTCGACCAGTCGAGCTCGCCGAAATGCACCTGCCGGATGCGGCCGTCGCGCCCGACGAGGTAGCTCGCGGGCAGGATGCGCGCGCGCCAGGCCTTGGCCACTGCAGTATCGCGGTCGAGCAGCACCGGAAATTCCAGCGGCGTGGCCGCCATGAATTTCTTGATCCGCGACACGGGTTCGCCGAGGTTCACGGCGAGCACGACGAAGGGCCGATCGGCGAGCGCCGCTTGCAGGCGCCCGAGCGACGGCATCTCGGCGCGGCAGGGCTCGCACCAGGTCGCCCAGAAGTTCACCAGCACCACCTTGCCGCGATACTCGGCCAGGCGGTGCGTGCGCCCCGCGAGATCCTCGAGCGCGAACGGCGGCGGCTGGGCGCCCGCCCAGGCCTGCAGCTCGGCGCCGGCCGCCGCCCCGGCGCAGGCGAGCGCCAGGACGGCAATCCCGGCGCGTGCCCCTGCCCCGATCACACCTCTTTGGCGGTGATCGTGTAGCGCACCGCGGGCGGATCGAGCTGGTCGCGCATCTCGCCGCCGCTTTCGGCATTGACGTACATGAGATAGGGAATTTTCGCGCCGCTCGCGCCCGGCAGCTTCACGTCGTGCGCGGTGTTGTACGCGATCCAGTTCATCTCCCAGCTGCCGAACAGCCGCTTGCGCGCGGCGACGACCTTCGGATCGCCGATCGCCAGATTCTTCGGCGGCTCCTCGAGCATCACCTTGCGCACATCGGCCGGGTCCACCGGCACCCAGCCGTAGCCCTGGGCGAAGAATTCGGCCCGGCAGTGCTGCGCCTTGCTGATGTTCGGCGAGCCCGCGCCGAGGCTCTTGTAGCCGTAGTTCGATTTCGCCACGCGAACGCCGTAGACGTCACGTGCAGCGACGCCGGCCGCGCGCGCCAGGCCGACGAACATCGCGTTCAAGTCGCCGCATTTCCCGCCCAGGTTCTTGCTCTCGAGCATCGCCTTGATGTCGCCCCAGCCGCAGCCGCGCGTCTTCGGGTCGCGGAAGGTGTTCTCGACCACCCATTCGTAGATCGCGCGCGCCTTGCCGACGTCGCCGCGCGCGCCCTTGGTGGCCTCGTGCGCGGTCTCGCGCACGATTCCGTCGGTCGGGATCAGATCCGTGGGCGCCGTGTAGAAGGCGACCTCGGCGGCCGTCAGCGTCGCGCCGGCACGCGGTCGGCGCGACAGGTCGACGCTGCGCTCGCGCGTCATGACGCGGCTGGTCACCTCGAGGACCGGGCTGCGCTCGTCGGCGCCCCACTCGGCGGAGACCATCGCGGCGCCGTATTTGCCGTCGGCATGAATCGCCGCCTGCGACGCGTTACCGGTCCAGCTGTTCGAGATCGTTTGCTGCCAGTCGTTCGTCAGGACCAGCGGCAGGGGCACCCAGGTACGCGAAACGCCCGTCGGGTTGATGATCTCGACGTGGGTGGTGATGTCGAACGTGCGCCAGCCCTCCGCGGCAAGCGCCGCGCGCCACGGCAGCGCGGCGACCGCGGACGCCGCTGCGGTGCTAACCAGAAAATCCCTACGCTTCATGGGGCCTCCTCATGTTGTCGAAGTACGACGAAAAACATCGCCGCAGACACGGCGATGGGACGAAATTCGGACGGGAGCGAGAGCGAGAGCGGCAGGACAGGACGGACTTGACGATCGATGCGTGTCGTCGCACCCGCCCGCCCTCGCGCGCACCCCGGTAGGCGCCGCCGCCCGGCAGGCGCATGCCGATCATGCTCGAGAGCGCCCGGCAGCTGCGCGAGATCAGTCGGATGGCGAGGATCATGTGGCTGTCGGAATGAGCGAATGCGATCTAACACCATCGAGCGCGCGTCGGCAATACCGCCTGTCGATGGGTCGCGCCGCGGGCCGTCACCTTACGGCCGCTAGCTGTTCAGCCCCGCCAGCACGCGCACATGTTGTACCACGCTTCGCGCAAGCGCTTCCAGCGCGTAGCCCCCTTCGAGCGACGACACGATGCGCCCCCCGGCGTGGCGCGCGGCCACCTCGACCAGCTGCCCGGTCACCCAGCCGTAGTCGGCGTCGTGCAGCCGCAGCATCGCCATGTCGTCCTCGATATGCGCGTCGAATCCTGCCGAGATCACGACCAGCTCCGGGCGGAAGGCGTCGAGCGCCGGCAGCCAGACGCGGCTCACGGCGTCGCGAAACGGCTCGCTGCCCGCGCCGGCCGCGAGCGGCACGTTCAGCATGTTGGGCGCCGGATCTTCGGTCCCGCTGTAGGGATAAAACGGGTGCTGGAAGGTCGAAACCATCAAGACCTTGCTGTCGTTCGCGAAGATGTCCTCGGTGCCGTTGCCGTGATGGACGTCGAAATCGACGATCGCGACGCGCGCAACGCCGTGCACCGCGATCGCGTGGCGCGCGGCGACGGCGACATTGTTGAAGATGCAGAAGCCCATCGGTCGCGCGTGGCAGGCGTGATGGCCCGGCGGTCGCACGCCGCAAAACGCATTGTCGGCCTCGCCCGTCATGACCAGGTCGGTGGCCAGCACCGCCGCGCCCGCGGCGCGCAGCGCGGCGTTCAGGCTGTAGGGATTCATCGCGGTGTCCGGGTCGAGGTGCACCGTGCCCTCGGCAGGCGCGACCTCGCGGATCGCACGCACGTATTCGATCGGGTGCACGCGGGCGAGCTGCTCGTCGGTGGCGAGCGGTGCCTCGTAGGGTGCAAGCAATTGTGAGACGCCCGCGGCGATCAGCTGATCGTTGATCACGGAAAGGCGCGCCGGGCACTCCGGATGGTAGGCGCCCATCTCGTGCTTGAGGCAGTCGTCGTGCGAAATATAGGCGGTCGGCATGCTGCGGACGATCATAGCGCAACAGAAGTCACAGTCTGATCGGCAGGCTTTGAGTACAATCGCGCGATGCTTCTGAAGACGCGGCTGCGCCCGACTGCCCCGAGGTCCGCAACCCCCGCAGCCGTCGCACGCGCGATCGCTGCAGTCGGCGGCATCGTGCTCGGCAAGGAAAACCAGATCCGGCTCGCGCTCGCCTGCCTGCTCGCGCGCGGACACCTGCTGATCGAGGACCTGCCCGGCGTGGGCAAGACGATGCTCGCGCACGCGCTGGCGCGCACGCTCGGCCTCGCGTTTCAGCGCATCCAGTTCACCAGCGACATGCTGCCGGCGGACATCGTCGGCGTCGCCGTATACGATCAGAATGCCGGCGGCTTCAAGTTCCATCCCGGCCCGATCTTCGCCCAGGTGATCCTCGCCGACGAGGTCAATCGCGCGACGCCGAAGACCCAGTCGGCGCTGCTCGAGGCGATGGAAGAGCAGCAGGTCACCACCGAGGGCGAGACGCGTGCCCTGCCGGCGCCGTTTTTCGTCATCGCCACGCAGAACCCGCTCGAGCAGGTGGGCACCTTTCCGCTGCCCGAATCGCAGCTCGACCGTTTCCTGATGCGGCTCGAGCTCGGCTACCCGGACCGCGCCGCCGAACGCGCGCTGCTCGGCGGCAGCGACCGCCGCGACATGCTCGCGACGCTCGCGCCGGTGATGACGCCGGCGGAGCTGGTCGCGCTGCAGGGCGAAGTCAAGGCGGTGCATGTCGCGCCGGCGCTGCTCGATTACGTGCAGGCGCTGGTCGAGCACACGCGACGCGCACCGGACTACATCGCCGGCCTGTCGCCGCGCGCCTCGCTCGCACTGGTGCAGGCGGCACGCGCCTGGGCCTACATCGAGGGCCGCGACACGGTCATTCCGGAAGACGTGCAGGCCGTCCTGCCAGGCGTGGCGACGCACCGCCTGCGCCCGGCGCACGACAGCCAGCGCCGCGTCGACATCGGCGCGCAGCTCGTCGCCGCGGTTCCGATCCCCTGATCTCTACAGGATCAGGCCGACCGTCGCTGCGGTCAGGCAGGTGGCGAGCAGCCCGGCGACGATCGACTTCATGCCGAGCGCGACGATTTCGCCGCGCCGCTCGGGACACATCGTCGCCAGACCGCCGATCATGATCCCGAGGCTGCCGAAGTTGGCGAAGCCGCACAGCGCATAGGTCAGCAGCAGCCGGCTGCGCTCGGAGAACGCTTCGCTTTTCGCGAGCTGGACGTAGGCGATCAGCTCGTTTAGCACCGTCTTCACGCCGAGCAGCGCGCCGGCGGCCCGCGCCTCGGCCCAGGGGATGCCGCACAGCCAGGCGAGCGGCGCGAGCAGCCAGCCGAGCATGCGCTCGAGCGTGAGCGGCGCGCCGCCCACGGCGGGCAGCGCCGCCAGGATCAGGTTCGCCAGCGTCACCAGGGCGACGAACACGACCAGCATGGCGACGATGTTGACCAGCAGCTGCGCGCCCTCCAGCGTGCCGCGGGTCAGCGCGTCGACGCTGCTCGTCGCCTCGCTCTTCAATGCGATCCGCCCGCCCGTGGGCGCGCCTTCGGCGGGGACCATCAGCGCGGCCACCGCGATCGCCGCCGGCGCCGACAGGATCGAGGCGATGAGCAGGTGCGCCACCGCACCGGGCACGCGCGCGCCGAGGATGCTGGCGTAGAGAAACAGCACCGTGCCGGCGATCGTCGCCATGCCGAGCGCCATCAGCGCGAACAGCTCGCCGCGCGTGATCCGCGCGAGCCACGGCCGCACCAGCAGCGGCGCCTCGACCATACCGACGAAGATATTGGCCGCGGCCGCGAGGCCCAGCACGCCGCCGACGCCGAGGCTGCGCTCGAGCAGCCAGGAGATCGCGCGCACGACCGCCGGCAGCACGCGCCAGTAAAAGAGCAGCGCCGACAGCGCGCTCATCACCAGCACGATCGGCAGCGCCTGGAAGGCGAGGATGAAGCTCGCGCCGGCATGCGATTCGGCGAAAGGCAGATCGCCGCCGCCGACGTAGCCGAACACGAAGGCCGTGCCGGCGCGCGTCGCCGCCTGCAGCGCGAGCAGCAGCTCGTTCAAGGCGAGGAAAGCGTCCTTCACGCCCGGCGCCTTGAGCAGCAGCAGCGCGAGCGCGAGCTGCAGCCCGAGCGCCGCGCCGACCAGCCGCCAGGCGATGCGCCCGCGCGCCTCGCTCGCCAGCCAGGCGAGCGCCACCAGGCCGGCAACGCCCGCGAGCGCGTGCGCCGCCTCGCCCATCTCAGGCCGCGAACAGCGACGCGATGGTGCGCTGGATCGCCTGCGCCGCGGCGCGCGGCTCGGGCGCGTCGCGGATCGGCCGCCCGACGACGATGTAGTCCGCGCCGTTGGCGAAGGCCTGCGCGACATCGACGGTGCGCTTCTGGTCGTCGGCGCCGCCCGCCTGGGCGGGACCGCCTTCGGCCGTGGGCCGGATCCCCGGCGTCACGAGCAGCAGCCGGTCGCCGAACGCGGCCTTCAGCTTCGGCGCCTCGAGGCCGGAGCTGATCACCCCGTCGCAGCCCGTCTCGAGCGCGCCGCGCGCGCGTGACAGCACCAGCTGCTCGAGGCTCGTCCCCGGCCCCATCTCGGCCAGATCGCGCGCGTCGAAGCTCGTCAGCACGGTGACCGCGAGGATCTGCAGGCCGCCCTTGGCGCGCACCGCGGCCTCCATCACCGAACGATGGCCGTGCACGGTGAGGAAGCTCGCGCCGCTGCCGCTCAGGTTGGCCACCGCGCGGCGCACGGTTTCCGGGATGTCGTAGAGCTTCAGGTCGGCGAACACCTTGCAGCCGCGCGCCGTGAGCCAGTCGATCAGCGCGAACGCGTCGCCCGCGCTGAACAGCTCGAGGCCGACCTTGTAGAAGCGCACCGCGTCGCCCAGGCGCTCGACCAGCGCGCGCGCGTCCATCGCGCTCGGCAGGTCGAGCGCGACGATCAGGCGTTCGGCGCGCGGCGGGCCGCTCACGACGCCGCCCCGCGCTCGGCGAGGTCCTTGAGGTTCATCGACAGGTCGCTGTCGACGTGCTTCCAGTGCTCGTTCAGCTGGGACGCGCCGCCCGAGAGCGCCTCGGGCTGCAGCACGAACGCGCGGTAGACGTCGGCGACACGGATCGAATCGGCCTCGCGCGAGAGCAGCCAGGCATCGCGCTCGGTGCGCACCGTCCAGCCGAGCGCCGCGCAGCGCTCGAGCACTTCCTCGCAGCGGTAGGGCATGCGGCGCACGCGGCGCGCGAGCCGTGTGAGCGGCACGACCTCGCCGGTCGCCTGCGCGCGGGCGAGTCCGCCGAGCACCGCGAGCGCGTCCTCGAGCGCGCTGCCCGCCGGCCGGCTGCGCCCGCTGTCGTCGGCGCTGAAGGCGGGCAGCATCGCGGTGATCGTCGCCCCGATCAGGACGACGAGCCAGGACAGGTACACCCAGAGCAGGAAGATCGGCAGCGTCGCAAAAGCGCCGTAGATCAGCGTGTAGGTGGGAAATTTCGCCAGGTAGATGGCGAAGCCGCGCTTGGTCGCTTCGAAGGCGACGCCGGCGCAGAACGCGCCGACCAGCGCGTGCCACAGGACGATCCGGCGGTTCGGCACCACCAGGTAGATCAGGGTCAGCGCCGCCCAGGTAAAGAGGAACGGCACCAGGCGGAGCACGTCCTGCGCCAGCGCGCCCATGCGCATCAGGCCGAGCGAGGCGCCGACCAGGAAGGTGGTGAGCGACAGGCTCATGCCGATCAGCACCGGGCCGAGCGTGAGCACGCCCCAGTACATCAGCAGCTTCTGCGCGAGCGGGCGCGGCCGGTGCACGCGGAACACGCGGTTCATGCTCTCGTCGATCGTCAGCATCAGCATGATCGCGGTCACGCCGAGGAAGGCGAGGCCGATCGCGGTCAGCTGGCCGGCCTTGGCGGTGAACTCGTTGATCTGCGCGACGATCGCCTTCGCGCCGCCTGCCTCGGGCAGGAAGTTCTCGACCACGTAGGCCTGCAGCGAATCGGTGCCCTCGCTGAACACCGGGAACGCGGTCGCCAGCGACAGCGCCACCGTGAGCAGCGGCACCAGGGAAAGCAGCGTCGTGAAGGTCAGGCTGCCGGCGGTCTGCACACCATGGTCGTCGACGAAGCGGTGTACCAGCGCCGCGAAAAACTGCAGCAGCCGCCGCCCGAACGCGGCGGCGGCCGACGGTGCTGCGCGCTGTGCCGCGTTCTCGTCCATGGCCGTCGTCTATGATACCGGTGCAATGACCGAGCTTCTCGTTCTGTATTACAGCGCCGGCGGATCGCTGCGCCAGATGGCCGAGCTGATCGCCGACGGCATCGAGCGCGTACCGGGCGCGGCCGCGCGGCTGCGCACGGTGCCGCGGGTCGCTCCCGTGGCCGAGGTCGAAACGCGCGCCGTGGAGCCGGCCGTCCCGAGCGCCGGCGCGCCGTACTGCGAGATCGCCGACCTCGAAGCCTGCGCCGGTCTGGCGCTCGGCAGCCCGGCGCGCTTCGGCAACATGGCCGCGCCGCTGAAGCATTTTCTCGACGGCAGCACGCTGCTGTGGAATGCCGGCGCGCTCGCCGGCAAGCCGGCCTGCGTGTTCACCTCGAGCGCGAGCCTGCACGGCGGACAGGAGACGACGCTCCTGTCGATGATGCTGCCGCTGCTCCACCACGGCATGCTGATCGTCGGCCTGCCGTACACGCTCGCCGAGCTCAATGCGACGCGCAGCGGCGGCACGCCCTACGGCGCGAGCCACTTTGCGGGCACCGCGGACGACCAGCCGGTGACCGAGGTCGAGCGCAAGCTGTGCATCGAGCAGGGCCGGCGCCTCGCCCAGATCGCGCGCCAGCTCGTCAAATAGACGCGCTCGCGAGCTCGCCGTCGATGCCGAAGGCGCGGCGCAGATAGTCGATCGCCTGCGCCTCGTCGAAGCCGGTGCAGGTATACAGCAGCACCGACACGAAGCGCGCGCTCGACCAGTAGTACAGCGAGATGCCCGAGTCGGCGAGCGGCAGGAAGGCGTCGAAGCCCTGGTTGCCGGCGCGCGCCGCGCCCCCGGGCGAAAAGATCACCGGCGCCGCGTAGGCGCGCAGCCCGAGCCGGGCGGCCAGGCCGGTCAGCGTCGCTTCGAGCATCGCCCGGTCGACCGCGGCCGTGGTGTAGCCTTCGACCAGCAAACGCTGACGGAATATCTGTGGCGCAAGATCCTTCACGACAGAGGCAGCATAGCGCCGAGCGGCGCAGCGTGCTCGAACCGGGCAATGCTCTGAATGCTCTGAATGCTCTGAACAGGCTGAACACGCTGAAGACCTTGCGCGTCGGCGCCTCGATCAGCCTGCTCGGCCTGCTCGCGCTGTGCCTGGCCTGGGAGCTGTGGCTCGCGCCGATCCGGCCGGGCGGGTCGCTGCTCGCCCTCAAGGCGCTGCCGCTCGCCGCGCCGCTCGCCGGCATCGTGTACGGCAGCCGCTATACCTATCAGTGGTCGAGCATGCTGGTGCTCGCCTATTTCGTCGAAGGCGTCATGCGCGGCTGGAGCGAGCGCGGCCTGTCGCAGCAGCTCGCGCTCGCCGAGACCGCGCTCAGCGTGGCGTTCTTCGTCTGCGCAGTGTCGTATGCGCGGCTGAGCCGTCCCGCGGCAAGCTGACAAGTCACCCGGCCTGGCGGCGCGGGGTCAGTTCTCGAAGCGCCGGGCGCCACCCGCCGGGTAGGTTTTTTCCCAGTTGCGCCCGTCGGTCTGCCCCACGCTCATCGCCTCGACCGTGCCCTCGTCGAGGCAGCGGGCGTTGACGCTGTAGCCCTCGGGATGCGAGCGCGGCACGTAGAACGACTTGATCCCGCAGACCGCGCAGAAAAGGTGCCTGGCCTTGCCGGTATTGAAGGTATAGGTCGTCAGCACGTCTTCGCCCGAGAGCAGCGTGAAGCGCTCTTTCGGCACGACCATGTGCAGGTATCCGGTTTTGCTGCAGATCGAGCAGTTGCACTGGTTGACCCGGATGCGCGCCGGCGCGCGCACTTCGAAGCGCACCCGACCGCAGTGGCAACCGCCGCGATGCGTGATCAGGTCCATGCCGGGCTTGCGAGCACCACCGAGGTCTCGATCTGCCGCTGCGGAATGTTCCAGAAGCGGCGCAGCAGCTGCCCGGTTTCCTCGCGCGAGAGCAGCCGAAAGCCGTTCTTTTCGTAGAACCGCACCGCCCAGCGCGCGTCCGCCCAGGTGCCGATGAGCAGTGGTTTGCGCGCCGTCTGCATGAGATGGGCGAGCAGCCGCGCACCGACGCCCTGGCGGCGCGCGCGGCTGCGCACGTAGGCATGGCGGATCAGATCGACTTCGCCGCGGTGCTGGATGCCCATCACGCCGAGCAGCACGCCGTCGATCTCGTCGCCCCAGAATTCCACCCCGTCGGCGATCTCGCGCTGCAATGCATCGAGCGGCATGTACGGCTCGTGCCAGCGGTCGGCGGGGATCACCCCCTTGTAGGCCTGCGCGGCGTCGTTGATGATTTCGTAGAGGGCGGGGACGTCCGCCTCGGTGCAACGCCGGATCATCGCTTGCGCAATTTCCGCTTCGCGGCTGCCTTCTTGTTTGCCAGCTTTTTCGGCGGCTGACGCTGCACGAACGCGAGCGCCATAGCCAGCCAGCGCCCGAGCGCCGCGCTCGCCGCGATGCCGGGCGGATCGACGTAGATCATGCCCTTCAGCGGCCGGCCGGTGAAGTCCATCTCGCGCGCATGCGGCCGCGCGAGCGCCGCGGCGTAGCGCGCGGGCCCGACGCGCAGCATGAGCGTCGCATCGACGATCCCCGCGCACATGTGCCCGTTCACCAGGAAGCACAGCCCGCCGAACATCTTGCGCTCGGCGAGGCCGCGCGTTTTGGCCAGGCGCGCACGCACGCGCGCCGCGAGCGCCTCGTCGTAGGCCATCGCGGCTCAGGCGGCGAGGATCTGCCAGGCGATCACCGCCAGCGCGAACCACGCCACGGCGAACGCCAGCGTGCGCAGCCAGGGTACGGCGAAGGTGTAGACGATCGCGTGCACCAGCCGTGCCCAGAAGTACACCGCAGCGGCGGTCCCGATCGCCGCGCTGCTCACGCCGAGGGCGTGCGCGGCGAGGACCAGTGCGGCGAACAGCACCAGGTTTTCCACCGCGTTTTCATGGGCCTTCTGCAGGCGCTGCGCCCAGGGCGACTGGGGCTTGGGGTTCTCAGGGTAGCTGACGGCATCCACCATGCCGCGCACCATGATGCGATCGAGAATGTAGGGAATCCAGAGCAGTCCGGTCAGCACCGTTGCCCAGACTAGATACAGCAGCTCGGTTTTCATCGCCGCCTCCTTGGCTGTGTCAGCCTGGAGAGAATACGCTCAGATCGAGCGCGGCGGGCGTACCCAGCCAGGCCGCGTGGGTCGTGTGGTCTTCGAGGTCGTTGCCGGTGAGGCCGTGCACCAGGATCGTCAGTCCGTCGCGTCGCGCCTCGAGCCAGGGGACGAGCGCGTCGAACTGCGCGGCGTCGAAGGCGAGCTGGCAGCTCCAGCAGGGATGCGGGCCGACGCGCTTCTGGTGCACCCGCCCGACCTGCACGCCGAAGGTCTCGCCGGCCGCGCGGCACAGTGCCGCGGCGCGCTCGAGCGTGTCCGGCCCGAAATACACATGGGCGTGATACGCAGGGTAGATATTGCGCGGTCGGCGGATCGCGCCTTCGACGTCGCGCGTCATCGCAGCTGCGCGAGCACCGCGAGGACCAGGGCGACCGCGGACACGCCGGTCGCCGCCGCGCAGAAAACCAGCGCCCGGCGCAGCCGCGCCTCGGCGATCGACGCACCCTGCTCGAGCGCCGCGACCGTGCTTTGCAGCTGCGCGGCGAGCGCGCGCACGTGATCCGCGTTCTGCGCGGCCGCGGCCTGCAGCTCGGTGACCTGCTGCTGCAGGAGAAGCGTCTGGTTGGCGACCGTCGCGTCCGCCTTCTTGGTGAACACCGGCGTCGCCGCGGAGACAATCGTCGCGACGTGCGGCAGCACTGCCTTGAGTGCCGGAATCAGCCATGCAGCCATCGTCCTATGCTCCCTTTTTCCGCGTGACCCAGATTTTGGCCACGCCCATCAGCCGCTTGAGCGGCCCCGGTTCCGCCGTGGCCTCGGCGAACAGCCGCTGCACGCCGGGAAAGGCCTCGATCACGTCATCGAACACCACGTAGCCGCCCGGCGTGACGCTCGGCAGCCAGGCCTCGAGATCGGCCTTCACCGCGGCGTAGCTGTGATCGCCGTCGATGAACAGCAGCCGGATCGGCTGTCCGTCCCAGCGCGCCGCGGCCTCGAGCGAGCTCGCGACTCGCGGAACGACATGATCGAACACGGCGACACGCGCGAGATTCTCGCTGAAGCGGCGATAGGTCGTGCCTTCCTCGCGCAGCACCGCCGTGTCCTGATGCTCGGGGCTGCCTTCGAAGGTATCGACCGCATGCACCGGCTCGCGCCCGCGCGCCATGCTGCCCGCGGCGAGCCAGGCGGTCGACTTCCCCATCCAGCTGCCGATCTCGACGATCGCCCCCTCGCCCTCGCCGTCGCGCGCAAGGCGGTAGAGGACATAGCCCTCGATGTCGCTGATCCAGCCTTCGATCGCGGCGAAACGCCGGGCGAGGCCGAGGAATTCGGAAACCGCGAGAATCTGGCGGAGCGCTTCACCATCCATGACGGTTCGATTCTAGATCGCCGCGGCTTCACGCCGCCCACGGCCCCTCGGCCGGCTGCGCTTCGCCCTCGCCGGGCCAGGGCGGCAGGCTGACGCCGATCACCTGCAGCGCCTCGGCGCCGAGGCAGCGAAACTGGAACGCGGTCCCGGCGGGAATCGTCAGGCAGACGCCCGGCGCGAGCGCCACCGTCTCCTCGCGCGCGCCCTGGCGGCGCCAGATCTCGCCGCGTCCGGCGACGACCATCCAGATCTCGTCGATCCTGTGGTGCACGACGGCGCGCGAAGTCCGCCCGGCTGGCAGCTCGAACTGCGCCAGGCTGCCGTTCGGCAGCCGCAGCAGCACGCGCGCGGTCGAGCCATCCGGCGCGGTCTCGGCTTTCGCATCGGCGATCGACAGCGTCGCGAACGCGGTCATCCCGGGGCCGCGCGCACGAGCGCGGTCGCCGCGGCCGAGGCGACCAGCGCACCGTCCTGATACAGCTCGCCGGCGAGGAAACAGACGTCCCTGCCGCGCCGAAGCACGCGGCCTTTGCCGAGCAGCGTGCCGACCTGCGCCGGTCGGTGAAACGACACGTTCAGATTGAGCGTCGGCGCGAACTCGCCCTTCGCCAGGGTCGCGGCGAGCGCCGGGCCCATCGTGTCGTCGAGCATCGCCGCGAGGAAGCCGCCCTGCACGTTGCCCGCCGGATTGGTGAATTCGGGCTTTGCCGTGAACTCGACCTCGACCGCGCCCGCCTCGGCGTCGATCTGCTTGAACACGAGGCCGAGCGTTTGCCCGGCCCGCGGCGGCGGCAGCTCGCCGGCCATGATCTTCCAGAAGAACGCTTGCTTGTCCATGGCTTAGCAAGCGCAGCCCAGGGGCAACTGGCACATGTGTCGATCTCCTCGCGCGCGATGGGGTTGACTTTACACCTTACTTTAAGGTTTAACCTTTCCCGGAAACCATCGAAAACGTCCGCAGAGGCGGCCATGCAGAGCGTCACGATCGGAAAACTCGCCAAGGATATCGGCATCGGCGCCGGTGCGCTGCGCTACTACGAGCGGCTCGGCCTGCTGCCGCCGGCGAGCCGCACGGCTTCCGGCTACCGCATGTACGGCGCCGCGGCGGCGACGCGGCTGCGCTTCATCCGCCGCGCGCAGGCGCTCGGCTTCTCGCTCGAGGAGATTGCCGAGCTGCTCGCGCTGAGCGACAACCCGCGCGGCCGGGCGCGCGAGGTCAAGCGCGTGACGCAGGCCAAGATCGCCGACATCGAGCAGCGCATCGAGGCCTTGAAGCGCATGAAGCGCGGGCTCGCGACGCTCGAGGCGCACTGCAGCGGCCAGGGCGGCACCGGCGAGTGCCCGATCCTTGCGGCGCTCAACCGGGACGACGACTGAGGCGCGGACCGCGCGCCGGGCGCAGGCGATGCAAAACCTCGACATCGGAATCCGTGGCATGACCTGCGCAAACTGCAGCGCGCGGGTCGAGCGCGCGCTGCGCAAGCTGCCGGGCGTCGCCGAGGCGACGGTCAATCTCGCCACCGAGCGCGCGCAGCTGCGGTTCGACCCGACCGCGGTCGGCCCCGAGGAATTGGCGCGCGCGGTGACCGACGCCGGCTACGAGCCGGTCAGCACCGCGCTCGAGCTCGCGATCGGCGGCATGACCTGCGCCAACTGCTCGAACCGCGTCGAGCGCGCGCTGCGCGCGACGCCGGGCGTGATCGAGGCGAGCGTCAACCTCGCCACCGAGCGCGCGACGCTGCGCATCTTCCCGGCGTCGGTGAGCCTCGAGGCGCTGCTGCGCGCGGTCGAGGACGCCGGCTACACGGCGCAGGCGCTCGATGCGGAAGACGCCGCCGGCGCCGAGGCGCGCGCACGCGACGCCGAGCTCGGGGCGCGCCTGCGCGACACGGTCATCGCGGCGCTCCTCTCGCTGCCGATCATCGTGCTGGCGATGGGCCCGATGCTGCTGCCCGGGCTCGCCGAGGCGCTGGCGCGGATTGCGCCGAGCGAACGGTTCTGGGAATGGCTGCAGTTCGCGCTCGGGTCCGCCGTCGCCTTCGGTCCCGGGCGGCGCTTCTTCACGACCGGCTGGGCGGCTTTCCGCCATCGCTCGCCCGACATGAACAGCCTGGTGATGACCGGCGTCGGCGCCGCCTGGCTGTACAGCGCGGTCGTCGTGCTCGCGCCGGGGCTGCTGCCCGCCGAAGCGCGCCATGTGTACTTCGAGTCGGCGGCGGTCGTCGTGACCCTGATCCTGATGGGCAAGTACCTCGAGGCGCTCGCCAAAGGCCGCACCGGCGCGGCGATCCGCAAGCTGATCGGCCTGCAGGCGAAGACGGCGCGCGTGCTGCGCGACGGCGTCGAGCGCGACCTGCCGATCGAGCGCGTCGCGCGCGGCGACGTGGTGATCGTGCGCCCCGGCGAGCGCGTGCCGGTCGACGGCGAGGTGCGCGAGGGCGAGAGCTACGTCGACGAGTCGATGCTCACCGGCGAGCCGATGCCGGCGGCCAAGCGCGCGGGCGACCGCGTGGTCGGCGGCACGGTGAACCAGCACGGCCTGCTGCAGGTGGAAGCGCGCCAGGTCGGCAAGCAGACCATGCTCGCGCAGATCATCCGCATGGTCGAGCAGGCGCAGGGCTCCAAGCTGCCGATCCAGCGCCTCGCGGACCGCGTGGTCGGCGTGTTCACGCCCGTCGTCCTCGGCGTCGCAGCGCTCACCTTCGTGCTCTGGCTCGTGCTCGGCCCCCCGCCGGCGATCACGCTGGCGCTGGTCAGCACGGTCGCGGTGCTGGTCGTCGCCTGCCCCTGCGCGATGGGGCTCGCCACCCCCGCGGCGATCATGGTCGGCAGCGGCCGCGCCGCGGAGCTCGGCGTACTGTTCCGCAAGGGCGAGGCGCTCGAGGCGCTGAGCCATGTCGACGCGGTGCTGTTCGACAAGACCGGCACGCTCACGCTGGGGCGGCCGCAGCTGACCGACATCGAAGCCGCGCCCGGACGTGCGGCGGCCGAGGTGCTGCGCCTCGCCGCCGGCGCGGACGCGGGCAGCGAGCACCCGCTCGCCGCCGCGATCCTCGCCGCGGCGCGCGAGCGCGGCATCGAGCCGGTGCGCGCCGAGCGCTTCGAGGCGATTCCCGGCTACGGCGTGAAGGCGCGCGTCGAGGGCCGCGCGGTGCTGCTCGGCGCCGAGCGCCTGCTGGCGCGTGAGGGCGTCTCCGGCGAGGCGCTCGCCGCGCAGGCCGCCGCGCTTGCCGAGCGCGCGCGCACGCCGATCTGGCTCGCGGTCGACGGCGCGGCCTGGGGCGTGCTCGGCGTGGCCGATCCGCTCAAGCCCGAGTCGGCCGCGGTGGTCGCAGCGCTCAAGGCGCGCGGCCTGCGCGTCGGCATGATCACCGGCGACAGCGCGCGCACCGCGCAGGCGATCGCGCGTCAGGCCGGCCTCGACGAGGTCGCCGCAGAGGTGCTGCCTTCGGGCAAGGCCGAGGCGGTGCAGCGCCTGCAGGCCGAGGGCCGCCGCGTGGCATTCGTCGGCGACGGCATCAACGACGCACCGGCGCTCGCGCAGGCCGAAGTCGGCGTCGCCGTCGCCACCGGCACCGACATCGCGATCGAGGCCGCGGACGTCACGCTCACCCGCGGCGACCTCGGCGGATTGCTGAACGCGCTCGAAGTCGCGCGGCGCACCATGCGCACCATTCGCGCGAACCTGTTCTGGGCGTTCATCTACAACATCCTGCTGATCCCGCTCGCCGCGGGCGTCTTCTATCCCGCCTGGGGTCTGACCCTCAACCCGATGCTCGCCGGACTGGCGATGGGCCTGTCGAGCGTGTTCGTGATCACCAACAGTCTGCGGTTGCGCCGCGTGCCCCCGGTGGGCGGCCCGCCGAGCGGCGACGCGGGCCGCGGCACAAGGGCGGCGCCGGGCGCCAACCCGGCGCACGCAGCGCATTGACCGTCGACATTTCGAGACCAAAGGAGAACGACGATGTCCGCCACCACCCTCAAGGTCAGCGGCATGACCTGCAAGCACTGCGTCACCGCGGTCAGCAAGGCGCTCGCCAAGGTGCCCGGCGTCGTAGCCGCCGACGTGAGCCTGGAAAAAGCGCAGGCCGTGGTCGAGGGCAGCGCGGATGCGCAGGCCCTGATCGCGGCGGTCAAGGAAGAAGGCTACGAGGCGCGCCTGCAGGATTGAGCCGCGCGCGGCGCTCGCCGCGCTCAGGCCACGATCCGGTCGCGCCCGCCCGATTTGGCGGCGTAGAGCCGGTCATCGCTGCGTTTCATCCAGCGCATCCAGTCGTCGTCCGGTTGCAGGGCAGCCACGCCGAAGCTCGCCGTCACCGTGCGGCCGGGCAGGAACGGGTGCGCGGCGATCGCCGCGCGCAGCGTCTCGGCGACGCGCGCGCCGCTGGCCGCGTCGGTGCCGTAGAGCAGCGCGAGAAATTCCTCGCCGCCCGTGCGGAACAGCCGGTCGACGCGGCGCAGGCGCCCGCGCAGCAGCGCGCCGATGCCCTGCAGGACCCGGTCCCCGGCGTCGTGTCCGAGACTGTCGTTGATCGCCTTGAAGTGATCCAGGTCGAGGGCGACGAGCGTCATCGCGGCGCCGCTGCGCGCGCTCTGCTCGATCGCCTGCTCGAGCGTTTCATGCAGCAGCATGCGGTTTAGCAGGCCGGTCAGCGGATCGGTCACCACCTGCGCCTGCAGCTTCTGCTGCTGCGCGGTGATGACGCGGATGAAGATCGCCGCGAACAGGCTGACCGCGAGCAGCGTCGCCGCCACCCGGATCGCCAGCGGATGGTCGATGACCATCCAGACTTCGGGCAGCGCGACGCCGAGGAGCACCGCGTTCGCCAGCCAGGCCCGGCGCTCGGGCAGCATGAAATAGAACGAGATCACCGCCGGGTAGCACCACAGAGCGCCGACCATCCCCTGCTTGCGCAGGGCGAACACCAGAAAGAAGATGATCGCCGGCACCAGGCCGAACAGCGTCAGCGAAGGGTAGTAGCGGCCGCGGCTGATGCTCCAGGCGTTGAACGCGAGGATCGCGACGATGAACAGGGCGCCCACGCCGAGCAGCGGGCGGCCCTGCAGGAAGTTGTTGATCGTGAACGGGGTGAGGACGACGACACCGATCAGGGCGACGCCTTGCGTCGTCTTGCCGCGAAAGTCGGCGGCGAGCCCGGGTCGTGGAGCGTTCGCGTTCACGACAGGCAGGCTAGCGACAGTCCAGCTGCGTGGCCAGATCGAGGAAATCGCGCGCCTCGACGTCGGCGCGGTACGGGGTCTCGTCGTACGGCAGATCATAGCGGTTGACGTACGCGGCGCGATAGCCGGAAACGCGCGCGCCCACCGCATCGAAGCTGTGCGCCGAGACCATCATCAGTTCCTGCGGCTCGGCCCCGAGCACGCGCGCCGCGTAGCGGTAGACCTGCGGGTTTGGCTTGAACACGCCGACCTCCTGCACCGAGATCACGGCATCGAAGTCGGCGCGCATGGGGCCTTTTACCAGGCTGGCGAGGAAATCGCGCTCGCCGTTCGACAGCACGGCGAGCTTGAACCGGCTGCGCAGCCGCGCGAGGCCCGGCAGCGCATCGGGAAACGGCTTCAGCGCCTGCCAGCCTTCCATGATGCGGGCGATGTCCGCCGCGTCGAACGGCAGCTTGAGCGAACGCAGGGTGTAGCGCAGCGCACGGCGGGTCGAATCCAGGTAGCCGTAATGGCCGGCGGAGAACTGGTTGTCCTGGTACTGCTCGATCCGCTGCCGGGTCCGCCAGCGACCCCACAGCGCTTCCGCGGTCATCGGCGCGCCCTTGGATTCGAGGAATGCGCGCAGCCGCGGCGCGTGGCTGCCGCCCAGATCGAGGATCGTGCCGAAAGCATCGAAGGTCAGCGTATGCACCCGGTCCAGCGCGTTCATGTGACTGCTCCTCTCGCCTCCGCCGTCTGCCTCAGCGGCGCAGAGTCGCCGCTGCGCGGGCGCGCAGGCTGCCTCGCGACGACAAGCGCCTCAGCCCGGCCTGCCGAACAACCGCCACAGCCAGATCGCCAGCGCGACGACGCAGAACGCCACGCCGGCCAGGCCGGCGGCCATCGGGATGATGCCCGCCATCTCGTCGAAGGCGCGCCTGCCCGCCGGCGTCTTCAATCCCCAGTACGCGAAGGCAAAGCAGCCCATCGCGGCGACGACCAGCGACAGCGCAAGGGCACGCACGCGGACCCTCGCCTAGCCGGGCCGGCGGCGCGGCGCAACCGCATAGATGACGAAAACGCCGAACAGCACCGCGAGCCCCGCCCAGGCACGCATGAACACGGCGCCCTGCGCGGACCACCAGGCAACGATCGCATCGACGCCCTCGACCCCGATGAAGGGCGTCGCGATTCCTGCGAGAACCATGAACGCGCCGAGGATCCGCAGCGTTCCGGGCATGCGCGACGCGGGCGCCGCCCCGATCAGCACGCCGCCGAAGACGACGCGCAGCGCCGCCACGACGTAGAGCCCGAGCGCGGTGCGCGCGAAGGTCGTGGCTTCCAGCAGCAGGGCGGGCTCGGCCATGCCGATCATCCCGATCGCGATCATGACAAGCCCGAACGCGCTCGCGACCCACCGCATCACGCCTCCGATCGGCGCCGCAGGCCGCTCATTCGCTGATCCAGCGTTTCGCCTCGGCTAATTCGCGGTTGTGAAACACGCGCACCTGCCCGGGCATCGCCAGGCCGAAGACCCGGATCGCGCCCCGGATCCACTCGATATCCGAGACGACGGCGATCCTTTCCCAGCCGGTCGGATGTCTGAGGCCCAGCTTGGCGTCGTCCCACATCGCGGCGCCTTCGAATCCGGTGAACCCTTCGCCAAGGTGATACAGGAACCGGACCTTGCCCTGTCGCGCGAACAACGCCTCAACCGCAGGGATGATGACCGTCTCGTAGTCGCTCGCGGTCACCGACCCTTTTGCGGTGAAGCCGAGGACGTTTTCCGGCAGGTCGGGGATTTTCTCGATCATGTCAGGCGAACCTGGCGCCGGCCTCGGCGAGCAGCGTGCGAAGGACCGAGCGATGGCAGCGCGTCTCGTCTTCGCAGTAGCAGCCGACCGCGAAGTTGCTCGAGTGAGACAGGGCCGCGAGCAAGGTCAGCGCGTGGCTGGCCTCGGGCGCCGCCATTTCCGCCTTGTAGCGCCGCCTGAACGCGGCCCAGTCCGATTCGCTCACCGCGGCCTGGCCGAGCTTCATGGTTTCCACCGAGGGCGCGAGGTTCGGGAACCAGACGTCGTACCAGTCGTCTCGCGAGAATCGCGACTTGGGCACGCCTCGCGGAGGACGACGCACGGTACCCACGCGCAGGCCTTCGTCCTTTTGACGCGGCGTACCCAGCCGCACGACCCGAAGTGCCATGACCGCTCAGTCCTCCGTCGGCATCCGCCGAAGCTTCGCTCGCAGGCGCAGGGACACAGACTACCGCTTTTCCGGCGGAAGCTTCATGATCGGCGCCGCGAATTTCGCATGCGCCGCGGGGTCGACCGGCCGGTGCTTGATCCGGGTGCTTGCCGGGTCTTTGCCGAGAAAGTTTTCGCCCTTCCAGTTGTTCGACGGCCGGATGGGCCGCGGAACGAACCCGCCGCCGCAGTTCGGGCAGACGTTCGCCAGCACGCCGTCGACGCAGTTTGCGCAGAACGTACATTCATAGCTGCAGATCCGCGCGTCGAGCGAGTCCGCGCGCAGAGCCTTGTTGCAGTGTTCGCAGGTCGGGCGCAGCTCGAGCATGGCGCCCTCGCTACTTCCTCGTGTAGACGATCTTCTTCGTTCCGCCCTCGCAGCTGCCCACCACTTTGCGCTCGCCGACCTGGTCGTTCGGAACGATCTCGAGCGTGTAGTTCGTGACGCCGTTCGCCTCGATCTTGGCCGCAATCTCGCGCTTCAGTTCCTCGCAGGACTTCGCCATGGCATGGGCGCTGAGCATGAGGGCGGCGATCAGCAGAGCAATGCGCTTCATAAAGACCCCTTCGTTGTTGTGCGCGCGTTGTTGTGCGCGGAAACTATTCAGTGATGTCCAAAATGGCGCAGCTCGCCGGCGGCGCGCCGAGCGCTCTCGCGCCTGCGTACCTGCGCCACAGCGGCTACTTTAGCGCGAAGCCCTGGGCGCGGATGAACGCGCCGAAGTCCGCGCGCTGCGGCACGGCGTACTGCCGCGCCTTGTCCTCGGACCAGGCGTAGGGCTCCAGGGTGCCGAAGCGGGCCGTATCGCGCTGCTTTTCGCGCGGCGTCGGGCGCGCGGCCTCGCGCCGCCGGTCATAGGCTTCGAGCGCGGCGTCGAAGCCGCGATCGTCGTAGCGATCAACCTGCACCGTCACCGACAGCGGCAGGCGCATGCTGATCTCGCCCGGCTTTGCCGGATAACCGACGCACAAACCCGCGACGGGAAATACCCACTGCGGCAGCGCGAGCAGCTGGGCCAGCGCGCGAACGTGGTCGCGCACCAGGCTGATCGGGCAGCAGCCGAGGCCGACTGACTCGGCCGCGGTGATGAGGGCCTGCAGCACGATGCCGGCGTCGACTGCGGCGTTCATGAACATGTCGAGGGTGTCGTTCGGAAACGGCTTGCCGCGCAGCGCTGCGATGCGCCGCGTGCGTCGGTTGTCGCCGCAGACGATCATGAACTGCGGCGCGCCCGCGATCCACGGCATCGAGGCGAGCCAGCCCTGGATCGTCGCGCGCTTCGCCGGATCGGCGACGCGCAGGATGGTCGCCTGCTGCAGGTCGGATTTCGACGGCGCCGAGAACGCGGCGGCGAACAGGACCTGCATCAGGTTTTCGTCGACGGCGCGATCGGCGTAGCTGCGGCAGACCCGCCGCGAAAGCATCGCCGCGAGCGTGCCGTCGGCGGGCAGATTGCTTCCGGCCTCGCTCGACAGGCCGAAGCGCGCTTCGATCAGGCTCGCGAGACGCATCCGCATCAGGCTTTCGGGTGGCGCCGCGCGACGGTGTAGCGCAGGGCCTCGTCGCCGACCGCCTCGGCGTGCGGCGTGCCCGCCGGCACTTCGAAGCGCTCGCCCGCGCGGTAGCGGCGCGTCGCGCCGCCCATGGTGATCGTGAACGTGCCCGCGGTGACCAGGATGCGCGCATCGAAGGCGTGCTGGTGCTCGGGGTCGCGAAAGCCGGCGGGCAGCTCGCGCTCGACGATCTCGTCGTAGCCCTCGGCGCGCGCGGCCGCAGTAAACGCTTCGCTGTTCATGGCCGATTTCTCCATCAGTAGGACCTGGGCAGACCGAGCACGCGCTCGGCGATGAAGCACAGCACGAGCTCGGGGCTCACCGGCGCGATGCGTCCGATGAGCGACTCGCGCAGATAGCGCTCGACGTGGTACTCCTTGGCGTAGCCGAAGCCGCCGTGGGTCATCACCGATTGCTGGCAGGCGTCGAACGACGCTTCGCCGGCGAGATATTTCGCTGCGTTCGCCTCGGCGCCGCAGGGCAGGCCCTGGTCGTAGCGCCAGGCGGCGTTCATCACCATCAGGTTGGCTGCCTCCAGCGCCATCCAGTTCTTCGCCAGCGGATGCTGGATCGCCTGGTTCTGCCCGATCGGGCGGTCGAATACGACGCGCGCCTTGGCATACGCGGACGCACGCGCGAGCGCGCAGCGTCCGAGGCCGACCGACTCTGCCGCGATCAGGATGCGCTCCGGGTTCATGCCGTGCAGGATGTACTCGAACCCGCGCCCCTCTTCGCCGATGCGGTCGGCTTCGGGCACCGGCAGCGCGTCGAAGAACACCTGGTTCGAGTCGACCGCCTTCCTGCCCATCTTCTCGATCTCGCGCACCTCGATGTGGCGGCGGTCGAAGTCGGTGTAAAAGAGCGACAGTCCCTGGGTCGGCTTTCGCACCGCTTCGAGCGGCGTGGTGCGCGCGAGCAGCAGCAGCTTCTCGGCGACCTGCGCGGTCGAGATCCACACTTTCTGCCCCGAGACGAGGTAGCGGTCGCCCTTTTTCTCCGCCTTGGTCTTGATGCGCGTGGTGTTCAGTCCGGTGTCCGGCTCGGTGACCGCGAAGCAGGAACGCTCCTTGCCTTCGATCAGCGGCGGCAGCATGCGCTTTTTCTGCTCCGCGCTGCCGAAGACCACCACGGGATTGAGGCCGAAGATGTTCATGTGCACCGCCGACGCCCCGGAGAATCCGGCGCCCGATTCGGCGATCGCCTGCATCATGATGGCGGCCTCCGAGATGCCGAGCCCCGCGCCGCCCAGGTCCTCGGGCATCGCGATGCCGAGCCAGCCGTCGCGCGCCAGCGCCTGGTGCAGCTCCACCGGAAAGCCGCCTTCGCGGTCCTTCTTCAGCCAGTACGCGTCGTCGAACTGCGCGCAGAGCCGGGCGATCGCTTCGCGGATGCGCTGCTGCTCCGCTGTAAAGGCGAAATCCACGGCGCCTATTTCTGCTTCCTGTCCACCAGCGCGGCGACGCCGATGACGATCAGGATCACCGGCCACCAGATCGCGAGGATCGCACGCAGCTGCGCGAAGTGGACGAATCCCAGGTTGTGCGCCAGCAGTACCACGCCGACCACGATCAAGATCACCGGCCATATCGCGTTGCGATTCATCGTTTCCCCTTCAAGCGCGCCGGCCACCGCGGCGACCGGCCTCAGCCATGCTTCACGCTGCGCGCCGGATTCTCCTCGTAAGGCGGCGCGTAGATCACCATGACCTTCGCCCGCTCGCTGGTCACGGTGAAGACATGCGGCGCGTCCGCCGGGAAGAAGCAGGCCTCGCCCGGTGCCAGCTCGAAGGCTTCGCCGGCGACCTCGACCCGCGCCCTGCCCTCGAGCAGGTAGCAGACCTGCTCGATGCCCGGGTGCGCGTGCGCCAGCGCGCCCTTGCCCTTCTCGACTTCGCCGATCAGCATCTCCACCTGCTTCGCGCCGACGGTCTCGGCGCCGATCATGCGGTAGTTCCGCGTGCCGACATGGTTCGCCGGCGCGTACGGTTTCACGTCGCTCTGGCGGACGTGATATCTGGAGCCTGCCATATCAGCGCCTCTCAATCCTGCCGTGGCGCGGATGGTTCACCCGCGCCTTTCAATCCAATTATGCTGCGCGATGCCGCCGTCGACCGCGATCGTCGCCCCGGTGACGTACGCGCCGAAGCGCTCCGAGAGCACCGCGAGCGCCATCGACGCGACGTCGGCCGGCGTGCCGAAGCGTCCCAGCGGAATGGTGGCGAGCAGCCCCGGGTTCTTCGCAGCGTCGAAGCCGCCGCCCGGGATCGCCCCCGGCGCGATGGCGTTCACCCGGATGCCGTCGGGGCCGAGCGCACGCGCGAACTCGCGCACCAGCATCGTCTGCCCGGCCTTCGCCGCGCTGTAGTGCGGCAGGTTGCGCGGCGCATAGGCGTGCAGCGAAGTGACGTAAAGCATCCGCCCGCGGATCTTGTGCTCGCGCATGTGGCGCCCGAGCGCCTGCCCGAGCAGGAACCCGGCGTTCAGGTTGACTTCCTGCATCGCGCGCCAGGTCTCCTCGCTCACCTCGAGCGCGCTGTCCTCTTCCCTGCGCCGCGGGCTCGCGCTGTGCACGAAGATCGACACCTTGCCCAGTTTCGCGATGGCCTCGACCGCCAGCCGCTTCGCCTCGCCCGGACGAGAAAGGTCGATGTCCAGGTCCGAGCCCTTCAGGTCGGCGCGGAGCACGCGCGCCCCCTCGCGCGCCAGCGCCTCGGCAATGCCGCGGCCGATGCCGTTCGATGCGCCGGTGACCAGCGCGGTGTCGTTCGCAAACAGCGCTTCGCTCATGCCTCCCTGGCCTCCATCGCGCCGGCGGCGACCGGCCGTGCCTGCCCCGGGGGTTGGTCGCGTGCGAGGACCAGGTATGCCGTCGGAATCACGAACAGCGTAAACAGCGTCCCGACCGAGAGGCCGCCGACCACCACCCAGCCGATCGCCTGGCGTGCCTCGGAGCCCGCGCCCGCGGCGAGCGCGAGCGGCAGCGCGCCGAGCACGGTCGCGAGCGAAGTCATCAGGATCGGGCGCAGGCGCAGCGTCGCGGACTCGATCACCGCTTCGAGCTTGGCCATGCCCCGCGCGCGCAGCTGGTTGGCGAACTCGACGATCAGGATGCCGTTCTTGGTGATCAGGCCGATCAGCATCACCAGGCCGATCTGCGAGTAGACGTTGATCGAGTTGCCCGTGACCTTGAGCGCAAGCAGCGCGCCGAGCGCGGCGAGCGGCACCGTCAGCATGATGATGAACGGCGAGACGAAGCTCTCGAACTGAGCCGCGAGCACGAGATAGATGAACACGAGGGCGAGGGCGAAGGTGAACGCGAGCGTCGTGCCCGATTCGCGGAACTCGCGCGACTGGCCGTCGAGGCTGGTGCGCGCGCTTTTCGGCAACACCTTGTCGGCCGCCTGCTCGAGGAACTCGAGCGCCTCGCCGAGCGAATAGCCCGGCGCGACGTTCGCCGACAGGATCACCGCGCGCTGCCGGTCGAAGTGGTTCAGCTCCTTCGCCGCGACCGTCTCGCGCACCGCGACGAGGTTCGAGAGCTGCACCAGCCGCCCGTCCTTGGCGCGCACGTAGATCGCGGTCAGGTCGGCCGGGGTGTTGCGGTCGCGCGGCTCGAGCTGGACGATCACGTCGTACTGCTTGCCTTCGCGCTTGAAGCGCGTCACCTGGCGCCCGCCGAGCAGCGTCTCGAGCGTGCGGCCGATCGTCTCGATGTCCACGCCGACCGCGGCCGCCTTGTCGCGGTCGATGTCCACGGAGAGCTGCGGCTTGTTCAGCTTGAGGTCGGTGTCCGCGTTGACGATCGACTTGCTCTTGCGCACCTCGGCAAGCAGCGCGTTGCTTGCCTTGTCGAGCGCCTCGTAGCTGTCGGCCTGGACGACGAACTGCACCGGCGGATTGCGGAAGCTCTGGCCGAGCGAGGGGGGATCGACCGGGAACGCGAGCACGCCCGGCAGGGTCGCGAACAGCTTCGGGCGCAGCGCAGCGGTGATCTCCTTGGTCTTGCGCGAGCGCTCTTCCCAGGGCTTGAGCTGGCTGAAGGTGATGCCGAGGTTCACCGGGTTGGGGCGATCGAGCCCGGGCGCGACCACCGCGAAGGTGTTGACGATCTCCGGAATGTCGGCGTAGACGCGCTCGACCGCGCGCACGTTGCCGTCGGTGTAGTCCATCGACGCGCCCTCGGGCGCGAGGATCCACGACAGGAAAAAGCCCCGGTCCTCGAGCGGCGAGAGCTCCTTCTTGAGCGAGGCGTAGGTGGCCACCGCGCCGGCGAGCACCGCGAGGAACACGAGCCCCAGCACCCAGCGCAGCATGAGCGCACGGCCGAGCAGGCGGCGATAGCCGGCCGTCATGCCGTTGAAGAAGCGCTCGATCGCCTGGTAGGCGCGGCCATGCGACTCGTGCGCCTTGAGGATGCGCGAGCACATCATCGGCGTGAGGGTCAGCGCGACGAAGCCGGATACCGCGACCGCGCCGGCCACGGTCAGCGCGAACTCGGTGAACAGCCGCCCGGTGCGGCCCTGCTGGAAGGCGAGCGGCGCGAACACGGCGACCAGCGTGAGCGACATCGCGACCACGGCGAAGGCAATCTCCTTCGCACCGTCGATCGAGGCCTGGAAGGGCGGCTTGCCCAGCTCGACGTGGCGATGGCAGTTCTCGAGCACCACGATCGCATCGTCGACCACCAGACCTACCGCCAGCACGACGCCGAGCAGGGTCAGCACGTTGACCGAGAAGCCGAGCAGGTAGAGGAAGAAGAACGCCCCGACCAGCGACACCGGAATCGTGACGAAGGGGATCAGCGTCGAGCGCACCGAGCGCAGGAAGAGGAAAATGACCAGCACCACCAGCAGCACCGCCTCGGCAAGGACCTTGTAGACCGACTCGATCGAGCGCTCGATGAAGATCGACGAGTCGAAGGCGACGCGCAGCGACATGCCTTCGGGCAGGCCGTCGCGAATGCGCTTGATCTCGGCCTTCACCGCGCGCGCGACCTCGAGCGTGTTCGCCGTCGACTGCTTCACCACGCCCAGCCCGACCGCGGGGTTGCCGTTCACCCGCACGATGTTGCGCTCGTCGAGCGCGCCGAGGCGCGCGATGCCGACGTCGCGCAGCCGCACCGGGTAGCCGCGGCTCTCGGCGATGATCATGTTGTTGAACTGCGCGGCGCTGCGCAGGTCGGATTCGGCGAGCACCGTGAACTCGCGCTGCGCCGACTCGATCCGCCCGGCCGGGATCTCGACGTTCTGGCGGCGCAGCGCGTTCTCGACGTCCTGCACCGCGAGCGCATAGGCCGCGAGCCGTTCGCGGTCGATCCACAGCCGCATCGCGTACTGCCGCGCGCCGCCGATGATCACCGAGGCCACCCCGGGCAGCGTCTTCAGCCGGTCGGCGACGTAGCGATCGGCATAGTCCGACAGCTCGAGCGAACTGTGGCGTTCCGAGAAGAACGCGAGCCACATGATCGCCTGCGCGTCCGCCTCGATCTTCGAGACCACCGAGTCGTCCGCCTCCTCCGGCAGCCGCGCGCGCACCCGCGCGACCCGGTCGCGCACGTCGTTCGCCGCCGCGTCGACATCGCGCTCGGTGACGAACTCGATCGTGATCTGGCTCACCTCCTCGCGCGAAACCGACTTGATCGTCTTGATGCCCTCGATCCCGGAGAGCGAATCCTCCAGCGGCTGGGTGACCTGCGACTCGACCACCTGCGCGCTCGCGCCCTTGTAGACGGTGCGCACCGAGACCACCGGCGTGTCGATCTTCGGGTACTCGCGCACCGTCAGGCGGTCGAACGAGATCACCCCGACGAGCACGATCATCAAGCTCATCACCGTGGCGAACACCGGTCGCTGGATGCAGATTTCGGGGAGGCGCATTCAGGTGCTTTCGACGCTCAACCTACCGTTACGCTACAAATCCTGTCGCGGGACCCATGTAAGACCTAACCATCTCCCGGCTTTCGTTCATCTGGCCAAATACCATGATGCAACACGCACTCCACTGCCGGGCCAGATGAACGAAAGTCGGGAGACCCGTCGCCTTGCCCCACCTTGCGACGGGGTGAAACCAGGCGGTGCCGCCACGCACGCGAGATGATCGCATTTGGGCCGCGTCGTCGTCATGCAAAAGCCCTGTTTCTCCCGCCTTTGATGCCTCCGGCGTTCGTGGCCAGCGCATTCGCGAACGCCCTGCCGCCGGAAGCATCAAAGACGGGAGATCGATTGAAACCCGTGACGCGCGTCGCGGATTCAACCCTTGCCCGCCGGCGCTTCGGCCTTCGGCTTGGGCGGCGCGCCGCCGCCCACCGCGACCGCAGCGCCCGGGCGCAGGCGGTGATTGCCCTCGGTGACGACCAGGTCTCCGCTCGCGATGCCCTCGACGATTTCCACCTCGCCCACCTTGCGCGCGCCGGTGCGTACGCGGATCTCCTGCGCCTTGCCGTCGACGACGCGGAACACGAAGCTGTCGCGCCCGCGCGGCACGATGGCCTCCTCCGGGATCCACACGGCCTGCTCGCGCACGCCGAGCTGCAGACTGACGCGCGCGAACATGCCCGGGCGCAGCTGCAGCTCGGGGTTGCCCACCCGCGCGCGCACGAGCACGGTGCGGGTCTGCTCGTCGACCGAGGGCTCGATGGCGTAGATCTGGCCGCTGAACTGGGCGTCGGGATAGGCGTCGACCGCGACGCGCAGCGGCTGCCCGCTCGCAAGCCGCGGCAGGTAGATCTCGGGCACGCGAAAATCCAGCTTGATGACGTCGATCTTGTCCAGGCGCGCAACGTCGGTCCCCGCGGCGACGAACGCGCCTTCGCTCACCTGGCGCAGGCCCGCGACCCCCGAAAACGGCGCGTTGACGAGGGTCTTGGCGAGCTTGGCCTCGTCCTCGCGCTGCTTGGCGAGCGAGCGCGCGTAGTTCGAGCGCTGCTCGTCGAGCGCCTGGCTGCTGATGAACTTCTTCTTGTAGAGGTCCTCGGCACGCGCGAGGCGCTGGGCGTCGAGCCTCGCCTGCGAGGCGGACGAGGCGACCAGCGCGCGGTACTCGGCATCGTCGAGCGCAATGAGCAGCTCGCCGCGCTTGACGCGCTGGCCTTCGGCGAAGGCGATCTTCGCCACCCGCCCCGCGATCTCGGGCCGGATCATCACCGATTCGTCGGCGCGCAGACTGCCGACCGCGCGCGCGACGTCGACCGCGGGCGCGATTTTGGCGCGCTCGGCGCGCACCGGCGTGGGTGGAAACGGCTTGGCCGCGGCGGGCTTCTGGCCGGTCGCCTTGCCTGGCGCCTTCGCCTCGTCGGCCGCGTTCGCGGCCGCACCGACGCACAGGACGAGCGCCGTCGCGAACAGGCGCGCGCCGGTGCTCAGGGGCACTTGAAGCCGGCGCGCTCGACGGCTCGCTTGAATTCGGGCAAGCCAGACTTGGCGGGATCGAACTGCACGCTCGCACTGCCGTCGGCGAGCGACACATCGACTTTCTCGACGCCGGCGACGCCGTTTAGCATGCGCGTCACGCTCTTCACGCAGCCATCGCAGTGCAGCCCTTCGACCTTGAACTCCACGGTTTCCATCACTCTTCCCTGGCGCCTTGCGTCGCGCCGAACACGAAGCGCAAATTTTGCCTGATCTTGGACGGCGCCGGGGCCCATTCGGGGCGCCCCGCAGGCGCGGCCCGCGGCTACAGCCAGGCCAGCGGCCCGCGTGGATCGCGCGTCAGCGCCACCGCGACGACGTAGGCCGCCGCGAGCACGGCCGCCGCCAGGGCCGCGACACGCTGCGGTTTCGTTCGACCGCGGCGCAGTGCCACGGTTCCGAAACCGATGTAGGCGAGCAAGCCCAGCACCTTCGCGGTCAGCCAGGGCTGCACGAAGGGGTACTGGCCGAGCAGCCAGCACAGCCAGAGCGCGCTCGCGAGCAGCAGGCTGTCGACGACGTGCGGCGCGACGCGAACCAGGCGCGCGTTCAGGCGCGGCGAATCCGCGAGCATCAGCAGGCCGCGCGCGCCGAAGCCGGCCAGGCTGACGACGACGCAGCCGACGTGGATCGATTTCGCGACGAGATAGGCGCTCGGGGACATCCTGTGGCACGCGGCGGCGCGAGGCCGCTATTGCCGCTGTTTGGCGGGCGCGCGGCGCTCGGGTTCGATCCCGACCCCCTCGCGCGCCGCGGGATCGTCCCAGTAGAGATAAATCTCGCTGTGGCGACCGGCGCGGACGGTGAAATCGCGCGTCTGCGCGCTGCCGGCGTAGGTCGCGCGCAGGCGGTAGCGCCCGGGGGCGAGCCGCGCGTAGAACCAGGGCCCCTCGCTGACCGCGTCGAGCAGCGCCTTGCCCGCGGCGTCTTCGATGTGCACCGCGACGTCGGCGATGAAGTTGCCGGTGCGCTTCACCGCGAAGCTCATGTGCACGTTGAATTCGGCGTGCAGCGCCGCGAGCGCGAGGCGCTCGCCGACACCGACGCCGCCGCTCACGTAGCGCACGCTGCCCTGTGCCTGGACCAAGGGCGGCTGCGCCAAGCCGGGCGGCGCCCCGGACAGCAGCGCAGCCGCAATGAGCACCAAGCGCAGCAGCCCGCCGTACACCCGCATGCGCATAACCTCGCGCAGGCGACCGGCGCCTGTCAAGCCGCGGCGGCGAACGGTCGTCGCTCGAGCAGATGGTCGAACAGATCGCGCACCGGGCGGATCTCGCTGCCGAAGGGCAGCGACTCGGAGCCGCGGAAGAAAAGCCCGCGGTCGGTGTCGCCGCGCAGCGCCGCGGCGAGATGGTGGTCGATGCAGAACTGGCCGGCGCGCGGCTGGCCGTCGCGCAGCCCGCACTGCGCGAGGCAATCCCAGCCGAGCGTGCACTGCCGGCGCGGTTTCGCGCGCCGCTGCAGCAGCGCTTCCTTTTCCAGGTAGGCCGCCAGCCAGGGGGTGCGCACCGCGCGCGCCGGCAGGCCGGCGACGCTCATGAACACCGCGATGTCCTCGGGCCTCGCCTCGGCGAGCACGCGCTTGAAGTTCGGATGCGCGTCGCACTCCTCGGTCACCGCGAACGGCGTGCCGACCTGGACGGCAGCCGCACCCGCGTCGCGCGCGGCGGCGATGCGCGCCGCCGAATTGATGCCGCCGGCGGCAATCAGCGGGATCGCGTCCGCATCGAGCCCCGCCGCGTGCAGCGCCGCGCGGATCTCTGGCAGCACGCGCGCGAACTCGAAGCGTGCATCGCCCACGTCCTCGACGCGCGCGGCGCCGAGGTGGCCGCCGGCGTAGCGCGGATGCTCGATCACGATCGCGTCCGGGGCACGGCCGCGGCGCAGCCAGCGCCGCAGGATGAGGCTCGCGGCGCGCGCCTCGGAGACGATCGGCACCAGCGCGACCTCGGGCCAGTCCTGCGTCAGCTCGGGCAGGTCGAGCGCCAGCCCGGCGCCGACCACGATCGCGTCCGCGCCGCTCGCGCAGGCCTGGCGCACGTAGTCCGCGTACTGCGTCACCGCGCGCATCACGTTGACCGCGATCAGCCCGTTGCCGCGCGCGAGCTCGCGCGCGGCGCGGATTTCCCGATCGAGCGCGATCCGGTTGGCGCGCTCGATCGCGCCCTTGTCGCGGCTGCGGCCGGTGGCACGCATCAGATCGGCATGGTGCCGGCGCAGATCGACGCTCGCGATGGTGCCCACGCCGCCTTCGCGCGCGACGCTGCCGGCGAGGCGGTGCGCCGAGATGCCGACCCCCATGCCCCCCTGCACCAGGGCGAGCGCCGGCTTGCCGCGAATCGAAATCATCTGCACCGCGAACCCAGAATACGTCGAGACGACGTACGGTAACGGCCGCAAGCGAAAAGAAGTTGATCCACCTCAATTTCGTTCCGCCTGGCGGCGCCTAAAAGCGGTGTAGGAGCGCATTCGACCGGCATGGACAGTCAAGCGGAGCGGCAGCGCGGCAGCACCGTGCTGGAGGGCGTGATCGCCAACCTGCCGATGTTTCGCCAGGCGCCGCGCCAGAGCCTGGCCGAGCTGGCGCGCCACGCGCGCTCGCTGCAGGTCCATCGCGGCACCGCCGTGTGCCGGCGTGGCGACCCGATGCCGGGGTTCTATGCGCTCGCCTACGGCATGGTGAAGCTCGCGCTGCGCACCGACGCGGGGGAGGAAAAGGTGTTGCGCCTGGTCGGTCCGGGCGAGACCTTCGGCGAGGCGGTGATGTTTCTCGACAAGCCCTGTCCGGTAGACGCCATCGCGCTCGCCGACAGCCTGCTCGTCATGCTGCCCGCCGAGCCGGTGTTCGCGCTCCTCGAGCGCGACCCGCGTTTTGCGCGCAGCCTCATCGCCAGCCTCAGCCAGCGCATGCACGGCCTGGTCGCGGACCTCGAAGCCGCCGCACTGCGCGGGGGATTGCAGCGCGTCGCGGCCTACCTCGACGCGCATGCCGAGCTCGGCGAGGACGGCGCGGCGCAGGTGCGGCTGCCGACCACCAAGACCGTGATCGCGTCGCAGCTCGGGGTCACCAAGGAGACCTTCTCGCGCCTGCTGCGCGAGCTCGCGCAGCTCGGTCTGATCACGGTGGCCCGGCGCGAGATCGCGCTCCTCGACCGCGACCGACTGGCCGAGATCGCGCGCAACGGACCGCAACCGCGCTAGGCGGCGGCTGCCCTGCTGCAGCGCGCGTTCGAACCGCGTATCCTGCGGTGCGTGCCTTTGACCTGCGTCAAGCGCGGGGGCAGGCCGCTGCTTAGGCTTGATGCAAGGGACGAACAACCTGCCGGACGCGCCGGCGCACAAGGAGAGGAGTTCATGTTCAAGCACATTCTGGTTCCGACGGACGGCTCGCGCTTGTCGGCCAAGGCGGTGAAGGCCGCGGCCGGGCTGGCGAAAAAACTCGGCGCCCGCGTGACAGGGGTCTACGTGATCCCGCCCTACGTGCCGCCGATGTACGGCGAGGCCGCCGTGTACGTGCCCGAGGTCTCGCCGAAGCGCTACAAGGACCTGGCGGAAAAGGAAGCCAAGAAGGCGCTGGCGTCGATCGAGATCGCCGCACAGGTCGCCGGCGTGCCGTGCAAGACGATGTGGATCACCAAGGACCAGGCCTGGGACGGCATCATCCGCACGGCGCGCTCGCGCAAATGCGACCTGATCGTCATGGCCTCGCATGGTCGGCGCGGACTCGCCGGACTGCTGCTCGGCAGCGAGACCACCAAGGTGCTCACGCACTCCAAGGTGCCGGTGCTCGTGTGCCGCTAGGCCCGCGCCCGTGTCGCACTATCACTACCTGACGATCGAGCAGCGCGAGCGGCTCGACACGGAGATCCGCGCGCGCATCGCGACCCTGCTCGGCGACATCGTGCAGGGGCTGCGCCGCTCGACGCATCCCGAGGCGGCGGGGCTTGCCGATCGGATCGAAACCGGCGACGACGCGCCGGTTGCCGATGTCGAGACCGCGCTCGAGATCGCGGCGCTCGAGCGCGAGGGCGCCGAATTGCGCGACATGCTCGCAGCCCGCGCGCGTCTGCACACGCCGGACTACGGCGTGTGCGCCGACTGCGGCGTCGACATCCCGTTCGCGCGCCTCGAGGTGACACCGGCCGCGACGCGCTGCGTCGGCTGCCAGGCGCAGCGCGAACGCGCGCAGGGCGCCGGCGGCGCGCCTTCGCTGTAGGGCAGGCCCGCGGGACCGCCCGCGCGGCGCACGGTCGCCCCGGCTACACTAGACGGGGCATGCAATACAAGGACTACTACAAGAGCCTCGGTCTGGCGCGCGGCGCGAGCGACGAGGACATCAAGAAGGCGTACCGGCGCCTGGCGCGCAAGTACCACCCGGACGTGTCCAGGGAAAAGGACGCCGAGGCGCGCTTCAAGGAAATCGCCGAAGCCTACGAAACGCTGAAGGATCCGCAGAAGCGCGCCGCCTATGACGGGCTCGGTGCGCATCGCAGCGGCGAGCAGTTCCGCCCGCCGCCCGACTGGTTCGACCGCTTCCACGTGCACGGCGCGGGCGACCCGGGCGGGATCGATCTGGCGGACCTGTTCGCTTCCTTCGGTGGCTTGGGCGGCATGCGCGGCATGGGCGGCGCGCGCGGCTTTCAGGGCTTCGGCGGCCGCGGCGCCACGCAACGGCGCGGCGGCGCGGCGCGCGGCCAGGACCTGGAAGCGCAGGTGGCGCTCGCGCTGCAGGATGCGGCGCGCGGAACCGAGACCACGCTGCAGGTCGGCGGGCAGGCGGTGCGGGTGCGCATCCCGCGGGGCACGACCGATGGCCAGCGCCTGCGGCTGCGCGGCAAGGGCGCACCGGGCGCCGGCGGCGGGCCCGCCGGCGACCTGTACCTCACGGTCGCGCTCAGCCCGCATCCGCGCTTTCGCGCCGACGGGCACGACCTGCGGATCGAGGTTCCGCTTGCGCCCTGGGAAGCCGCGCTCGGCGCCACGGTCGAGATCCCGACGCTCGATTCGCGCGTCACGCTGAAGATCCCGCCGGGCTCGAAATCGGGGCAACGCCTGCGCCTGACCGGCCTGGGCCTGCCGAAGCCCGCCGGCGGCGCCGGAGACCTCTACGCCGAGCTGGTCATCACCCTGCCCGGCACGCTGTCGGCACGCGAGCGCGCGCTCTACGAGCAGCTGCGCGAGGCGTCGCAGTCCGATCCGCGCGCGCACCTCGCCTGAGGCGGTTGCGGGCCTGCGAAGCCACTAGAAGCAGAGCGCACCGCTGCGGATGCCTTCGGCGACCGCGCCCGCGTTGGCGAGCCCGAACAGGCCGAAGCCGAGCACCACGCCGCCGGCGGCAAGCCGCAGGCCGCGGCGCGCGGCGAGCGCGCGCAGACGCGCCGCGGCGAGCCCGGCCGCGAGCAGGTTCGGCAGCGTCCCCAGGCCGAAGGCGGCCATCGCGAGCGCGCCGCGCTCGGGGCTGCCGGCAAGCACCGCGACCGCGAGCGCGCCGTAGACCAGCCCGCATGGAATCCAGCCCCAGACCAGTCCCGCGGCGAGGCTTTGCGGCAGCGTGCGCGCAGGCAGCAGCCGCGCGGCGAGCGGCTGCAGGCGCCGCCACAGCGGCGCGCCGATCGCCTCGATGCGCGCCAGCCCGGCGCTTGCGCCGGCGAGGTATAGACCGACCAGGATCAGCATCAGGTTGGCGATGACGTAGAGCGCGACCTGCCAGGACAGCGCGCCGGCAACGTAGACGCCGGCGCCGCCGAGCGCGCCGGCAACGGCGCCGGCGAGCGCGTAGCTCGTCATCCGTCCGGCGTTGAACGCGAGCTGGCGGGCGAGTTCGCGCCACAGCGACGCGCGCCGCACCTGGACGACGACCGCGGTCTGCGGCGCTGCGCCGCCGGCGCGGCCGAGCGCGCCGAAGGCGCCCACAATCCCGCCGCACATGCCCAGGCAGTGCACCCCGGACAGAAAGCCGGTGACGAGCATCGCCGCCGGAAGCGCCCAGAACGCGGCGGTCAGGGCGTCCAACTCAGATGACCTTCGAGTAGCGCTCGCGCTCCCGCGTGGCGCGCAGGTACTTGTCGAACACCATGCACACCGCGCGCACGAGCAGCCGCCCGCGCGGCGTGACGACGATCCACTCGGGCTGCAGCTCGACCAGGCCCTCGTCGGCGAGGCGCGCGAGATCTTCCAGCTCGCGGGCGAAGTAGCTCTTGAAATTGATCAGGTAGGCATCCTCGATGGATTCGATCGACAGCCGGAAATGGCAGGCGATCGCCTGGATCACCGCGCGGCGCAGCAGGTCGTCCTGCGTGAGCTCGATGCCGCGCCACACCGGCAGGCGGCCTTCGTCGAGCGCGGCGTCGTATTCCTCGAGGGTCTTGTCGTTCTGGTAGTAGGTCGGCCCGATGCGGCTGATCGACGACACGCCGAAGCCGATCAGATCGGACTCCGGGTGGGTCGAATAGCCCTGGAAGTTGCGCTGCAGCCGACCCTGGCGCTGCGCCACCGCGAGCTCGTCGTCCGGCTTGGCGAAATGGTCCATGCCGATATAAAGATACCCCGCGCGCGTCAGGCGCCCGATCGCCAGCGTGAGGATCTCGAGCTTGGTCTCCGGCACGGGCAGCTCGGCCGGACGGATGCGGCGCTGCGGGCGGAACACGCGCGGCAGGTGCGCGTAGTTGTACAGCGCAATGCGATCGGGGGACAACGCCAGAACCTTGTCGAGCGTGCTCGAGAAGCTCTCCAGCGTCTGCTTCGGCAGGCCGTAGATCAGATCCAGGTTGACCGAGCGAAAGCCGTTGGCGCGCGCCTCCTCGATCACGCGGCGCGTCACGTCCTCGCTCTGGATGCGGTGCACGGCATGCTGGACCGCGGCATCGAAGTCCTGCACCCCGATCGAGACCCGGTTGAAGCCCAGACCGGCGAGGAAGGCCATGCGCCCCGCCTCGACGCGCCGCGGGTCGACCTCGATCGAGCATTCGTAATCCGGCTCGGGCTCGAACTGCGCGCGCAGCATTTCGGCGAGCTCGGCCATCTCTTCGCGGCTGAGGAAGGTCGGCGTGCCGCCGCCCCAGTGCATCTGGCAGATGCGCCGGTCTTCGCCGAGCAGCGCGCCGATGCGTGCGATCTCGGTGCCGAGGCTCTTGATATACTTGGCCGATTTCGCGTGGCCGCGCGCGACGATCTTGTTGCACGCGCAGTAGTAGCACAACGTGTTGCAGAACGGGATGTGCACGTACACGGACAGCGGCTGCGTGATGCCACCGATATTGCGCTTGGCGAGCCAATGCCGGCACTCCGCTTCTGCGAACGCTTCGACGAACCGGTCCGCGGTCGGGTAGGACGTGTAGCGCGGGCCGCTGACGTCGTGCCGGCGGATGAGGACCGGATCGATGACCAGATCGGAGGCGGGATAGCTCATGTCTAGAGTGCGAGGCCGCTGCAGCAGCCCACAGCCAACACGGTACGCGGCAGCGTGCCGAGGCGCTTGACCTGAGTCAAACCCCCGGTGGCCGCCATTCCGGAATCCGATCATCCCTCCACCCAGGCGCCCGCTGCAGCCGCGCCGCGCTGGGTCACGCCGACGACGGTCGCCGCTGCCCTCGGCATCGTTGCCGCACTCGTGGTGCTGAACGTCGCGACGCTCGTCATGGGGCATGAACTGCCTTGGCTCGACGCGGCCGACGCGGTCGCCGACCTCGCGGTGCTCGCCCTGGTCGCGATCGCATTCGTGCGCGTCGGCCTGCGCGTCGACGCCGAAACCGCGCGCATGCGCGACGCGCTCGACGAGGCGACGATGCGGCTCGGGGCGATCGTCGAGACGGCGATGGATCCGATCATCACGATCGACGGCGCGCAGCGCATCGTGCTGTTCAACCGCGCCGCCGAGCAGGCCTTCGGCTGCGCGCGCAGCGCGGCGATCGGCGAGCCGCTCGAGCACTTCATCCCGGCGCGCTTCCGCGACGCGCACCGGCGTCACGTCGAAGCCTTCGGCGCCACCGGCCTGACGAGCCGGCGCATGGGCGATCACGGCGTGCTCTGGGCACTGCGCGCCGACGGCGGCGAATTCCCGATCGAGGCCTCGATCTCGCAGACCGGCATCGGCAAGGGCCACTTCTACACCGTGATCCTCCGCGATATCACGCGGCGCAAGGAATTTGAAGAGACGCTGAAGCGCCAGCAGGACGAGCTGCGCGAGCTCTCGGCGCGGGTGCTCGAGGCGCGCGAGGAGGAAAAGACGCTCATCGCGCGCGAGCTGCACGACGAGCTCGGGCAGCTGCTCACCGCGCTCAAGATGGACGTCGCCTGGCTGCGCGAGCGCCTGCCGGCGGCGGCGCCCGAGACCGCCGCCAAGGTCGAGCAGATGAACGCGGTGCTGGATCAGACCGTCGGCTCGGTGCGGCGCATCTCCGCCGACCTGCGCCCGCTGATGCTCGACGACCTCGGACTCGTCGACGCGGCGAGCTGGCTGGTCGAGGACTTCGCCCAGCGCTCGGGGGTCGCCTGCGCGCTCGAGCTGCCGCAGGAAGGGAAGCTCGATTCGCTGGAGCGCGGGATTGCCACCGCGCTCTACCGCGGACTGCAGGAGTCGCTCACCAACATCGGTCGCCACGCGAAGGCCAGGCACGTACGGATCGTGCTCCGCCTGGACGACGCTGCGGCGCTGCTGGAGGTCGAGGACGACGGCCGCGGCATCGACGTCGAGGACATCGCCAAGCCGCGCTCGCTCGGCCTGAAGGGCATGCGCGAGCGCGCACTGTACCTCGGCGGCACCTTCGAGGTCGGGCGCGCGGCGCGCGGCGGCACCCAGCTGCGCCTGCGCCTGCCGCTGGCCACGGTCAGCGAGGCCGGCACATGATCCGCGTGCTGCTCGCAGACGATCACCAGCTGGTGCGCGACGGCCTGAAGGGCATCCTCGGCGCAGCGAGCGGCATCGAGGTCGCCGGCGAGGCAGCGAGCGGCGACGAGGCGCTCGCGCTGGTCCGCGCGCAGGCCTTCGATGTCGCGCTGCTCGACCTGTCGATGCCGGGCCTTTCGGGCATCGACCTGATCAAGCGGCTCAAGCTGGAGCGCCCGGCGCTGCGCATCCTGGTGCTTTCGATGCACGGCGAGCAGCAGTACGCGACGCGCGCCCTGAAAGCCGGCGCCGCGGGCTACCTCACCAAGGACGCCGCGGCCGAGCAGCTCGTCTCGGCGCTGCGCAAGGTCGCCGCCGGCGGCATGGCGATCAGCGAAGCGACCGCGGCGAGCCTGCTGGCGAGCGCGCGCGGCGGCGACCTGCCGCTGCACAGCCTGCTCTCGGATCGCGAGTTCGAGGTGTTCCGCCTGCTCGCCGCGGGCCGCACGCCGACCGAGATCGCCGAGCGGCTGCACCTGTCGGTCAAGACCGTCAGCACCCACAAGGCGCGGCTGCAGCAGAAGCTCAACGTCGCGAGCACCGCCGAACTGGTGCGCTACGCGCTCGAGCACGATCTCCTTTAGGGGTCAGACCCCCAAGGGGTCAGACCCCCTTTTCGATCATCGACGGCAGCAAGTTATCCACAGGGGTCTGACCCCGTTTCGGTTTTTTTGACCTAAGTCAGACTTTTCCGACCCCCAGGATCAGCGACCGCTGATACCGCCCCGCGGGCCCTGAAGGGAGACTGGCGGCCATGAACCTCGCCGATCTCCCCCGTCAGGCCATTCGCGCGCTGCGCGTGTACCTGGTCGAGGACTCGCCCGCCGTTCGTGAACGGCTGCAGGCCATGCTCGAGGGGATCGAAGGCGCCGAAACCGTGGGCAGCGCCGCGACCGCGCAGGGCGCGATCGAGGGCATCCGCGCCACGCGCCCGGACGTGGTGGTGCTCGACCTGCACCTCGCCGAGGGCAGCGGCTTGGACGTGCTGCGCGCGCTGCGCGTACAGGACACCCCGAGCCGGTCGATCGAGGTCTTCGTGCTGAGCAATCTTTCCGCCCTGCCGTATCGGCGCAATGCCGAGCGCCTCGGCGTTAAGCGCTTTTTCGACAAGAGCAGGGAATTTGGACAGATGCGCGATGCGCTGGCCGCGCGCGCGCAGGGCATCCGGTCCGACCGGATGCATTGACGGCCAGTGCAAGACCACAGGAGAGGAGAGAACATGAGCACAGTGAGCGCGAGCCTCCCGGAAGCAAAAGTCGTCCCGTTGCGCACCCTCGATGTCGGCGCCCTGCGAAAGTTCGAAGTCACCTGCTCGAGCTGCAACCTGCGCGAGCTGTGCCTGCCGAAGGGCCTCGCCGGCGAGGACCTGGCGCGCGTCGAGAAGATCGTCTACGCACGCCGGCGGGTGCGCCGCGGCGAGGCGCTGTTCAACGCCGGCGACGAGTTCCACTCGGTCTACGCGCTGCGCAGCGGCTTTTTCAAGACGACGATCCTGAACGAGGACGGCCGCGAGCAGGTCACCGGCTTCAACATGCCGGGCGAGCTGATGGGCATGGACGGCATCGGCTCGGGCCGCTACCACGGCAACGCAGTGGCGCTCGAGGACTGCGAGGTTTGCGTGCTGCCCTTCTCGCTCATCGAGGAGCTCGGGCGCGAGATCCCCACCCTGCAGCGCCACCTGCACGTCGTGCTGTCGCGCGAAATCGTGCGCGACCATGGCGTGATGATGCTTCTCGGCTCGATGCGCGCGGAGGAGCGTCTCGCGGTGTTCCTGCTCAACCTGTCGAAGCGCTTCGTGCGCCGCGGCTACTCGCCGTCGGACTTTCACCTGCGCATGACGCGCGAGGAAATCGGCAGCTATCTCGGGCTCAAGCTCGAGACCGTCAGCCGCCTGTTCTCGAAGTTCCAGGAAGACGGCCTGATCGAAGTGCAGCAGAAGCACGTGCGGATCCGCGACATCGACGGCCTCGAGCAGGTGCTCGGCGGCAAGCACCACTAACACGGACCGGGAAAGTCACGCGGGGGCAGAGCCCCCGCGTTCAGACGTCGATCGTCTGCCCCGCGCGCGCGACCCCCAGCGCCCCGGCCGGCCAGCCGAGGTCCTGTTCGATCCGCTCGCGTAGCGCCTGCGCCGCGAGCGGCTCGCCGTGCACCACCCAGGTCGCGCCGGGCGGTTGATGGAAGCGGCCGAGCCAGCCGAGCAGCGCCGTCTGGTCGGCGTGCGCCGACAGCCCGCCGATGGTGTGGATGCGCGCGCGGACCGCAATGGTCTCGCCGAAGATGCGCACCGTCTTCGCCCCATCGACGATCCGCCGCCCGAGCGTGCCCGCGGCCTGGAAGCCGACGAACACGACCGCGCAGGCGCGCCGCGGCAGGTTGTACTTGAGGTGGTACTTGATGCGCCCGCCCTCGCACATGCCGCTCGCCGAGAGAATCACCGCGCCGGCGCGGATGGCGTTGATGCGCATGGAATCCTCGACGTCCTCGGTGAAGCGGATGTCGGTGCCGCCGTGCCTGTCCCGCAGCCAGGCCGTCAGGCGCGCCGTTTGCCGGTCGTGCAGCTCCGGGTGCTCGAGCGTGATGCGCGTGGCGGCCACCGCCATCGGCGAGTCGACATAGACCTGCCGCGGGCACACGCGCCCGCTGCGGCAGAATTCGGACATCACGTAGAGAATGTCCTGCGTGCGCCCCACCGCGAACGCGGGAATCACGACATTGCCGCCGCGCCGCTCGAGCGTTTCTTCGAGCGCGCCGGCAAACTCCTCGAGCGTCGCCCCGCGGTCGCGGTGGTTGCGGTTGCCGTAGGTGGATTCGACCAGCAGCAGGTCGGCCCGCTCGATCGGCGTCGGGTCGCGCACGATCGGGTGTCCCGGCTGGCCGAGATCGCCGGAGAACACGATGCGCCGCTCGCGCCCGTCGGCGCGCACGCGGATCTCGAGGATCGCCGAGCCGAGAATGTGCCCGGCGTCGCGGAAGCGGCAGCGCACGGCATCATGCGGCCGGACCTCGGCGTCGTAGTCCACGGGCAGAAACCGCTTGAGGCTGTCGCGCGCCTGCTGCACGGTGTACAGCGGCGCCTGCTCGCGGCCCCGGCCGCGCCGCAACCGGCTCCGGTTCGCCCATTCGGCTTCCTTTTCCTGCAGGTGGCCGCTGTCGGGCAGCATGACCCCGAGCAGGTCGACCGTCGCAGCCGTGGCGTAGACCGCGCCGCGGAAGCCGAGCGCCACCAGGCGCGGAATGAGCCCGGAATGATCGATGTGCGCGTGCGACAGCAGCACGAAGGCGATCTCGGACGGGTCGAAGCCGAAGGCGCGGTTGCGCTGCGCGGCGCCTGCGCGTCCGCGCCCGCCGCCCTGGAACAGGCCGCAGTCGATGAGAAACTTGACCGTGCCGGTCTCGACGAGATAGCACGAGCCGGTCACCTCGCCGGCGGCGCCGAGAAAGGTCAGCCGCACGCGGCGCTTATTTCTTGAATCCGTAGTGCGACAGGTTGAGGTACGCGGCGATGTCGTCGAGGTCTTCGACGGTGAATGGGCGCCCGGTGAGCGCGGCGCGCTGCGCGACCTGGCTGCGCAGCTCGGCGAGCGAGTGCACGATCGAGCGCTCCCGCGGGCGCTCGTGCAGCCGCTCGTAGTGGCAGCCGCCGCAATGCGTGTCGTACAGCGTCTTGCCGCGCGCGGCATCGGGCGCGCTCTGCGCGGCCGCGCCGCCCGCGGCGAACAGGAGGGTCAGGGCGAGATGGATCGTGCGCATGGTTTCTGCTTCATCTTCGTGCGGCCAATGCCGGCCGGGCTGATCAAGATCAACGATTCACCTCGTTCGGCGTGCGCTGCAGAAAACAGGTCAGCGCGCTCGAGGCCGCGGCAAACGCCCAGCACAGAAAGAACCCGACGCTGTAGACCCCGAGACGGCTGAGCGTCGTCGGCTCGCCGAACAGGTACAGCTCCTGCGGATCGAACACGGTGAAGAATAGTACCTCGCCGATGCCGCCGACGATGAACGACGGCCACAGGATCCAGATCGCTCGTCTCATCTGCCGTCCTCCTTTCCGAGCACGAACGGCCGCAGCGCACCCGACCAGCTGCCGGCGATGCGCCAGCGGCCCTGCGGATCCTCGATCGACACCCGCCAG
>Ga0210060_1000106_pt1 | contig 48807 bp, 43 predicted proteins | sample Joice_CattailNLB_FD_184871 | JGI IMG/M metagenome (GOLD analysis project Ga0210060, IMG submission 184871) | Wetland microbial communities from San Francisco Bay, California, USA, that impact long-term carbon sequestration - Joice_CattailNLB_D2... | ecosystem: Environmental > Aquatic > Marine >...
TACCGCCACCACCAATAATTATTATTCGCTCCATAAAAATGCTAAGAGTTTATCAGGCTTCTGCACCGATGATAAAATTACAAATTACAAGCAGCAAATAACAAATAAATTTGTAATTTGAGATTTGATGAAATCGTAAAAAGTCATCTTCAGTTCATTTACGTCATTCCGGCGAAAGCCGGAATCCAGTGATTTCAATACGTTCTGGATGCCGGATCAAGTCCGGCATGACGAATTCGGACTTTTTACGAGACCATCAGATTTGTTATTTAATAATTGCACTTGCCTTAAAGAACATCCATCGTAAGACAAATGAAACCAATTTTACACCTTGTAGGATTCCAAAAGTTCTACCATAAAATCCCACACTTTACCGACGGAAGGGATGAAGAGCCGCTCATTGGGCGAATGGGGATCTTCCATGGTGGGTCCAAAGGAAATCATGTCCATGCCTTCATATTTTTCTCCGATAATGGCGCACTCAAGTCCGGCGTGAAGCGACTGTATTAATGGTTGCCGTCCGGTCACGTTTTCGTAGACTTCTTTGCAGCGCTTTAAAAGTGCTGATTGCATGTCAGGGGTCCAGGGGGAAAACTCGCTGTCGGATTGACTGTCGGCTCCAGCCAGGGCTGCGGTGGCGTTGATGATCGTTGTGACCTCATCCATTCTGGACATCACCGAGCTTCGCTGGCTGGTTAAGATTTGGAGAGAACCGTCAATAATTTCGACCGTGGCCAGATTGTTGGAGGTTTCGACCAGGCCTTCAAAATCCGGCGACATTCCCATAACACCGTGGGGCAGAGACAAAATGAGATCAATCACCTCGCGGGTTGCCTGCATGTCGAGAGCCGTATTTTCCTTTGGTCCGGAATCAACCGGGGACAGGGCGAAGGCCAGTAATGGCTCGATGGATGCGTACTCGGGTTGAACAATTTTTTCAAATTCCCCGACTATCTTATTAACCGTTGCAGTATCTGATGGGTTACAGGCGAATATGGCAGCAGCATCCCGGGGGATGGCATTATGCGCCGACCCGCCTTTTAGCGATACCAGGCGAATCGGGCATGACTTAAATAATCGATCCAGGGTGCGGGCCAGAACTTTATTGGCGTTGGCGCGTTGTTTGTGGATGTCGATTCCCGAGTGACCGCCATGCAGGCCCTGCATCTTTAAACTAAAACAGGCGCTGTCCTCAGCCAGATCAGCAAATGTCAGTTTGCGGGACACAAGGGTATTTCTTCCACCGGCACATCCGACGGTAAACACACCTTCGGTCTCCGAATCAACATTGAGCAGCACCTTACCTTTCACAAATCCGGGTGCAAGCAATTTGGCACCGTTTAAACCGGTTTCCTCGTCCACCGTAAACAGCAATTCGAGTTGCGGATGAGCCACTTTAGCATCGGTGGCGAGCGCCATGGCCAGGGCGATGGCAATGCCGTTGTCGGCGCCCAGAGTGGTCTTGTCCGCCCCCAGCCAGTCACCTTCAAATACATGCCGGATAGGATCTCGGGAAAAATTATGGTCGGAGTCGGGGGATTTTTCACAGACCATGTCCACATGGCCCTGGATGACAATGCCCGGTGAATGCTCATAGCCGGCCGTCGGGGCTACGGTGACCACCATATTGCCGGCTGAATCCACTGCTACCGGAAACTGTTTTCCCCCGGCCCACTGCTTGAGCCAAAGAACAATTTTTTTCTCATTTTTTGAACACCGCGGAATTTGATTGATCTGCTGGAAAAATTTTAAAACTTTGTCTACATTTTGGTCCATCAATACTCTCCTCACCGTGACCCTCAAAATGATCCTTTGAACCTTATGTATGTTTCCGGCCGACCTGTCAAGATCATACTGACTGCCTTGATTTTTATCTCTTGCCTGATTAAGATAATAGGAACGAGATATTTTGAATTTTGATATTATTTAGAGTTTCGAAATACGGAAGGCTGGTAAAAGGGGGGTGTAGAAAAAAACGTTCGAAAACGGAATGTTTTTTTGACAACCCCATATCAGGCCCGGGGGGATATAATGCCGCTTTTTGACCTGACCGAATTTTTCAAATTGTCATCGGCTCTAAACTATAACTTGAGCGCGGCTTCATTGAACCGCTACAATGTGTTGTTGTATATCACCGACAGCAAGCGCCTGGATGAAGACGATAATTTGGACCGCGAGAAAAGGGGTATTGTAATGGAAGCGCTGGGCTATCTGTTCAGCGCCTACCGTCAAAAGCATCGGCACCTGGGGCCCATGGCCGTTTTGCACCCTTTGAGAGCCGCAGCCCTGTATACCCGGACCCGACCCAGTTTGGATCTGGTCGAGATTCTCACGCTTCTGTTCCATGATATACTTGAAGATGTCAAGCCGGGCCAGTTTGGCGTTCAGGAGTGGAAAAACATGGAGGGAGAGCTTTACGGACTCTTTGACCGCATGGCACCGGCAGATGAATCCCGCCTGACGGAAAACATGCTGAGTTTAACCCGGCGCGATAATGAATCATACTACCAGTATATCGGCAGGCTCCTGGAGAACGCTCGAAATTCACCCGGCATCGTTGAGGTAAAACTGGCGGACCGCCTGGACAACACCCTGGACCTGCGCATTGACCTTGAAGATCCCCTGGCCGGAATCGATTTTTTTGAAAATATTTTCCAGATCATGTTTGTCAACAACTACCGGGGCTACATCCCGCAAAGGGAGCATTCTCCCGTATCGGCCATCAACGGCGCCAAGCGGCTGTATCAGCTGTTTAAAAATGCCGTGCTCTTGTCCCTGATTCGTCGGCATGCGCCGGATACCGGGCAGCGGTCGCAAAAACTTCTCTTCGATGCCGTTGCGGAAGCCGGCCTGAATGAAGCCCAACGAACACTGATCCATTTGATCAGTTATCATGTCAAAGACGTGCCGACCCAGCGAGGCCTCATTCTGGAGGCGATGCGGTATTGCTGCAGCGGCAGAAGCAATCTGGTAACCAAACCCGACGGCAGCCAATTGCTGGACGGTCTGTTTTCAACCTACTTCGGCCACAAGTCAAGCCAGCTGCGCCGCCGGCAGCTGGAGATTTTATATCAAAACAAGAATTTGATGCTGGAAGCGGCGGTGGCCTTTCTTGTTATATTCCTGAGTTTTTTAAATGATCAAAAATATTATATCGAGGGAATCAGTGCCGAGGGAATTGAGCCGCGTTAATCAGCTCATAGCTCATAGCTGATGGCTGATAGCCAAAGGATTAAAATCATTTTCGCTGTGAGCTATGAGCTTTAGCCTAGGAGCTTTAAAATGCATTAGGCGGCTTTTTCATCAGCTGAATACAGCGCTACCCGCATGGCCTCCAGATGGTCGGCCATTTCCAGATCTTCTATCTCGATGCGATCATCAAGGCAATCATCAAGGCTTTTGTCAAATACACAATCCCGTTTGCGATAGGCCACTGCCAGGTCAGGGTCAAGCTCCAGCGCACGATCAAAATTGCGATACGCACCCGCAAAATCCCCCATCTGCTCATAGGCCAGGCCGCGCAGGTGATGGGCGCGCGCATAGTAAGGATTCAACCGAATGGCACGGTTAAAGTCTGAAATTGCTCTCTTGATATGGCCTGATTTTAAATAGGCGGCGCCGCGGCTGGAATAGGCCAGTGCAAATTTGGGATCGTGTTTGAGAGTCTGGGTGAATGTTTTTATGCTGGCCTCAAAATCACCTCTTAAATAAGCGGCAATCCCTTCATCAAATAATTTTACGGCCATATAGTTACCGGACATGGGTATAGCTCCATAAGGTGTTTTAAAACCACTTCAACGACAATCGGTCGTCAATCGTAAAGACTCTAAACTATCTGAATTAAATGAAAATTTATATTGTAAGGTTAAAATAGTCACCACCGGATTGGTTGTCAATAATTTGAAATATTGCCAGGTTTATGCCTTGGGCGGGATAACGATGTAGGATAAGCGCTAAACTCAGTTTGACAGCAGAACGGGGCAGGGATATATCTTATGAGGAATGTTGGTTAATTTTCAGGTGCTCACTTTTTCTAAAAACGACGGACACAAGAATATGAAAACAGCCGACCCAGTGCGAAAGAATTCAGTCTCAATGCCCGAGCCAAATATCTGGAAGCAAACCTGTCAGATCAGATCTTATGAAGTGGATAGCCATCACAGGCTCTCCGTTCTTTCGATATTCAATTTTATGCAGGAGGCGGCCAGCCGGCATGCAGAAGCGCTCGGTGTGTCGATTCAGCAGTTGCTTTCCGAAAATTATACCTGGCTGCTTTCACGCCTCAAAATCAAGATTGCATCCTTTCCGGTCTGGAAAGATCGGATACAGATCAATACCTGGCCGTCGGGCGCTCAGCGGTTATTTGCCCTGCGGGATTTTGAATTGCAGGATAAGGATGATCAGGCCGTCGCCGCGGCCGTATCGGCCTGGCTGGTCCTGGATGTCCAAAAACGCCGACCGGTCCGAATTGCGCCGTTCGTTGAAAGGCTCAAGCCCCTTGAGGGCGATCACATTCTGCCCGATACTCTCGACAAGCTGCCGGGCCTGGAATTTCGCACCCATGAAAAAAAGTTTGTCGTACGCTTCACAGATCTCGATATCAATCAGCATGTCAACAATGCCAGCTTTGTGGAATGGCTGGTGGAAAGTATTCCGGTCAGGGTTTTAAACACCTCGGTGCTGGCGGAATTAGAAATCAACTTTCTGGCAGAAGCCTTTTATGAAGATCACATCCTGGCAGCCTGCCATCCTCTGGATTCGCAATACACCTCATTTCATCACAGCCTGATCCGCCAGCAGGACAACCAGGAGTTGGTACGGGCCAGGACCGTCTGGCGCAAAGTTGATTGAATCAACAGAAAAAATCGCCCTGCACCTTGTATTTCCAAAGAAATCCTCATTTCTTCAGCTAATCCAAAATTTTCCCCTCCTCTATTCGGGCTGAAATTTTTCAATCATTTTGCTCCTATCGATGAAATTGGCGATTTCATCAAAAGCATTTTTATATACGGCCATTGCTGTCTGCAGTTTATCGACGATCAGGTCTTCCCCCCCCAGCAACTCCTCTGCTTTTGATAGCAGTTCCTTGCCATCTTCAAAATGATTCGAAATATCAGTTAACAGTTCCTTGCGTTTCTCATGTTTTTTACGTTCCTTGGCTATAATGGGCAACAGCCTTCGAACTGAATATTCCACCAGGGCATCCCTTGGGGCATTGTGCGTGCTGGAAATGCTATCTAAAAAGGTTAGTGACCTGCGGCTGATGACAAAGGTTTTTTGGACTCTAGCATGGCGATCGAATTCACTGTTTTCGAGTTCACTGGCCATGTTCTTTAAAATCTGAACATCTTCCATTAAATGGTCAAAAACTGATTTTTGTTTGATTCCCAGCTGAGCTGAAAGGATACTGATGGCATCAATGCAATCTTCAGAAAGTCGAAATGTGGCTCGCACTGATTGCCTCCCCCGGAGATCCAGGGCTGATGGTCTAGACACGGATAAACTTATATCTATTTGATTTTCATCATTTTTATCCATTAACAAGCTCCTTGTTCCAAAGCTCAACGGTTTTCATTACTTAAATATAATAAATTTTATTAGTAATGCAATAATTTTTTTTATTATTGATCTTGACAAAAAGAAATTTATTTTTATCATATATTCAAATTTTGAAGTTTGTCATGTGATCAGGTTGGAATCACAGGAATTTTGGGTCATTAACCTTTAAAATTAAGGAGGTGTTAAAATGATTTATCGCAGATTTTTTAACTTGCCCACCTATAGAATCAGAAGCCCGTGGGAGGAGTTACATCGGATGAGACAGCAGCTTGATCAGATGTTTGATGAGACTCCCCAACAGCGAGGGAGTGCCGGTGTATTTCCGCTGACCAATTTAACTGAAGACAGTGACAAATATTATGTTCGTGCCGAATTACCTGGTGTTAAAGGGGATGAGCTTGAGATCCAGATTACCGGCAAAAACCTTGCTATTTCCGGTGAAAGAAAGATCGCTGCGGCAGAAGAAGGCGCCAGGTATCACCGAAGGGAACGCGAGGCCGGCACATTTTCCAGGATGATCGGACTTCCCGGTGAGGTCGATACTGATAAAGTCGAGGCTAATCTGGAGAACGGTATACTAACCATTGCGGTTTCAAAAGCAGAGATCGCAAAGCCAAAACAAATTAGCGTAAGTTAGTGAAAAAATTCTTTCACAAAGGAGGGATTCAGCAATGGCTGATACACAGAATAAAGAACTTAAGGTTCGAGAGAAACAAGAAGTGGCAATTCCTGCCGAGCACACTACGCCGGGATTGGTTTTCACACCTGCCGTTGATATATTTGAGACGGATAAAGAGATTACCCTGCTGGCCGATATGCCAGGTGTCAGAGCAGATGATTTAACGATTGATCTTCGTGATAATACCTTGACCCTGGCGGCGGATATTGCCCCCGTTGATAACGCTGACGAGGAAGAGATTGTAGTAGAGTATGAGACCGGCAGATATTATCGACAGTTTACCCTTGGTGAAATGATTAATCAGGAAAACATTGATGCGAAGCTAAATGATGGTGTGCTTCGCCTGACACTTCCAAAGGTTGAAAAAGCAACCCCAAAAAGGATTACTGTTAAGACAGTCTGAAAAGAATAAGGAGCCGGAAAATCCCCGTGTACACGATTTGTGAGATTCCGGCTCCGATTCTTCCGAAAAATAGATTTCGATTTCGTTCAACTCATTTTACATACATTCGCCTTTTGTTCGATTGGTGCCAAATTGGGCTAATATAAAAGGAATTGATTCATTCTGAAACAGTTGGAAATGATAGCCTTTCGCCGATCATGGCATGTTATTTCAGATAAATTACCGGTCCTGAACGGTACTGATCCGCTACCGTGAGCTTGGCGTTGCAGCGGGTAATTGCCCCGGATACTTCGTCAAAGGCTTTTTGAGGGGTATTGTTGATTTCGCTTAAATGCCCCAGGATAACATGCTGGAGGTCGTCGTGCTGCAACTCGTTTAACAGTTTTTTTGAATCCGGGTTGGACAGGTGGCCGGTCCTGCCCCGGATGCGCTGTTTAAGGGGCCAGGGATAGGGGCCTGTTTCCAGCATGGTCGGATCGTGATTGGCTTCCAGGATCAGCAGGGCACAGCATTTTAAGTGCTGCCTGACCATGGCGGTGGCCATTCCGAGATCGGTGGCGATTCCAATGGTGGTTCCGTTCTGGCCGATGGTAAAGCCGGCCGGGTCCTCCGCATCGTGAGATATGGCAAAAGGATGAACGGCCATATTGTTGACATGGAATGTCGTCCCGCATTCAAAGGGCCTGGTTTCATACAACCTGCCAAGCTGGGGGCACGCCTGGTGCGTTTTGGGATTGATGAATACCGGTAAATTATACCGGCGGGAGAGAATGCCGACCCCCCGGATATGATCGGAATGTTCGTGGGTGACGATAATTGCATCCAGGTTTTCGGGGGACAAGCTTCTCGATGCTAAACGGCGCTGAATCTCACTGCCGGATAAGCCCGCGTCAACCAGAATTGATGTTTCTCCGTCGGATATATAGGTCGCATTGCCCTTGCTTCCGCTGGCCAGGGTGCAGACGGCCAATTTGTATTCAATTTGTTTTGGAATAATTCCGGTCATCGAAATATTTGATAGTTAAGTGTTTCAAACCAAGGTGTTAGGATCGCTTCGCTTGAGGAGCGCGTAGCAGAAACCCATTGCTACGCTTTAGGTTCGCTTCGCTAGAGGCAAAAAATCGCCTCTAACCTCAAAGCCCGCAGGGCTGGTCCTCAAGACTCGCAGAGCCGATCCTAAAGTCCTGCCCATGGCAGGACGTTCTTTGTTATTTCCCCGTATGCCCGAATCCGCCTGTATTCCGGCGGGTTTCATCGAGATATTGCACTTCCTGCAATTCGGCCTGGTGGACCCGGTGGATGACCATCTGGGCTACCCGGTCTCCCCGGTGAAAGGTATAAGGTTTCGGGCCAAGATTGATTACCGCGATCATGACCTCACCACGGTAGTCGGCATCGATGGTGCCGGGGGAGTTGATGAGCCCGATACCGTGTTTTACCGCCAGACCGCTGCGGGGACGGATCTGAGCTTCATACCCCTGCGGAAGCGCCATGGCAAATCCGGTGGGCAGCAGGGCAATTTCACCTTTATCCAGCAACCTGGCGTCGGAAATGGCAGTACAGATATCCATGCCCGCAGACTGAGGGGTCATATAGCGGGGCAGGGGAATATCTGAATCCGACTCGGGGCGCAAGCGTAGAAATTTTATAACGGGCGATGGGGTCATTGATAATTAAACATATCTGTTTTTCTACAAAACGCGGGGTATATTTTGAGTCCTGAATTTTTGGCCTCATTCATGGAATAATGGAATTGTGGAATATTGGGTTTGACAAGGATAGGGTCTATTTTTAACTTCAAAATGGTTCGGTTTCCGGTGGACCATCAACCCATCCACCCAAATTTCCAGTCCCCATTTTTCCAACATTCCAGTATTCCACCATTCCAGTTGGTCAAAGCCCTTTACATGCACAGCAAACGCCGGATGTGGTGTATTTGAAGAAATCAATTACAATTCGACATGGGCAATATTTCTTCCAATGCTTCTTTTTCGCCATCAACCGGTCCCAGAAGGGTATAGGTCATTTTAGCCGGGTTGATGAGTTCATCGGCCAGCTCACGGATATCATCGGCGGTGACGGCTTCAATTTTTTCGATAATTTCCTCAAGTGGAACGTCGCCGCCAAAATGCATTTCATTCTGAGCGTTCCGAACCATATCGTTGTCGGCGCTTTCCGAGGCCAGTAATAGACTGCCTTTGGTATACTCAATGGCGCCTTTGAGCTCTGATTCCTCAACCGGCTCTGTTTTCAATTTAACAATTTCGTCCAAAACCAGCAGGATGGTTTCACGTGCCCGTTTGGGATCAACACCCGCGTAGAAACCGAACATTCCGGTATCCACATGGGAAGAAATAAATGAATACACGCTGTAAGCCAGGCCTCGACGTTCCCGCACCTCTTGAAAAAGTCTGGAACTCATATTACCGCCGGCGATGGTGTTCAAAAGGGAAAACACATAGCGGCGGGGATCGGTGATGGCCAATCCCTTGGTGCTGAGGCAAATGTGCATTTGCTCCAGATCGCGGTGGTTGAAATCAACCACTGAACGGTCGAGGGGCGTCAGGCGCCGGGGGAAATCCTTTCCGGACGGGATGATTTCAAAGGCCGGCTTGATCAGGTCTACCAGAAAATGGTGTTCAAGATTGCCGGCAGCGGAAATTAGAATGCGCTCGGGTTGATACAGGCGGTGGAAAAAACTTTTTAGGGTTCCGGCATCAAATCGGATAATGTTTTCCGGTTTTCCGAGAATGGACTGGCCCAGTGGATGCTCGCCCCAAAAATTATAACCTGAAAGCACGTGGACGTATTCATCGGGGCTGTCCTCAACCATGCCGATTTCCTGCAGAATTACCGGCCGTTCTTTATCCATTTCATCAGGGTCAAACACCGAGTTGATAAAGATGTCGGAGAGGATGTCGACCATGGTCTCGGTGTGGGTGTCCATGACCCTGGCATGGTAACAGGTATTTTCCATGGTCGTGAAGGCATTACTGTGACCGCCGATGGCATCAAATTCTTTGGCAATTTGATAGGCAGAGCGTCTGCGGGTGCCCTTAAAGATCATGTGTTCGATAAAGTGGGAGAGCCCGCTTTCAGTTTCGGTTTCATCCCGGGCGCCCACATTGACCCACACCCCCATGGACACCGAGCGGGTGTGGGGCATTTTTTTGGTAATCACCCGAACGCCGTTTTTAAGGACGGTTTTATCGATCGGCACGTCCATCTCCCTCATCCAATAAAACTTTATGGCTCAGGCGTATCTTTCCATCCCTGCTGATTTCAAGCACCTTGACCCTGAGTTGGTCACCTTCCTTAACGATATCAGAAACTTTGGTCACCCGGTGATTGGCCAGCTGAGAGATGTGCACCAGACCATCCGTGCCAGGCATTATCTGGACAAAAGCGCCGAAATCCGTAATTTTTACAACCTTGCCTTCATAAACGGCACCGACCTCCGGTTCCCTGATAAGCTCTTCAATCATTTTAATTGCAGCGTCGCCTTCCTCTTTGGAGAAAGCCGCCACCTTTACCGTGCCGGAATCGTCGATTTCAACGCTGGTGCCGGTTTCGCTCTGGATGCCGCGAATAACTTTGCCGCCGGGGCCGATGATTTCGCGGATCTTATCCGGTTTTACCATAATGGTGATAATGGTCGGAGCAAAAGGCGAAATTTCCTGGCGCGGTTTATCCAGTGCTTCCGCCATCTTGCCCAGGATATGCAGGCGTCCGGCCCGGGCCTGCGCCAGGGCTTTTTCCATGATGTCCTTGGAAAGTTCAAGAATTTTGATATCCATTTGAAGCGCTGTGATTCCGTCCCGGGTACCGGCAACTTTAAAATCCATATCTCCGGTGTGATCTTCATCTCCCAGAATATCGGATAGGATGACGACCTGATCGCCCTCTTTGACAAGGCCCATGGCTATTCCGGCCACCGGCGCTTTGATGGGTACGCCGCCGTCCATAAGGGCCAGGCAACATGAGCATACGGTTCCCATGGAGGATGATCCGTTGGATTCCAAAACTTCTGATACCAGCCGAATGGTATAGTCAAAATCCTCTTTGTCGGGCAGAATTTTTTCAAGGGCCCGGGTGGACAAGCCCCCGTGTCCGATATCCCGACGGCTGGGGCCCCCCATGCGTTTGACCTCTCCGACGGAGTACGGCGGAAAGTTGTAGTGCAGCATAAAGGGTCGGAGTTCTTCACCACTCAGCGTTTCTACCCGCTGCTCATCCTGTCCGGAGCCCAGGGTCAGCACGCCGATCACCTGGGTTTCTCCCCGGGTAAAAAGAGCGCTGCCGTGGGGGCGGGGGAGGACGCCGACCTCGCAGGCAATCGGCCGGACTTCGTCAAATCCTCGGCCGTCTATTCGACGACCTTCTTTCAGGATAAGGTCCCGGCTGATTTTTTTCTGCAGATCACCCAAGACCTCATAGACTTCCTCCCGATGTTCGGCCCAGTCCTCACCCAGGCTATCAACTATCTCCGCTTTGAGATTGCGCATGGCCGCACTGCGCTTTATTTTTTCAGGAATCAGAAGGGTTTCTTTGATGCGGGCCGAGGCTTCGGATTCTATGCGCCCCACCAAGCTTTCATCTTTTTCCGGAGGCGTAAACTGCCTTTTGGGCACACCGTTGGTTTCTTTCAGTTTTAATTGCATATCAATCAGCGGCTGCATGGCCTGGTGACCAAAAAATATGGCTTCCAGCATATCGGCCTCGCTGATCAGGTTTCCGCCGCCTTCCACCATCACCACGCCGGTCTTGGAGCCGGCGACAATAATGTTGATGTCGCAGTTTTCCCATTCCGGTATGGTAGGATTTATTTTCAACTGGCCGTCTAGGCGGCCAACCCGGACACTGGCAATGGGGCCGGCAAAGGGAATATCAGAAATCGTAAGGGCCGCTGAAGCGCCTATCATTGCCAGGGTGTCGGGATCATTTTCCTGGTCCATGGATAGAACGGTTGCAATCACCTGGGTTTCGTAGCGGTAGTGCTTTGGAAACAGGGGGCGAATGGGCCGGTCGGTCAGGCGGGCCGTCAGGGTTTCTTTTTCACTGGGGCGGCCGATTTCGCGGCGAAAATAGTTACCCGGAATCCGGCCGGCAGCATAAATTTTTTCTTGATAATCGACGGAAAGGGGCAAAAAATTGGACGCTCTTTCTTCGTCGGCGGATACGGCGGTAACCAGGACAATGGTGTCGCCATACTGGACCACAACCGACCCGGATGCCTGCTTGGCAACCTTGCCGGCCTGAATGCTCATGGTTTTTCCGCCGATTTCTTCTTTAAACATATTTTCCATTTTAAACATATTTTCCATGTTGTCTCCTAACTGTTAGACGCCACGGTGACTGAATCAGCCTGATATTAAGATACAAGCCGATCCGGGTACTGTCCGTGTCGCCAATTTCCGGTATAATCCCGGACCTAAAGGGCGATACCAAAGACCACAGAACAAATTTTGATCGGGAACCTTGTCCGACAAGTGTGGGAGAAGATTGGGTGGTGATTTAGGTAGCGCCAGTTTTAATTTTCCTCTGGTGTGGATGGGCATAAAGAAGCATTGCGGCCGGTTGTTTACTTTTTTAATCCCAGGGTTTCAATAATCGTCCGATAACGGTTGACATCTTTGTATTTGACATAGTTCAGAAGCCGGCGACGTCTTCCGACCAGCATCAACAGTCCCCTGCGGGAATGGTGGTCTTTCTTGTGAATTTTTAAATGCTCGGTGAGATAAGAAATTCGGTGAGTCAAAAGTCCAACCTGTACTTCCGGGGACCCGGTATCGGTCTCGTGCAACTTGAATTTTTCGATCAGTTTCTGCTTATCATCGGTTGTGAAAGTCACTTTCTTTTTTGCCTCCTCTTGTTAAGAATCCTTCGAAATGAGTTTTTGCGTTGTTTGCTCCGGCTCCACCGGATCAGGCATTTTGTTTGGGAAACACGCAACAGTAATTCAACCGCTGATCATGCCCCTGATAGTTTAATATTGCAACAAGTTCTTCGGTTTGATCAACAACTTTTATTTTAGAGCCCGAAATGCGGCCGGTGTCGAATCCACCAGCGCCGGTAAGCTCCCGGGCGGTAATCATCTGACCGTGCCGGATCTTTTTTACCAAAAGTGTATCAGCCCTGCAGGTGGGCATTTCCGGCAATGCGTCCGCCATGCGGATAAATTTTTCCGGCTGTTGCGTTCCGGGTGTTAAATTTTTTAAGGCGGATAATGATACCGCCTGATCCAGGGTAAACCCGCTGCTTGCGGTCCGTTTTAGCGCATTTAAATGTCCGCCGCAACCCAACATTTTTCCGATATCGGTGCCCAGCGTCCGAATATAGGTCCCGGCGGAACAAGAGACCTCAAAACGAATCAAGGGCAGCGCCATATCCAGTATGGTAAGACTGTAAATCTCTACTTGCCGGGGCGGCTTCTGAACCGGCTTGCCGCTGCGGGCCAGTTTATATAGCGGAACACCTTTGTGCTTTAAGGCCGAATAAACCGGCGGCAGCTGCTCAAGGGATCCCTCGAATGCTTTGAAAACCTTTTGCAGGGTTTCTTTAGAATAATTTTCCGGCTCCGCGGTTGAGATCACGGTACCGGTTAAATCCTGGGTGTCCGTTTCCTCTCCGAGTTTCAGTTCGGCGATATATTTTTTGGTACCGTGCAGCAAAAAGTCGGCCAGCCGCGTGGCCTGATTGATACAGCATATCAGCACGCCTTCGGCAAATGGGTCCAGAGTGCCGGCGTGTCCGACTTTTTCTGCATTGAGCGCATTTTTTACAATCGACACGACCCCGGCAGATGTTATGCCTGCGGGCTTATCAACAACGATAATACCATTCAATTCCATTCTCTGGCTGCCGGTCACAGGCTCCTCGATGCTCGATATTGGATACTCGATGCTATAGCGCAAAGAGCATAGCGCCTGGCGTTCAGAGCGATAATTCTGAAATTTCTGAGAAACTCGACGCTTTGCGCTAGGCCTTTACAATCCGGACCCCGCAACACGTAACTCGTAACCCGATTCAAAGATTTTGCGCCAGGGTAATGATGTTGGACTTTAATTCTGCCAATGTCGCTTCGATTTGGAATCCCGCGGCACTGGCGTGACCGCCGCCTCCGAAAGAGCCGGCGATGGCTGCCACATCGACGGTTCCATCCGATCGCAGACTGACATGGAAACGGCAAGGACCCGCTGAATTGGTTTTGCCGTTTTTTTGTTCCTGGATCAGAGCAGCCACTTTGACGTCTTCGATCCGCCTGGCATAATTTATCAATCCATCAACATCCTCAGCCTGGGTTCCGGTTTCTTCGAGCATGGTATCGGTGACGGTCATAATGGACAATTTGCCGTTATTCGATATCTCAATTGAATCCAGCGCCAGATTTAACAGTTTTATCCGTCCCAATGAGTATGTTCCATAGACGTGCTGGGCGACCTCATGGGGTTCGACACCCAGTTCCGCCATTTCTTTGCTGATGGCAAAGGCGGCCTGGTTGGTGCTTGAAAATCGAAACGACCCTGTATCGGTTAAAATGCCGGTATATATAGACGTCGCTATGGCTTTGTCTAGGGGTACATCCATGGCTTTAATCAGCCGATAGATAATTTCAGCTGTGGAACAGGCCAAGGGATCGATGAGCCGAAAATCGCCGAATCCGGTGTTTGAAATATGGTGATCAATGTTGATGATTACCGGCACTTTTCCGACTGTCTCGCTGGCGTCCCCGATACGTGATAGGTGGCCGCAATCGAGGATCAGCGCCACGTCATATGTATTGGCTTTTTTTATATGCCTGACGATGCGCTCCACGGAAGGCAAAAAGCGATAGACAGCCGGAATCGGACTGGCGTTGTAGAGGGTAGCTTTTTTGTCCAGCTTACCTACGGCCAGGCCCAGAGCAAGCAGCGAACCCACGGCGTCTCCATCCGGGTCGCGATGAGAAACAAGTAGAATATGATTTGCTTCCTTAATTTGATTGATGATCTGGTCCATTATCGGTTTTTATCTTTTCAAGCAGTTGTTCGATGTGAGATCCGTAGTCAAAAGAGTCATCATAAAAAAAAATTAACTCAGGCATATAGCGCAAACCAAGCTTGGGCGCAAGAATTCGTTTTATAAATCCGCGTGCGCTCTCAAACCCTTTGGCAGCATCCTCCGATTTTTTGTCGTCACCGTAAATCGCAAAATATATACGCGCCAGCTTTAAATCGGCTGACATTTTAACCTGTGTAATGGTTGTCATGTGCAATCGGGGATCGTGAATGCTTGTATTTAATATTTTTGACAGGGTTTCCTGAATTAAAGCGCTTACCCTGTCAGCCCGGGAAAAAGAGGTCATAGATGAATAATTTCCATTTCCGTATCGATGACTTCAGCAAGACCCAGATCTTCGGCCATGTTGAAAATCTTATCGATTTTAGAGTTAATCAGCGAACTGTCATTGCCGACCAGTGAAAAGCCAATTTCCGCTCTCTGATAAATATCGTTTGATCCTACCTCAGCCACAGACAAATTAAACGCGTTGCGCAAACGGCTGATCATCGATTTAACAACCTTGCGCTTGCCTTTCAAAGAACGGCAATCATGCAGCTTTAGGGTAATAAGTCCGGTTCCGACAACCATTGTCGCTTCGCTCCCGTTGGAGGAACCCCGCCGCCGGCGGGTTTAGGAGCGCTCCGCTTTAGGATCGCTGCGCTAGAGGTAGAACTCTGAGAACTTCTGTTTATTATCCAGCAGGGTCAAATATTTTTTACCTCTAGTCTTTAGCCCCGCAGGGGTGATCCTCAATCCGCCGCAGGCGGAGATCCCCGAGTTCCGCTCATAGCGGAACGCTCGTTACCTTATTCGATTTCCGGCCGGATCTCCTCGAGATAATAACTCTCGAGGATGTCGCCGACTTTAATATCGTTGAAATTTTCCACCCCGATCCCGCATTCATAACCGGCCTGTACTTCTTTGGCGTCATCTTTAAATCGGCGCAAGGAAGAATTTTTTCCTTCATATAGCACGACGCCGTCTCGAACCACCCGCATTCTTTGTCCGCGTTCAAGCTTTCCATCGGTTACATAACTGCCGGCGATGGCACCCACTTTGGGTATTTGAAAAACCTCACGAACTTCCGCGGTACCCGTGACATGTTCTTTATAGGTGGATTCCATCAGTCCCACCATGGCGCCTTTGACATCCCTGATGACGTCATAAATTACATTGTAAAAGCGCATATCAACATTTTCTTCACCGGCGAAAGCCTGAACTTTTGGTGTCGGCCGCACGTTAAAGCCAATGATGATGGCATTGGACACCGCCGCCAGAGAGATGTCGGATTCAGTGATAGTTCCGGTGGCAGAGTGGATCACTTTAACTTTTACTTCCTCATTGGAAAGCTTTGTCAGGGCTTCGCCCAGGGCTTCGATCGAGCCGTGCACGTCGGCTTTAATAATGAGGTTGAGGTCTTTGACTTCACCCTGTTGAATTTGTTCATAAAGCTTTTCCAAACTGAGTCGATTGGTCTGGGCCAATTCCTTTGAGCGCTGCTTTTGGATGCGGTGCCCGCTGACCTGCCTGGCGCTTTTCTCATCGGCCAGGACGATAAACTCATCTCCGGCCATGGGTACGCCTGATAAGCCCAGGATTTCTACCGGGATCGAGGGCCCGGCGCTTTCCACCTGGACCCCCCTGTCGTCCAGCAAGGCACGGATTTTTCCGAAGTGAATCCCGCATACCACCGGATCCCCGGTTCGCAGGGTGCCGTCCTGCACCAGGACGGTGGCGACCGGGCCCCTGCCGGAATCAATTTTGGCTTCGACGACATGGCCGTAAGCCAATCTATCCGGGTTGGCTTTCAATTCTAAAACTTCAGCCTGCAACGAGATCATCTCAAGCAGATTGTCGATACCCTGGCGCTCCTTTGCCGAAACATGGACAAAAATCGTGTCGCCGCCCCAGTCTTCGGGGGTCAACCCTTTTTCAGCCAACTCCCGTTTAACCCGGTCAGGATCCGCGTTGGCCTTGTCAATTTTGTTTATGGCAACAATAATCGGGACCTTGGCCGCCTTTGAATGGTTGATGGCCTCCAGGGTCTGGGGCATCACCCCGTCGTCGGCGGCGACAACCAGAATTACAAGATCGGTGATTTTCGCGCCGCGGGAACGCATGGCGGTAAACGCCTCATGACCAGGAGTATCAAGAAAGGCAATCTGGCCCCTATCAGTGGCAACACGGTAGGCGCCGATGTGCTGTGTAATTCCACCGGCTTCGGTTTCTGTTATTTTGGTTTTGCGGATAACATCCAGCAGGGAGGTTTTACCGTGGTCAACATGGCCCATGATGGTAACCACCGGCGGCCGTTCCTGCAATTTTTTCGGATCATCTGCTTCCTGCTTTAATATGGTTTCTTCTTCAAACGCAGCGCGTTCCACTTCATAGTCAAATTCAGACGCCACCACAACCGCGGTGTCAAAGTCGATGCTCTGATTAACGGTGGTCATAACCCCCATGCCCATGAGGACTTTTATCATTTCGTTGGCTTTAATTCCCATTCGCTTGGCCAGATCGGAAATAATAATTGCATCATCGACCTTGATGCGGCGTTTGATAGCTTTGGATGTAGTGATCTGAGTTTTTTGGGCCGGGGCAGCGGCTTTGGCTTTGGCCCCTTTGCGGGGTTTGCGGCCTTTGTAACCGCCATCATACAGATCTTGACCTTCTACCACTGATTTTTTTCGAAACGAGATTTTCTTTTTTATGAACCTATTCTGGTGGTCATCCTCTTCAACCCTTTTCTTGCCTTTCTTTTTCTTGCCTTCCTTGGACGGCAGATCTAGAGGTACGGGCGAGGGTCCTATATCAGTCTGTTGGCGCTTTGGGCGTATATCAATTTTGGCTTTATCATCCGGGGCGGTTTTTTTCTTAGAGGGCTTTTCCAACGGCTTGACCGGCAGTTGGATGATTTTGGCGGCATCCTCTTTTTTAACTTTTTTAACAGCCTTTGCAGGCTTTTTCCCCTTCAGATCAGTCGGTTTGGCAGCTTCAGCCACCGCTGCAGCTTTTTCAGCGGCTTTCTCATCTACAATTTCCTGGGTCTTATCCTCTACGGCAGCTTCTTTTTCAGGCACTTTTTCTTCAGGGGCATCTTCCGCAGGCTTTTCCGCAGCCGCAGCATCATCCGGTTCGGCCGGATGTTCCGGTGCGACTTCAACCTTCACCAGCTTGCGGCGTCTGCGAATAACGGTCGGCTTTATGCGCGTTTCCTCGACTGCAGCTTCTTTTTTACCGAAAATAAAGGCCTTTATCCTGGCAACGTCTTCATCCGCCAGAGAACTCATATGACTTTTGACAGAGATATCCAGATCACTCAGCTTGCTGAGCAGTATTTTGTTTGTCAGATTAAGGTCTCTGGCGAGTTCGTAAACCCTAGTATTTGCCATTAGGCCCCCCTAAAAACTATTTATAGCGGTTGTTAAAAAACGTTCCGTTAGGCGGACTTTTTTTCCACAACCCCTTATACCAGCCTTCCGTATTTCGAAACTTATTTTTGAAAAGCGCTAAAGCGATCCGCTTCATCAAAAACCACATTACAACCTATTTTTCTTCCGATCCAACTTCATCCGATGGTTTCAGTTCAACTTCATCGGACGGTTCCGATGGTGGCGGCGCAGCTTCTTCGTTGATGTTTTCAGTTTCGGCCGCCGCATCATTTGTTTCATCTTCGGCAGCTTTATCCTTTTTGGCACCATCCAGGGCCGCTTTTTGGGCGGCCTCCAAGAGTTTGGCAGCTTTTTCTTCACCGATTCCTCGAATTTGAATCAAATCGTCGATGTTGGCTTCGCCGATTTCCTCGGCCGAATAAAAGCCACTTTCATACAATGCATCGGCTAAACTGATTCCAACGCCGGGCAGTGCTACCAGCGAGTCATAGCCGGTTTGCATGGTCTCGTTATAACGGGTTTCACTTTTTACATCCAGATGCCAGCCGGTAAGTTTGGATGCCAGTCTTACGTTCTGGCCCTTTTTGCCGATAGCTATGGATAGGAAATCATCCGGGACAATCACTTCCATCAAATTGTTGCTTTCGTCGATAATGACCCTGGATATTTCTGCCGGTGCCAGCGCATTGCAGACAAATTTTGCCGCGTCCATATGCCATGGAATGATGTCGATTTTTTCACCCCGAAGTTCTTGCACCACGTTTTGCACGCGGCTGCCTTTCATTCCCACACAGGCACCGACAGGGTCAATGTCTGAATTATTTGAGGCCACGGCGATCTTGGCCCGTACACCGGCTTCGCGGGCTGCTCCCATAATGTTGACGATGCCTTCATTGATTTCCGGCACTTCTGTCCGGAATAGGTCGATTAGAAAGTTCGGATGCGTCCGGGAGAGAACAATTTGCGGGCCGCGGGATTCGTGAAGCACGTCGAGAATATAAGCGCGGATACGGTCGCCCCGGCGATAGGATTCCCTCGGAACCTGCTCGCGAACCGGCACAACTCCATCGGTTTGCCCCAGGTTTACAATAATGTCCCCCCGGTCAACTCGCTGAACGATGCCGTTGATGATCTCCCCTTTGCGGTCGATGAAACTGGCATAGACAGCGTCTTTTTCGGCATCTTTCATTTTCTGGATGATGACCTGTTTGGCCGATTGAGCGGCGATGCGGCCGAACGTGGTGGCATCCATCTTGGTGCCCAGGCTGTCTCCGACCTCGCACTCGGGATCCAGTTTGCGGCCTTCCTCAAGACTTATCTCGAAGGTCGGTTCGGTGACGACCTCCGCAACGTCCTTAAACTGAAATACTTCGATCTCGCCGCTTTGATCGTTGTATTGAACTTCGATATCAAGTTTGCTGCCGAATTTTTTCCTGGCAGCAGACCGCAAAGCCTCTTCCAAGGCCTTGATCAGGACTTCGCGGTCTATACCCTTATCCCGGCTAACCTGTTCAACAACACGTTTTATGTCTGAGATAAACATCAGAGATCTCCAATTATTCTGCAAGTCGTGCTTTGGCAATATCCTTATACGGTATCACGATTGATTTTTCGCCGCTTTGCAAGTTTACCTGCTCGCCGGATGTTCCCTCAAGAATCCCGGTAAAGTTTTTTTGACCGTTAAGCGGTCGACTTGTTTTAATTTTTACCCGGCTGCCCCTAAATTTTTCAAAATCCTCATATTTCGCCAGCGGCCGTTCCGGCCCCGGTGAGGTAACCTCAAGACTATAAGGTCCGATATCCTCCAGGTTGACATCCAGAATGTCTCCCATTTGACGGCTGACACCGACACAATCATTCAAATTGATACCATCGGGCTTGTCAATGTAAAGCCGCAGAATTCTGCCGTTTGCTTCCCGTTGATATTCCACTTCAACCAGTTCCAGGCCCTCGGATGCGCACAGCGGTTCGGCCAGGGACCTGACCAGTCCGGCTACCTTTTGCTCGCTGACAGGTTTATGGGCACGGCTCCGGGGCCGGGATTTTTTTTTGTTATATTTTTTCTTGGTTTCCAACTTCGCTCTTAAAACACAAAAACGGGCTATAGCCCGTTTCCTCATGTTTCAGGTTGACCTCTTGATGTACAGCGAGAAAGTTTATCTGTTCATACCAATAGCCATAAGGAATACTTTAAGTTCATTCCACAATTCGGAAACGGTGCCACCCCAAATCTTCGGTCACGACGGAAACGGCGAATTTGAGTTGGAGCGGGCAACGAGATTCGAACTCGCGACACCAAGCTTGGGAAGCTTGTACTCTACCAACTGAGCTATGCCCGCTCGGTGACCTTTGCGCCCCATCTTTTTTAACAATGTCAAAGGTCTTGCTCGCTTGACGCCTAAGATTAAACTATTTAAGACAAATTCTCTTAATTGTCAATAACTTTCATCAAACTAATTGCTGTCGAGCAAATCCCGTATGCTTGTCAGTTCCTTTTTTAAGTTTTCCAGAAAATTGCTGTCGTCTGATTCCGGCCTGGTTCGGGAACTTAAATATTTACGGGCACCTTCAATGGTAAACTTTTTTTCATGGAGCAGATGCTGAATTTCCAGGATCATCGCTACATCTTTTTGGGTATAAGAGCGTTGCCCCGATGCTGTTCGGCGAGGTTTTATTCTTTTAAACTCAGATTCCCAAAATCTTAAAACATGGCTCGGGAGCCCGGAAATTTTGCTGACCTCTCCGATTTTAAAATAAAGCTTGTCAGGAATTTTTATCTGATGAAGCTTTTTATTTTGCATTGTCACCCCAACGAACCTATCGAGTGTGGTTTACATCGATAAAGATTATCGTTTGTTCAAATGGGAGCCTTCGCAAAACACCAAATTCTAAATTTAAATTTAAAAGAAATCAATTATAGATGCAACCCATTTTTGTTTGCAACAGCTTCTATGGCAAAGTAGCATCAAAGGCTTTCAAAAGTTTATCTGTAATCGATTTGTGAAGATCATTGACGTCGTCATCTTCCAGGGTCTTATCTGACGATCGGTAGGTGACGCGAAACGACACGCTTTTTTTGCCGACAGCAATGGGATCTCCTTCAAAGACATCAAATAGGTGCAGATTTTCCACCAGATCTTCACGGATATTTTCAACGGCTTCCAGCACCGTTTGGGTTTCAATCCCCCGATCGATAATGATGGTAATGTCCCGGTAAATAGCCGGGAATTTGGGAATCGGTTTAGATTTTAAGGTATGCGGTGTCAATGAAATAATTTTATCCAGATCGAGTTCAAAAATATAGGCTGATTGCTTTAAAGCGAACACCTCACGAACCTGGGGATGAATTTCACCGACCATGCCCAGCGGTGTGTCACCGGCCAAAATTTGAGCTGTGTGACCGGGCCGGGTGTAGTCGCAATCACCATCGGGCATGGCTGTGAATCGGATGTTATCGATTCTCAGGGCATCGATCAGTCCTTCGGCGACCCCTTTTATATCGTAAAAATCGCACGGGATTTCGCGGCCGTGCCACGAGGAGTTGTGGCGTGACCCGGTCCACAGCGCCGCCAGAAATTCCGGTTCCCAGGGCAGCTCCTGGGACTCCGTTTTAATGAATATTTTGCCGATTTCAAATAATTTCAAATTTTTGACCTGCTGGGCGGTATTATAAACAGCAGTTTCAATCAAGCCGGTGGCCAGGGATGTCCGCATGACCGCCTGATCTTCCGACAGGGGGTTTAAAATATGAATAAGGTTGCGCCGGGGATCTTCGGCTTTAAGACGCAGGCGATCACATGACGCTTCAGCCACAAAACTATAGGTGATCACCTCGGTGAATCCGAAACCGGCCATCAAATTTTTCAAGCGGTTTCTAAGTTCCAGCCTGCGGTTGGGCGGACGGGCTTCGGACGGCATTGCTGGAAAAGTTATCGGAATATTATTATAGCCGGCGAGGCGGGCAACTTCTTCCATCAAATCCTCCGGTCGCGTAATATCCACTCGAAACGATGGCGGCACCACGATCAGTTGCTGATCTCCGTTGGCGGAAGTTATTTTTTCGACCTTAAATTCAATAGATTCGAGAAGTTTTTTGATCTCGCGGCCATCCGGATGGATGCCCAGAAGCCTGTGGGTGCGCCCGGTGCTCAGGCTGACGCTTTTTATTTTCCGGGGTCGCGGGTACTCGTCGATAATGCCTTCGATGAGGGTACCCTCGCCGAACTCCACCATAAGCTTTGCAGCGCGATTGACAGCCCGGTCTGTACCCTCCGGGTCCACACCGCGCTCAAAACGATGGGAGGCGTCAGTGCTCAACCCCAAGGTTTTCGAAGTTTTGCGAATACTTACGGGATTAAAATAAGCTCCCTCGATCAGCACCCGGCGGGTGGTGTCTTCGATTTCCGAGTTCAAACCGCCCATAACACCGCCTACGGCGACTTGCTTTTCCCCGTCACATATCATCAGCATCCGGGAGTTGAGCTGACGCTCTTTTTGATCCAGGGTGACAAACCGATCACCATCCGCCGCGGTTTTCACAACAATTCGGTTTTGTGCCAGTTGATCAAAATCAAAGGCATGCAGGGGTTGGCCGGTTTCCATCAAAACATAGTTGGTGATGTCCACGATATTATTAATCGGCCGCAGTCCAACAGACAGCAGGCGGTCTTGCATCCAGAAAGGAGAAGGCTTTACCACAATGTTTTCCACCAATCTGGCAGAATACCGCGGACAGTGGTCGGGCGCTTCAATTGTGACCGAAGTTAAGGTGGAAATCATATCTTTTTTATCGGTCACGCTGTAATCAGGATATTTAAGGGGTGTGTTCTGGATGGCTGCAATTTCGCGCGCAATGCCAATTACGCTGAGGCAGTCTGGCCGGTTGGGCGTCAGGTCCAATTCAAATACCGTATCTTCAAGGCCGAGGGCTTCAGCGAGATGATCTCCCACTTTCAACGACGGATCCAGCGCCATGATACCGCTGCTGTCGATTCCGAGTCCCAGTTCCATTTCGCTGCACAGCATGCCATCGGATTTTTCTCCTCGAATCACACTTTTTTCCAGCCGGGTACCGTCCGGTAAAACCGTTCCGGGCAAGGCCACAGGCGCCCGCATGCCCTCGGAGACATTGGGTGCGCCACACACCACCGTTCGGCTGCGGTCTCCGGTCTCGACCCGGCAGATTGTCAACTTGTCGGCATTGGGGTGGGGGCGCACCTCCGCAACGCGCCCGACGAAGACGGTTTGCAGGTAAGCATAGCGATTTGAAACCGATTCCACTTCCAAACCCGCCATGGTCAGCGCATCCGCCAGATCGGCGGCATCCATCTGGATGTCTATGTAGTCTTTGAGCCAGCTGAGGCTAACTTTCATAATTTTCGCTATCGGTTTGTATGGTTGATTGGCAAATGAGCTTAGAAATGAAAGCTTAAAGCCTTCGGCTGTTGGAGGTTAGAGGTTTGAGGCCTGAACACTCTGCTTATCAGCCTCAAACCTCTAACCTCAAACCTTAGCCCGATACTATTTCAACCTGTTTGCCGAATTCTTTATTTGACTATGCGATTAACTCAAAATTGTGACAGAAACCTAACATCATTTTCAAAATACCGGCGGATATCGTCGATGCCGTATTTTAACATAGCAATTCTCTCCACCCCCATCCCGAAGGCGAATCCGGTGTAGCGCCCGGCTTCATAGCCCACATTTTCATACAGGGCGGGGTGGACCATCCCGGAACCGAGAATTTCGAGCCAGCCGGTATGCGAGCAAACCCGGCAGCCTTGGCCCCGGCACATGACGCAGAGGATGTCCACCTCCGCACTGGGTTCTGTGAACGGGAAAAAACTGGGTCGAAAACGGAGACTCGTCTGTTTATCAAACATCTGGTGGATAAACGTGGTGAGAATTCCCTTAAGATCGCCAAAGGAAATATTTTCATCCACCAGCAGGCCTTCCACCTGGTTGAACATGGGGGTATGGGTCAGATCGGAATCGCACCGGTACACCTTGCCCGGTGTGATGATTCTTACCGGCGGCGGCTGCTTTTCCATGGTACGGATTTGAAGCGGAGATGTATGGGTTCTTAAAACGATGTCATCGCTGACAAAGAATGTGTCCTGCATATCCCTTGCCGGATGATCTTTGGGAAAATTGAGGGCTTCGAAATTATACCAATCCGACTCCACCTCCGGCCCCTCTCCGATATCGAATCCAAGGCTCGAAAAAATGTCGCAAATTTCCTGATTGACCCGGGTAATCGGATGCAAAGTGCCGTGAGCAGATATCCGGCCCGGCAGGGAGGCATCAATTCTTGTGTCCTTTTCGTCATCTCTGGATGCGCGCTTTCCGGCCGCAGCCTTAAAGGTCTTATCCAGGGCATTTTTGATTTCGTTGGCCTTTTTGCCGGCCGCCGGTCTTTGCTCGACCGGCAGTTTTGAGATATTTCTCAAAAATTGGGTCAGGATGCCTTTACGACCCAGGTAGCGGATCGAGATATCCTCAATGTCCCCGCCGTTTTCAGCGACTTCCAGTTCTTTAAGTGCTTGCTGGTGTATTTGATCTAAATTATTTTCCACATTAGACATTCCCTAAAGTTGCTGGGCGGCCAGGTTGGCAATTTTTCCAAATCCGGCCGGATCTGAAATTGCCAGCTCGGCGAGAACTTTGCGGTCAAGTTCAATTCCGGCAAGCTTTAGCCCCCGAATGAATTTGCTGTAGGGCAAATTGTTGAGCCGGGAGGCCGCATTAATTCTGGCAATCCAGAGCCTTCGGAAATCGCGTTTGCGCGTTCGTCGGTCACGATAGGAATACATCAGGGCTTTGTCGACGGCATCTGCTGCTGTACGAAACAATTTGCTCCGGCCGCCGCGGAAACCTTTGGCTAATTTCAAAACCTTTTTGCGACGGTGCCTGGCCTTGAATCCGCGTTTAACTCTCATATCTAAATCTCCTTGCGTAGATGTTATTTGTAATTCGTTTTCGTAGCCTTTGGGCTACCCGTTGGGCAGCAGCAACCGGATCTCTCTGTGGTCGGATTTGGCAATGATGTATGATTTGCGCAGCGCTCGTTTTCGCTTGGTGGTCTTTTTGGTCATGATATGGCTGGCGCATGATTTTCTGTAGACAAATTTTCCGGTTCCGGTTCTTTTAAAACGTTTGGCTGCAGCACGATTGGTTTTGATTTTCGGCATGAATCTTCTCCTTCACCTGCCAGCTTAAACATTTCAAACCGGCAAAAAATTGGTAATTTTTTAGAATAATTAAAAATAGATGGCGTGAGCTTCGAAGGCCGGCCCACGCCACCGTCAGAATCAATCCTGTAATTAGTTTCTTGGTCGTTGCCTTTTAAATGTCATTAAAACGTCAAACTATTTCGGTCCCAGAATCATTGCCAGGGTGCGGCCTTCAAATTTGGGAGCCTGCTCTACCATAGCGTATTCCCCGGTCTCCTCGACAATTTTTTCGAGCACGTCCATCCCCAACTTGGACAATGTAATTTCTCGTCCTCTGAAGACCACGGTCACTTTGACTTTATCCCGGCGACCGATAAATTTCTTTATGTGTCCGATTTTGACCTGCAGATCATGTTCACCCGTCTTGGGGCGAACTTTAATCTCCTTTATCTGGAATGTGCTTTGCTTCTTTTTTGCTTCCTGCTTCTTTTTGGTCTGCTCGTAGCAATAGCGGCCGTAATCCATAATTTTGCAAACGGGAGGGTTTGCACTGGGTGAAACCTCGACCAGGTCGAGACCGAATTCAGCTGCTTTATCAAGCGCCTCTACCGTAGGAATAACGCCGACCTGGTTGCCCTCAGGGTCTATAACTCGAACTTCTCGGGCCCTGATATTTCTGTTGATGTTAACTCTGTCTGTACGTACCGGTCGCTGGGGTCGTCTTGGTGCGGCTATGTCTTGTCTCCTTGTTTATCAATTATGGCCTTGGCCTGCAATTGCAGGCAAGCCTGTTAGAAGCTCTCAATCTTTATAAATACCGTTTGTCAGGAGCGACTGCTGACTGAAGCCTCTACCCGTTTTTATCAGAATCCATCCGGTTGAATATACAACAAAATTAAGAAATGCAAGAAAAAAATGCAGACCTAATTTATAATTTGGGCTATCAAAATAAAGATTGAGGTTCAGGCCTGCCCTGGCGCGACTGCTATGAATATGCTTAGGAGACATCAAATCGATTCGATCGTTAGATTAAATACATTCGCATTAGATCCAGGTCTGGGCCAGGGGTTCGGGGTTCAAGGTTCACGGTTCAGGGTTCAGGGTTCAAAGGTTGGTAAGTTCCTATGTTCGGAGGTTCAGATTAACCTTGAACCCTGAACCCCGAACGCTGAACCTTACTGAGCGAGTGTATATTCGGCCAGCAGGCTGTTTTTCCAGTAGCTGTTGGCCGGATTGGAAAAATAGGTCTGAAATAAATTAAGACTTTCCGTTCGCATTACGCCGGCGACCACCGTGATGGAACTATTTTTGTAAAGCGGTTTCAGACGGGACAGCTCACACGTGCTGCCGCCGCCCATGACATCTTCATAAGCGTATACAATTTTGCCGATACCGGCAAGTATCAGGGCGGCATAGCACATCAGGCATGGTTCCATGGTGCAGAAAACGGTTACATCACCATGGTTGATTGATCCCTCGCGTTCAATCAGACGCCGCAGCGCCACCATTTCAGCGTGGTCAAGCTCATTTCTATCATCTCCGATGGTGCCTTTACGGGCACCGGTCACCAGGGTTTTCTCCCGGTGGACCATAACACAACCCACCGGGAACTCTCCCCTTGCCAGCGCATCTTCGGCCAGCCCCAGGGCTTTTTTCATGAAGTGCTCATTATTCATAGTTAAATAGTATATTAGTTGATCAGTTAAATAGTCAAACCTATTTAACTAATCAACTTTTTAACTAATTCAGTAAATTACAATATACAAATATCCTCATCGCACGGACAGCTTCCGTCGACCTCATAGCAATATACGATTCGGAATTCCATTTCTGCCCGGTCGGCTGCAATCGGCTTAAAATGATTTCCGGATGCAATTTCAATCAATTGTGATTTAGAGGGTATGGTGCCCAAACCACGGGAAATGACATTTCCCGACGATCCTTCTAAGATCTCGGCATCTTCGCCGTTAGTGACCACTGCAATGGGGATCTGATAGGGTTCTAGCACCCGGGATATGGCCAGAAGCGGTCGACGGCGTGTGACAATGGAGCCGGGGCCGTACTTAATGACCATGCAAACTTTGCCGGAGAGTTTTATCAAGAAATCAATTTTTATAACGGCCCTGTTTTCTCCGGCTTTTACAACCAGGCTTTTGCGCGGCTCGATGTCGCTTTTAAGATACCCCTTGCGGTCGACTAGCAGACGCGCCAGTTGTTGACGGTAGCGTTCATCGTGGGTATCTTTTATGGGTTCGCCGGTGACGAAATCGTCGAGTTCACCCAGGATTAAATGGTGTCCGTTCATAAGACGAAAGTTACGGGTTGCGAGTTACGCGTTGCGTGGTGAATAACAGACAGTCCGACATCCCAAATCCGAAATTGAGAGCCCCAGAATCCTTAGATTTATCCCTTTACAATAAAACCTACTTGGAGGTAATATAACACCTTTTTAAACTTTGTTAAGTATGGTGGATGATGTCTATCCGAGAAGAATTTGAAAAACGCGAAAAGAAATTTATGTCACCATTCGGGTGCCCGAGTGCTGAAAGTCGGGGGCGTGAAAAGGAGGAAAAGCATTGTCCGGTCCGAACGGCTTTCCAGTTGGACCGCGATCGCATTGTTTATTCCAATGGCTTCCGCCGGCTGAAGCACAAAACCCAGGTTTTTCTCTCTCCGTTGGGGGATGATTACCGGACCCGGTTAACCCACACCCTGGAAGTGTCGCAAATGGCCAGAGCCATTACCCGGGCTCTGTTTCTCAACGAGGACCTGGCAGAGGCTATCGCCCTGGGGCACGATCTTGGTCACACACCCTTCGGGCACAGCGGTGAGACCGCTCTAAAAGAAATTTATTCCGCGGATTTTTCACACAATGAACAGAGTCTGCGTGTTGTGGAGGTCCTGGAAAATAATGGCCAGGGACTCAATCTGACCTATGAGGTTAGGGACGGGATTTTGAAACATTCAAAGGGGTTCGGTAAAATCATCTCAGAGGATCCTGATGAAATGGCATGTACCTATGAGGGTCGAATCGTTAGAATTGCCGATATCATGGCCTACCTGAATCATGACCTGGAAGATGCGATTCGAAGCCAGGTGGTTCGTGCCTCACAGGTGCCGCCCGTCTGTATAAAAATCCTGGGGCAATCGCATTCAGAGCGGGCTACGGTAATGATTCGGGATCTTATTTCCACCAGTGAAGTTCATGACGGTGAACTTCGACTGCAAATGACCGATGATGTGTACTCTGCCATGAATGAGTTGAGACAATTTCTCTACGAAAACGTGTACCGTTCGGCAAAAGTTCATAAAGATTTTGAAAAAGCCAAAAAGATATTGTCCGAGCTATACAGCTATTTTCTTGAAAATGATCAGATCCTTGACCAGAAACTGACCGAACTGAAAATGGACAGGTGTTACAACCGCAATCACTCCAAAGAGCTCACTGTCTGTGATGTCATCGCCTCCATGACAGACCGCTATGCTCTGGATTTATATAAAAAAATATTTTTCCCATCCCCGCTTGTATAAAGTCAGGTTTGGACTGTTCCCCAATATTCCATTATTCCATGGATGGGGCCAAAACTCAGGTTTCAAATAATACTATATATCTTAAATAAATTATAGAAGTTCGGGGATTTTATCTTAAAAGTGTTAGAGCCGAATCCAATTCATATTGATGATCGCCTTTTGGCCACTTTCCTTGATCGCTTGCGCGATATTTTTGCCGCCATAGATCAGGAATATAGCCGGGCGGCCGGGCACTATCAATTTCAGTGTGACAGGTGTCCGGATAATTGCTGTCTGACCCGCTTCTATCATCATACCTATCTGGAATATTATTATCTTCGCACGGGCTTTGAAAAACAGGACTCTCGAAAAAAGGGCGATATACTTTTTAAGGCCGAAGAGGTCTGCCGGGAAACTGCAAAAGCAGATAAAAAACAAATGCCTGTGCGGCTGATGTGCCCGTTGAATGATGACAGCCTTTGCACCCTGTATCCCTTCAGGCCCATGATCTGCCGGATGCACGGTATCCCGCATGAACTTCAAAAACCCGGTCGAAAGGTCATCGCCGGACCGGGTTGTGGCACCTTTGATGATTGTTGTTCGCACAAAGGTTATTTTAAATTCGATCGAACTCCCTTTTATTTAGAGATGGCAAAGCTGGAAAACGAATTTAAACAGACGGTTGGGATAGAGGGTAAGATCAAAATGACTGTGGCGGAGATGATCTTAAGTATAACGCAAGAGAAAAAGGATTGATTAAGGTTTCAGGTGTCAGGTGTCAGTTCCGCGATTCACAATTCCTGACACCTGACACCTGAAACCCATTACCCTGCGCCTTTTGCCCTGTGACTTTTTAGACCATGAAAAAAGTTGATATTGACAAATTAGACAACCTGCCCGGCATTCGCATTAAAAAGGATGACACATTCAATTTTCGCTGTCATTCTGAGCTTTCTTGCTTCAATCGCTGTTGCCGAAATTTGAACCTTTATTTGTACCCTTACGATGTTGTCCGGTTAAAGCAAAGCTTAGGCATAACTTCAGATCGGTTTCTGGATGAATATGTCGATGTTGTGCTGAGGCCTTCCAATTTCCTTCCTGAAGTTCTGCTGCGCATGTCGTCAACCCGGGAGAGATCCTGCCCTTTTTTGACCGCTTCCGGCTGTCGCGTTTATCTTGACCGACCGGATACCTGCCGGTCCTTTCCCTTCGAAGTGGGGATGCTCTATGATGCCGATCAGAATAGAGACACGCCGGTATACTTCTTCAAACCGCCGGAATTTTGCCGCGGGCAGGATGAAAAAGAGGAGTGGACCATTTCCGAATGGACCCTGGATCAGAATGCAGAACTTTACCGCAAGATGACCATGCGGTGGGCGGAGGTAAAAAGATTGTTCCAGGAAGATCCCTGGGGAATGGAAGGCCCCGAGGGAACGAAAGCCAAAATGGCTTTCATGGCGACCTACAATATCGACCGCTTCCGGGATTTTATTTTTCAAAGCAGTTTTCTAAGGCGCTATAAGATAAAATCCGCCCTGCTCACAAAGTTGAAAACCGACGATCTCCAATTGCTCAAGTTTGGATTTGATTGGATCAAGCTCTTTTTATGGGGAATTAAGACCAAAAATATCCGGGTGCGGTAGGTACAAAATCGGCCTAGCGCATGGCGCAAAGCGCCTATCGTTGACTGGTCGGAAGTTCTCCCTTTTCAAACGCCATACGCTTTGCTCTTTGCGCTAGGCGGTGTTTTTTTGATTGAGCCCCTAAACCACCCCGGGCGGCATATCAGGTACTTTATCGCCCCCTAACGCATACCCTCCATCCAGTCGCAGCACGGCGCCGGTCATAAAGGACGCCTCTTTGAGAATAAAGAGAACGGCTTTAACGACATCGTCCACGGTGCCGGTGCGTTGCAGCAACGTGTGGTCGATAAGTGCTTTTTTATCGGCCGCCGTCAGCAACCCCCAGCCCCGGGTTTTTTCCGCGTGACGGGTGGCAACGAAGCCCAGCATGATTTCGTTTACCCTTACCCGGGGGGCGCCCAGGCGGGCCCAGGTTTCGGTCAGCGACGAGATCCCCCGGTTGGCCGCCGCATACCCATCGTTGAAAATCATGCCTGCCGGTCCGCTGCGCCCGACGATTGCGGCAATCGAGGATAGATTGATGACGACACCGTCTCCGGAGGCTTTGAGGTGAGGCAGGGCGGCGTCAAAAATCCAGCGTTTGGCACGCAAGGTGGTCTCCATTTCAAGGTCCCATTGTTCCGGTATATAGGGTCCGTGAACAACGGGCCAGCCGCCGCGTTCGATATTGTTGATGAGAATGTCAAGACGGCCGAAATGCTCGACGACCCGCTGAATCAGGCCGGCTGTTTTTTCAACTTCAAGCAGATTGGTTTTAAAGATAAGATGGGGGCGGCCGGTATCGGCGAAATCCTGTTTCAGTCCTTCAAGTTCTTCTTCCCAGTCAAAATAATTCAGGGCGACCTTCACCCCTTGCTTCGCCAGGGACAACCCGATTTCTTTGCCGATACCCTTTATTGCGCCTAAAACCAGGGCTACTTTTCCATTTAGCTCCATTGTCACCCCTTCCAATATCAAGCAAAATAAGTTGCAAAAAAATCCCAAATAACAAGCACCAAATTACAAATAAATCTCAAATTCGAATATTCAATGACCAAAACCAGCAGTATGCTCAGCCTTTATTCATGTTTTGTCCGCCGAAGGCGGATTGGTCATTGTGATTTTTTTGAAATTTGGGATTTGTTATTTGGAATTTCTTACAACCCCGAAGGTCTAATTTGTCCGATCCAGATACTTAATCTCATTAATGATTAAAGAGCACATACTTGATCCACTTCATTCCCAACTCCAACAGGGCCACATCATCTTCCATCGCTTTGTCCATGGTGGTGGAATCGAAATGGAAATCATCCAGAAACCCGCTTTTTTTAATTTGTGATCGGAAATTGTCCAAATCATAAAGGGCCAGGTAAAACAGGTGTCTGGATTTAAGATCCAGAGGCCCCGGCATCAGGCGGTTTTTCAGGCCAATGATCTGCATCATCTGGTCATTGATGACATTGTAATCTGATATTTTCTGTTCATCCATCCATTGCGTTACCGTCTGTTTTCGGTCCTCTCTAAATCCGAGGCAGTGCGATTCCTGTAACACCATAAACTGCTCGGCGATCTCGCCGGTCTGTCTTGACCGGGAAAGTGCCCTTACCAGCGGGTAGGTGCGGCAAGAGGACGGGCGGTTTTCATATACCGTGCATCCGCGGGGGGAGACAAAGGGACATATGAGGTCAAGGTTGTTCTGTGGCTTCAGCGTTATGATGGGCAGTCCGGATTCAGGCCCGGTGTGCTGGGAAGTATGCTGCTCGAGGAAATCACCGGATGACAGCCCGAGGTGGTTTTTTAAACGCAAAATGTCATAAGGTGTAAGAAACTGGTTGAGGTCCCGGCAGCACTCATTGAAACACGGCACATCGGGCGAACATGAAAAGCGAAACGTATCTTGCTGTGATATCGGGGTTAATTGATGGTCCACAATGGGCGCTCCTCTCAAAATGGTGAAGATTATCCATAGCATGGCTTTCAAATTTTATCCAATTTTAATCCTGGTTCCTGGTCGCTGGCAGCTGGTCTCTGGCTAACACTGCAGAGCTCGCAGTCACCAGGAACCAGTGACCAGTGACAAGCGACCAGGGGCCAGTATCCAGCCATTTACCACTACATATGGTACCAAAATTCGCTTTTTTATCCAGATGTTGTAAGAGGCGCCGGAACGTTTAAAATCAGGTTTTTTTGTCATTTTGATTGGTTAAAAACACTTGACAAGCCCAATGTTGAATGATATTCTCTTCACCTTATACCAGCTGTATCATATTGAAATTACAGGATATTATTTCCTATTGATTTTATATTAAATAGCTTGAATTAACAGAGAGTTTAACCGGCTAGGGTTCCGGTTGCCATAGAATAAAAACCCGAGATATAAAACCAAATCGAACCAAAGTGAGCATCTTTGGTAAACACTAGGAAGGGAGGTGCAAACAAGCAAAGGAATGTTTTTTTGGAGCATTAACTTCAGAGGTAAAAACCAAATTGTTAGAAAAACAAAATTAGGAGGTATAATAAATGCCAAGTTTTGTAATAGCTGAAAAATGTGACGGCTGCAAAGGCGGCGACAAAACCGCATGCATGTACATTTGTCCGAACGACCTGATGGTTCTGGAACCCAACGAAATGAAGGCCTACAACCAGGAACCCGATCAGTGCTGGGAATGCTTTTCCTGTGTCAAAATCTGCCCGACCCAGGCTATCGAGGTCAGAGGCTATGCCGACTTTGTACCATTGGGAAGTTCTGTTATGCCGATGCTGGGTACCGAAGATGTCATGTGGACCTGCAAGTTCAGGAACGGAACCATCAAACGCTTTAAGTTCCCCATCCGGACCACTCCCGAAGGCCAGGCCAATGCTTATCTGGGCCTGAAAGGCAAGGACCTTGAAGGTGGGCTTCTGTCGACCGAAGAATCAGACGGCACGGCGTTGCGAGGACCTGCAGCTGACCAACTGGCCTAAACCGCCGGCTCAGGTGCAAAGACGACGAATATTTACTGTTTACTATTAATTAGTAATTTAAGGAGGATGCAATATGGCATTACCGAATAAACCTATGGGTGAACTTAAAGCTGTTAGGGACCCGGAAGTCGAAGAGAGAGAAGTTGATGTTCTCATCGTTGGCGGCGGCATGGCTGCCTGCGGCGCGGCGTTTGAGGTCAAAAAATGGATGTCCGATGACCAGAAAGTTCTGATGGTGGACAAAGCCGCCCTTGAAAGAAGCGGTGCGGTTGCGCAGGGTCTTTCGGCAATTAACACATATGTCGGCGAAAATAAGCCTGAGGACTACGTGCGCATGGTGCGCAACGACCTGATGGGTATTGTGCGCGAAGACCTGATTTTTGATCTGGGCCTGCACGTGGACGATTCCGTCCATCTGTTTGAGGAATGGGGACTTCCGATCTGGAAAAAATCTGCAGAAGGCAAAACCCTGGACGGCAAAAAAGGCCAGTCAATGGGAACGCTGAAATCAGGCGCCGCCCCGGTGCGTACAGGTAAATGGCAGATCATGATCAACGGCGAATCCTACAAACGCATTGTGGCCGAGGCTGCCAAGCTGGCGATCGGTGAAGAAAATGTGCTGGAAAGGGTTTTCATCGTTGAGCTGCTGCTGGACGCCAACAAGGAAAATCAGATTGCCGGTGCGGTCGGTTTTTCCGTCCGCGAGAACAAAGTCTTCATCATCAAATGCAAGACCATGGTGGTGGCCTGCGGCGGCGCGGTCAACATTTATCAACCGCGAAGCGTGGGTGAAGGTAAAGGCCGGGCCTGGTATCCGGTTTGGAACTCCGGCTCCACCTACACCCTGTGCATGAAAGTCGGCGCCGAACTGTCCATGATGGAAAACCGTTTCACCCCGGCCCGTTTTAAAGACGGTTACGGCCCGGTGGGCGCCTGGTTCCTGCTGTTTAAAGCCAAGACCCTCAATGGTCTGGGAGAAAACTTTGCTGCCAGCGCCGCCGCCAAGGCCGAGCTGGAAAGTTATGCGCCATACGGAACAGCGGCCATCACCCCGACCTGTCTGCGAAACCACCTGATGCTCTTCGAGATGAAGGAAGGCCGCGGACCGATCATGATGGACACGGTGACGGCCCTGGCGGAACTCGGCAAGACCATGGATAAAAAAGAGCTCAAACATCTTGAGTCCGAAGCCTGGGAAGACTTCCTGGATATGACCTGCGGTCAGGCCAATCTGTGGTGCGCCACCAACACCGAACCTGAAAAGAAAAATTCCGAAGTTATGCCGACCGAACCGTATTTGCTCGGATCGCACTCCGGCTGCTGCGGTCTGTGGACCTCCGGTCCGGATGAAGCCTGGGTACCGGATGCTTACAAGATCAAGGCCGACAACGGCAAGGTTTACAACCGCATGACCACGGTCAACGGTCTGTTTACCGCCGGCGACGGTGTGGGCTGCTCCGGTCATAAATTTTCTTCAGGTTCTCACGCCGAGGGACGGATGGCCGCCAAACAGCTGGTGCGTTACGCCAAAGATCACGCTGATTACAAACCGGCCATCGCCCTGAGCAATGCCGAGCTGGTCGACATCGTTTACAAACCGGTTCGGACCTACCTGGATCATTGCGCTTACACAACGGCCGACGACGTCAACCCCAACTACATCAAGCCCAACGGTATGATGTACCGCATGATGAAGGCCGGGCATGAATACGGTGCCGGCACGGCCACTTTCTATCAGACCACCAGCAAAAATCTGGAAATCGTCATGGATCTGCTCGAAACCATGCGGGAAGACAACGAGAAGCTGGCCGCCGGTGATCTGCACGAACTGATGCGTGCCTGGGAAATCCAGCACCGCATCTGGACGCTTGAATCGCACCTGCGCCATATCCAGTTCCGCAAGGAGACCCGTTATCCCGGCTTCTACTATCAGGCCGATTATCCGGGACAGGATGATAAGAACTGGTTCTGCTTTGTCAATTCCAAGTATGATCCGAAAGCCCAGAAATGGGATATCTTCAAGAAAGACTACATTAAGATCATCAAGGACTAACCGTATGTCGGCAGTGAAATATCGTCGATGACCTAACGCCTCCAGGTGTCTTTGGACACCTGGAGGTTTTTATTAACATCAGGTTTCAGGTGTCAGGTGTCGGTTGTCAGAGAACAGAGGTCAGAAGGCTTAATGCAATACCGGAAGATGAAGCACCTATCTAAATTCTGTTTTCTGTCATCTGTTTCCTGAAACCTGAAACCTGAAACCAAATCTACTGGAACCCTGAACAACACGGAGGGAAGGCATGACAGAAGAACAAACAACCCCTGCTGCTAGTGGAAGCATTTTAGTCGTTGGCGGAGGGATCAGTGGCCTGACCACGGCCCTGGAGGCCGCCGAAGTGGGGTACGAGGTTTTCTTGGTTGAAAAAAATCCTTATCTGGGCGGACGGGTAGCTCAACTCAATCAATATTTTCCCAAGCTATGCCCTCCGACCTGCGGGCTTGAGATCAATTTCAGGCGCATCAAGGATAACCCAAGAGTTAAAGTCTTAACCCTTTCAGAAGTTGAAAAGGTTGACGGCACCCCCGGCAACTACAACGTGGCCATCAAAGTCAATCCGCGCTACGTGAATGAAAACTGCACCCTTTGCGGCGATTGTGCCGCTGCCAGCCAGACCGAAATCGACAGCCAATACGACTTCGGGATGAAAAAAAATAAAGGCGCCTATTTGCCCTTTGAGATGGCCTTCCCGTCACGGTTCGTAATTTCTCCCGAAATTATCGGCACCGAGGATGCCGGGCGTATCAAAGAAGCCTGTAAATACGACGCGGTCGATCTCGACATGGAAGCCAAAACCCTGAATTTAAACGTGGGATCCATCGTCTGGGCCACCGGCTGGCAGCCCTATGATGCCACCAAAATCGATAACCTCGGTTTCGGCCAATACCCCAACATCATCACCAACATGATGATGGAGCGGCTGGCAGCCCCCAACGGGCCGACCAGGGGCAAAATCATTCGCCCCTCGGATGACAAAGCCCCCGCAAGCATCGCCTTTGTGCAGTGTGCCGGATCAAGGGACGAAAATCATTTGCCCTACTGCTCCTACATCTGCTGCATGGCCTCCTTGAAGCAGGCCACCTATGTGCGCGAGCGCTACCCGGACGCCAAAATCTATGTGTTTTACATTGACCTGAGGACCCCGGGCAACCGCTATGAAAAATTTTATGAGAAAATCAAGGAAGATGAAAACATTTTCCTGATCAAAGGCAAGGTGGCTGAAGTCAGTGAAGACCCGGCCAGCAAAAACATTACCGTGGTTGCCGAAAATGCCGTAACCGGCGAAAAAATCCACCAGACCGTGGAGATGGTTGTTCTGGCTACCGGAATGCAGCCCACAGCCGCAACCGACAAGCTTCCGGCGGATTTAACGTATACTGATGACGGTTTTATCGTCAATAATTTCGAAAGCGGCGGAATGTTTGCAACCGGATGCGCCAATAAGCCGGCGGACGTGGTTTCATCCAATCAGAATGCAACCGGCATGGCCTTAAAGGCCATTCAAACTCTGGTGAACAGGTAGGAGGTTATCCATGGATAAAAAATATGGTGTGTATATCTGCGAAGGCTGCGGGATCGGAGAGTCCCTGGATATCGAAAAGCTTTGCGATGTACCCAAGGAAGAAGGCCTGGCCGTAAAGACCTGTCCGGTCCTGTGCGGCAAGGAAGGCCTTGAACTTCTTAAAAAAGACATCGCCGATGAAGGCGTCAACACCCTGGTGATTGCGGCCTGTTCGCGCCGGGTGCTCTATGATGTTTTTCGATTCGACGGCTGTATGGTGGATCGGGTCAACCTGCGGGAGCAAGTGGTGTGGTCCCACCCCCGGTCCAAATTTCCGGCCCCCACCGCAGAGCAAAAAGATGATGAGGGATTCGTCGATCGCGTGCAAATGATGGCTGAAGACTATCTGAAGATGGGCATGGCCCGGGTTAAGAAAATCAACATGCCCGAAGCCTATCAGCTGGACACCTTCAGCCGCAAGATTCTGGTGATCGGCGGTGGCATTACCGGGATTTCAGCGGCCATCGATGCTGCCAAAGCCGGCTATGAGGTGACCATCGTGGAAAAGGAATCCGCCCTGGGCGGTAAGGCGCTAAGCTGGCGCAAGCAATTGCCGGGGGCCTACCCTTATGACGGTCTGATCGAACCCACAGTGGGTGCTAAAATAAAAGAGCTGGAAGGCTATTCCAGCATTACGGTTAAAACCGAAGCCGAAGTCGCCCGGATCGCCGGTGCACCGGGAGATTTTACGATCACTTTCAAAAAACCCGGTGAGAAGACCGAGTTTGACGTGCCTTTTCCCCTGCCCGATGAGATGACGCTCGATGAAAAGGGCAACGAGCTGACGGCCGAGAAACTCCATGAAAAATTCATGGAGTACAACGTAGGCAAAAAGGATATCCTGAAGCTTGATCCCAATGGCGAGAAGTTTGGCGCGGTTATTCTGGCTGCCGGCTGGCGGCCCTATGAGCCCGAAGCGGGTGAATATGCCCATCTGGGGTTCGGAGAATTGCCCGATGTTGTGACCAACCATCATTTTGAGGAGATGGCGGCTGCCGGCCAGATTATTTGTCCTTCCGATGGACGGGAAGCCAAGTCGGTGGTGTTTGTCCAGAGCCCGGGCCAGGGAGACGACAAAGATTTTGCTTACTCGGGCGCAGTGACCAGCCTGGTTACCCTCAAACAGGCCAAGTACGTGCGTGAAGACAGTGCCGACGGTAAGGCCTTTGTTTTTTACCAGCACATGCGCACCGTCGGTCTGACGGAAAACTTTTATAAGAACATTCAGCAGGATCCGGGTATCTTTTTAACCAAGGGAGAGGTTACCTCGGTATCCAAGAACGGCAGCGGCCTGATTGTCGAGGCTGATAATACTCTCCTGGGTGAAAAAATCCAGGTCAGGGCCGACCTGGTGGTGCTGGCAACGGGTATGGTGCCGGTCACCCACGATAATCCGATAATCAATCTGGCCTACCGCCAGGGACCGGGATTTCGCGATAATGAGCTATTTGATGATTACGCGGATTCCAATTTCATCTGTTTCCCCTATGAAACCCAGCGGACCGGGATCTATGCCGCCGGCGGTATCCGGCGTGCCATGACGGTGGAAGAGTCCATCGAGGATGCCTGCGGTGCGGCATTAAAAGCCATCCAATGCCTGGAATCGACAAATCGAGGGACCTCGGTGCATCCCAGGTCCGGCGACATGACCTTCCCGGACTTTTTCTTCCAGCGCTGCACCCAGTGCAAGCGCTGTACCCAGGAGTGTCCTTTCGGGGCCATCGACGACGATGAAAGGGGAACCCCCAAACCGAACCCGACCCGCTGCCGGCGCTGCGGCACCTGCATGGGATGCTGCCCGGAGCGGATCATCAACTTTGTCGATTACAGCATTGACAGCATCGGTTCCATGGTAAAGGCCATCAGTGTGCCGTCGGCAGACGATTACGATGATCCCCCTCTGAGAATCCTGGCCCTGGTGTGTGAAAACGACGCCTACCCGGCACTGGACATTGCCGGATTGAACCGGCTGACCTATTCAGCCGACGTTCGTATTATTCCGGTCAGGTGTCTGGGGTCCGTCAATGTAATCTGGATCAAAGACGCCCTGGCCCAGGGCATGGACGGTGTTTTTTTGCTGGGCTGCAAACACGGTGACGACTACCAGTGCCACTTTGTCAAAGGCAGCGAGTTGGCGGAAATCCGGATGAAAAAAATCGGAGACGCCCTCGCGAGCCTGGCCCTGGAAAATGAGCGAGTTGCCCAATTCCAGGTGGCGATCGACGAATACGCCAAATTGCCCCAGATGATCGACGATTTCGTGGAAATGGTTGAAGCGCTCGGCCCGAATCCGTTTAAGGGATTCTAACAATTGACTATTTTCAATTGTCAATTGACTATTGACGAATAAAACAGCCCGTTGCATAAGAAATACAGGACACTATCGGGATACTTCAGTATAGCATCTAAGAGTAAGATGATAGAATTCCTCCAATAATCAATAGTCAATAGCCAATATTCAATTAGATACGGAGGTAGTAACATGGCGGAAGCATATCTTATCGAGCCTGATTTAAATTTTATCAAAGAAGTGGGCGCGCTGGGCGGCGAAGATTTGAAAAAATGCTACCAGTGTGCCACCTGTTCGGTGGCCTGTCCGATTTCCCCGGATACCAAACCGTTTCCCCGCAAGGAAATGATTGCCGCATCCTGGGGCCTGAAAGACAAGCTGGTGGGCAATGCCGACATCTGGCTGTGCCATAATTGCGGCGACTGCTCCACCCGCTGCCCGCGGGAGGCCAAGCCGGGGGATGTCCTGGCAGCCCTGCGTTCGTATACGATCGAAGCGTACGCCCAACCCAGGGCCCTGGCCCGGGCAATGAAGGACCCCAAGAAACTGCCGATTCTGCTGGCCATTCCCGCCATTCTTTTTCTGGTGGTGGGAACCATCACCGGACTGATGGATTTCAGCCCGGATATGAGTGAAGGCATCAAACACTGGAAATTTGTCTCCACCTGGCTGGTGGATATGCTGATGCTTCCGGCGGCCATCTTTGCCGCGGTGGTTTTTGCCCTGGGACTCAAACGATTTTTGGCTGCTATCCATCAGAATGCGCTGGCGGAGGGTAAAACCACCCAGGAGAAGATTGAGCCGGTCGGTATGGTAATGGCGTTTTTTCGTATTATCCCGACTATTCTTTTGCACAAAAAGTTTGGGGAGTGTACCGACAATAATGATCGCCAAATTGCCCACCTGTTGACGTTGTACGGTTTTATCGGGCTGTTTATTGTGACCAGTATTTTCTTTGTGGTGATGTATGGATCCTATTTTCTTCCCAGCGGCCCATTGCACGGACCCTGGTCTCAGCTCAATCCGGTCAAATGGCTGGCGAACATCGCCGGGGTTTCCCTGATTATCGGCACCAGCCTGATGATTAAAAATCGCAGCTCCAAAAAAGATCAAAAATCGACCTATTTTGACTGGTACCTGGTCTATCTGGCTTTTGGGCTGGGTGTCACCGGCATGGGCGCTCAGCTGACCCGGCTGGCGGGACTGGCGGGGGTAACCTTTGCGGTCTATTTCATTCACCTGATCCTGGTGTGGGCCCTGTTTGCCTATCTGCCCTTCTCTAAACTGGCACATCTGGTTTACCGGACGCTGGCAATGACCTACAACGAATATGCCGGGCGTAATTTCTAAAAGGAGATTGGAAAATGACAACAATCGACGCAACAGAGAGAAAACCTCTATGGTTATTAATCGAGGAAAATATCCTTGGGCTCGAATCGCAGGACCTCTCAGGGGAAAACCTGGAAGCATCGATTCAACGGATTGCAGGTGAACTTGACCGTGCAGGTTACAATGTTTCGCATCATGGGGGCAATTTGCTTCAATTGAGATGGGCCGTGAATGAAAGGAACAAAACCGGAAAACCCTTTATGAAGGATTTCAACACGGCGATTGGGGCACTTACACTGGAGGAAGTGGCTGACCCTTATTTGGTAACCAATAAACTCATCGGTGACATTGGTAAAACGTGGCCCAAACTCCAAAGATCCGAGCGCCGACCGGATGTGATAAGGATTGTCGAGAAGACAAAACTCAATTTGCTCGTTGCCAAGGCAAAAGGCCTGTCCGGTGATGAAGGTATCCGCTTGCTCATTGAGGAACAGGTGGCTCCTGAAGTGATCACCGGCTCGTTGGAGATTACCGCAGAAAAGTTGAAACAGGTCAACGCTGAGGTGGAAAAGGAACGCGCAGAGAGGGCAAGAGTAGCAACCCTGCTCAAGGCCGTTGAGGGCAAGTCCGACGCAGAAAAGGTGAAGCACCTTTTTGAGAATAACGTCTCCGAAGAATTGATAATCGAGATGGCGCAAGTTGACCGGGGCGCGATCGATGGTGCCAAACAGGCCATGGAAGCCGAGCTAAAGGAAAAACAAAGGCTGGAAGAAGAGGCGGCCGCTGCCAAAAAGGCTGCGGCTGCAGGCCCTTCGCTGGAAGAGATGTCGCCGGAGGAAATGCTCGAACACATCGAGGCCATTCGCGAAATCATGGAATTCAGCGATCAGGAGAAAGAAATCAGAGTTATGTGCGAGCAGAGTTCCCTCCCCAAGGCACTTGTGGACATTGCTGTTTCGGAGCCTGACAAACTGGATGAGCTTGAAAAAAAGGCGCAGGGATAACGGAACGTTTTTTTGACAACCCCTATAACTCGCTGTTGATTTAATTGCTAATTAAAAAAGGGAGCGCCTTGCGGCAGCTCCCTTTTTGATTTGGAAAAGATGAGGCCGCCAGCTACTTCTTATCATTTCCGGTAGCGGCGCCATGCAGTTTAATTTCAACTTTTTCCGTCAGCCCCTCGTAGTACTCGCGCAGAATGGCAACAACTTCATCCCGTCCGAAATGATCGGGCAGTTCGCCGCCTTCGGAGAGCATCTTGCGCAACATGGTTCCGCTGAGCAGCACGCGATCTTCTTTGCCGTGCGGGCAGGTTCTCAAGGAAGCCATACCGTCACATTTGTGGCAATAGAAGGTCCAGTCGATCTTCAGAGGTGTGCACAGCAGGGTTTTGCCGGATTCATCCGGTTGGGGGATTTTGTCAAAGATGGTCTGGGCTTCGAACATGCCGTAGAAGTCACCCACCCCGGCATGGTCGCGGCCGATGATCATGCGCGAGCAGCCATAGTTCTGGCGGAAGGTGGCATGCAGCAGGCCTTCCCTGGGGCCGGCATAGCGCATATCCAGCGGATAGCCGCCCTGCACGACCTTATCTTCGACAAAATAGTTCTTCACCAGCGAATCGATGCATTTCACCCGAACTCCGGCCGGGATATCCCCGGGTTTCAGATTGCCGACCAGGGAATGAATGTATACACCGTCGCAAACTTCCACGGCGATTTTGCAAAGATATTCATGGGATCGGTGCATGGGGTTTCTCAGCTGCAGCGCAGCGACTTCACTCCAGCCACGTCCTTCAAAAATCTTGCGTGATTCTTCCGGGCGGTGGTAAACACCGGCATACCGTTTCGGGTACTCTCCCTCGCTCAGGACTTTAACCGGTCCGGCCAGGCTGATTTCTTTTTGCGCCATGACCATTTGAACGCCCGGGTGATCGTCTTTGGCGATTTTCCAGAATTCTGCGGCCGTGGGTGTGCCTTCGCCCATATAGACTTTTTCGCACTCATACTTTTTGTCGGCCTCGGTCATCTCGAATTTTTCGGTGACTTTCATGGTGGCCATGATTTCATCGCCTTCAGGATCGTAAAGGGCAATTTCACTGCCTTGTTTGATGCCGGCCGCATCCTCCTTTGAAGCTGACAGCGTCACCGGGATGGGCCAAAAGGTACCATCGGCCATCTTAAAATTGTCACAAACACCTTGCCAGTCCGCCCTGGTCATAAAACCGGTAAGAGGGCTGAATCCGCCAATACCCATCATAATCAGATCGCCCTTTTCACGCTGCGAAATGGAAATTTTGGTAAGGCCTGCAGCTTTCTTTTTTTCAGCGTCCAACTTTGCACCTTCGAGCAGGCAGCAGGTCAGACCTTTTCCGCCATGAGGTGGAATCAATTTTGCCATTTGTTTTTTTCTCCTTTCCCTGTAAGTTTTATTGTCTGTTTCGCATTGCGCGATAAGTTCGTAGTTTGGACCAAAAAGGTATGATTAGTAAGGAATCACAGTTTTGTCAAGCGGAATTCGGGACAATGACCATATTCATCGAATTGAATATTTTTTCAGTTTTTGCCTTGATTTCGACAGCGACTCAGGGTAAGAAAAAGTGTGTTCAAGGCAGGGGGTCTGGCCTTTAAACGGTGATTTTAGAGGGGTACAATTTCGTCGCAGGCATCCGGAGGTTTTTCCCATGACCAATAGCAAAGGGCGCGTCGAACGACGCCATATGAAACGGTTTAAAGTCGCCGAAGGGGCGTTTGCCGCCCTGATCAACCATGGGAGTAAGCTGGGACAGATAAAAGACATCAGTAAACTGGGGCTGTCATTTCGCTATATTGGCAGTGAAGAGGAGCACCCAGACGCCAGAGAGTTGAAAATCATATTGGGCAGCGGCGGGTTGTGTGTGGACAAGGTTCCATTTAAGAAAGTCACCGATTTTGAAATCAAGAGCGAATTCAGGTTCAGCTCGATAAAAATGCGCCAAATAGGCCTGCAATTCGGGGATCTCAACCCGGAACAGCAGGTTCGCCTTAACAACTTCATACAGAACCACACCATCGGAGAAGCCTAAAAAGTGGTTTCAAATGCTAATTATTATCGTGGCAAGATGCCGCTCCCACAATTTAATTTGGGCATTGGTGAATGAACCTTATAACAGCTCGGAAAACTAGCAGTGGGAGCGGCTTCCAGCCACGATCTGTACGCGCTGCATTACCATTCTTTTCCTTTGAGCTTTCAGCTTTGAGCTATGAGCTTTTAGAACCACTTTTAGCGTACTGTACTGTTTAGCCCGACAAACGTTCCTCCGTTTTTCTGACACAAAATCCGCATGAGTGTGGCAAAGCGCTCCCCCGTGTTTCCCGGTCCAAATCTATCCTGGAGCATCACCGGAAATCCCACCGCATGGATCCGAACACGCCTTTGACCGTCGCTTGTGGCTTTATTGATTCTATCCACCTGATCGACAACCGGTTGGATGGCGTTACCGCTGAATTCGTCTCCGAAAACATACAGGCTAATTTTTTTATCACCGGCATAAAAGGTGTTGATCGCCGCGGTGATTCCTTCCACCGGGCTGCTGTTGCTAAATGACCGCCAGGTGCTCAGATTGGAAATAATCGCCCGGCGACGGGCGGGGGTGTCGGGTATCCATTTTCCACTGTATTGGGGAAACATATAGGTGCCCATGTCGTTCATAATCTGGATACCCTTTACCTGGGGGTATATTTCCAGGGTTTCGGCCAATTTTTTTTGTACCAGGGCCCAGGCATTGCGCTGCATACTGCCGGAAGTGTCGATGATAAAGATAATATATTCGCTGTCCACCGGGATACCGCCAACGGAGGCGGTGGCGACTTTGGGGGGTATTTTTTTGAGCAGCCGTTTCATCTCTTCGGTCAATTCCTGAAGGGCCCGGGCAAGCTGGCCTTCAATAATGTTTTGGACCTCGGCATACTGGTTTGATGCAGCAAATTCACCTTTTAGGCTGGACAAATCCCCCTGGAGACGGGCAAGTCGTTTTTTTTCCTGGGACAGTTGCTCTTTTTTGGCAACCAGGTCGCGATTGAGCACGGTAGTTTCGCCGCGAATTTCATGAAGCTGCTTTTCCAGCTGTTGCACTTCTAATTGAAGGTCTGCCCGTACTTCTTCAATGATAATAGGCTCGGCAAATTTGGACAGCACAAACAACAGGATGATAGCGCCAAACCCACAGCAGATCACGTCAAGAAAAGACAGGCTGAAGATTTCTATGTCGCGTCGTTTTTTCATATAGATAAAGGTTCTGGCTTCAGCGTTCAGGGCCAATCCTTGGAAGGACAGAAAAATGATCCTCTGGTATTTTTGGCCAGCTTCCAAAAGGCAACAGCGGCGACCGGATCGCCTTCCATGGGATAGAGGATGATATTGACTGGAATCTTTGAGGCCAAAGCATCGACCGCATCACTAAAGTAACCGAGGCGGGTTTTTCCGGAGACTCGTTTGGCCCAGGGTTTTTTTGTGCCCATGGTCGGCAGGCTGTCGGTCAGCAGGAAGATATTATCCGGTGCCGGTTGCATGTCCTGGATTGCTTTAAAGGCGTTTATTAAACTGGTGCCGTTTTGGGGGACCAATTTGTGCATGTGTTCGACGATCTGATTCAATTTGTCCGCATCGCCGGCGTTTAGCCAGGTTCCCTGGGTGCCGGCGATTAAGGGTCCGGCTGTCTCATTAAATGTATACACCTGGAATTTGCTTGTCGGAGGCAGCTGGGTGGTCAGCCAGTCAATGGTCGCGACTGCCTGCTTCCATTTGGGAGATAATAATTTTTCTTTCTGGTGCAGGTTTCGCCTGCGGATAATACCAACGATGGTTTCGTCCAGCATGCTGGCCGAGGAATCGACCAGGATGAATATTCGTTTACCGCCCATTTTCAGATCGGTGAGGTACTGGCGATCCCCCTGTCCGGGGAATGGGCGCAATTTAGATCCCAGCTCTTCGGAGGCTTTGGCGCCGGCTCTCAGACGCTTAACGTCCTCTTCCATGGATTTCAGATCGGCCTTTAATTGGTTGACGTGGGCCCGGGCGGCCAGAGTCTCTTTGCTTTTGTCGGAAAGCTCAACCTTGTTTTTGTCAAGAATTTCGATGATCTGTCGCGAAAGCCCTTGAATTTTTACCAGGTCTGTTTCGGTATTTTCCAACGAATTGCGGGCCTGAATCAATTGCTTCTTACCATCCAGCACCAGCTCTTCCAGCCGGCTGGCTTCGGCGCGAAAATCAGACGCCACCGTATCCTGGTGGGCCGCACTTTTGGCGTTTATCAGGACAAATAACAGGATTATCGCCCCTAAACCGCAGGTGATGATGTCCAGAAAAGAAAGGCTGAATACATTTAGTTTTTTACGTTTCATCTATCTATCAAGTTCTACACAGGCAATCACTTGCAATTGTTCACCGGGAGTTCCGACTCGAATGGTCTGGCCGAGTTTCAAGGCAATACTCCCATTTACTCGTTTTTCATCAACAAAGGTCCCCTGAGCGCTCATATCATGTAGTACGATTTCCCCGCCCAGCAGCTCTATTTTAAAATGGGTAGGGCAGACACCGGCAGTCTCTCCGGTTATGGTGACATCGTTTTGTTCACTATCCCGGGCGCAACCGACCGTCAGCGGTTTGTCGGTAATTTGATAGGCTATGTTACGGTAAAGCAAGTGGGTTGGATAGGCTTTTCGAGAATAATCAATGGGCCGGTCCTGGCCTTGTGCCGACCGGGCGTGCTGCAACGGACGGCTGGTAAAAAAAGAAATTCCACCGCTGTCGGATTGATCAGAAAGCTGATGCCAGATTTCCAAAATCCCGCGGGCACCGGCGCCCTCCTCAAGTTCGAAAATTTCGGCACCCTTGATTCCGGCAAGGATTTCTTTGCATCCCGGAAGCCGGGCAAGGCGATGGGTAAGTTGAAGGACCACAGAGGACTCATTTTCTCCGTGTTGAGTTCGCAGCCCTTCAATTATGTGACCTAATTCCGCGTAAACGGACTCTGCCTGCCGGGCAAGATGTTCGCGGGTCAGCGTAATGCCATAGGTTCGCGACCCGCCTGTCATATCAAATGCAATGGATGGGCTGTGCTGCAGGTTATAAAGAATCCCGGGCAGGCGATTATATAATTCCTGTTCCGAGGCTGCCTGGTGGAAGGGGTCAAACCGGGTGCTGCTTACAAATTCTTGCCCAATGGCCTCTGCCCATAGCTTGTGCAGATAGATCAAACCTTTTTCGGTGCCCGTTACCGAGTCTTCCAATGTGAGTTGCTGTCCCTGCTTTAGATAGGTCGCTTCCAGCCGGTGCAGGTGAATATCCAGGTGCAGCATCATTTTTCCAGGATGGGCGCCAAGCGACGCGGCCAGAGCCAGCGGTACGAAACCTTTAACAGGGATGGACAATTCATTGGCAATGCCCAGAATAAGCCCCAGCTGTTGCCGGTCATAGAAGCCCGGCACGGCGATAATGACTTCATTACCGTGCTTTTGAATATGCTGCCAGATGCGGTCCAGGTGGCTGTAGGCGATTTCGGCAGTGCTTTGCGGAACACGCTGTCCGGGTTGCTCCAGAGGGTCGGTGTTCAGATGGTCCCAGAAATGGTGTATAATTTGGCGCGGAAACAAATGGGCTTTGCTTTCAGCCGCTTTGCCCACCAGCAGGCCGCCTTTTTCCGGCAGCGCAAAGCCGGGGCTTGCGTAGGCCTGCCCGTCAATTTGAAGCAATTTTCCAGTTGTGCTGCCGGCTGCCAAAATGCCGGCATCGCTCAGCTCGAGTCCAATTAAGGTCATAAAAATACCTTTCGGATTAGGTTGCAGGTTTTAGTGTTTGTTGCTCAATTAATCAGGTTTCAGGTGTCAGGTTTCAGGTGTTAGAAGAACTGCAGACGCCACTGACACCTGAAACCTGACACCTCTTTAAGCTTTATGCCTTACACCTTGAGCCTTGTCCCTTACGCCGTCATGTTTTCATTGTGTATGAAGGTGTCGTGTCAACTTCTCCTCGCAGTACGCCTCGGTATCCAGTACATAGTGTTCCTGAAGAGATTGCAGCTGGTGCAAGAGAAACATCAGCACGATGCTGAGTAAAAGGGCGATCAGGGTCGAGTTAAACGCCACCCCCAGGCTGGTGGTTACATCAAAAATGTCGCCTTCAATGGCTTTGTGAGCCTGTCCAAGGGCTTGTCCGATTCCGCGGACGGTGCCGATAAAACCCACCGAAGGGATGGCCCAGGCGATGTACCTGATCATTGACAGCTCAGATTCCAACCTTTCGGCTTCAGCGGTGCAGTAGGCATGGGTGGCGCTGGCGGCATCCTGGATATTTCGCGTGGTACTGAATCTGTGCAAAGCTGCCAGCAGAGCTCTGGGCAACAGGGCATTGCGCTGCTGGGGAGGCAGGGCCTGGATCTGACGCGACAAATCACGGGTGTCTTCCGGCAGGACACGCATGCCTTCCGCCAACGGGATCAGGTCCTGATTGAGGAGCGCGCGATGCCGAATCGTCATAACGCCCTTATAGATCATGATAGCCATAGCCCAGAACATGAGAATAAAACAGGTCTCCTGCTCATAATCTCGAATTAAAACGAACACGGAACGTTCGGTGACCTGGGATTTGTCCTCCTCCATCATGGCGGCTTGTCGGGCCAGAATCGCATCTGCCTTCGGCCGGATAGCAGCCACATAAGCGGCGTGCACGATAATGACAATCACGATTAACGAAAAGACCTGATAGATAAACTCAATTGATACGGGGAAATTTTTTTTCATAATATTTATCCGTTGTGCGTTTGGCTCGTTGTGGTCGTTTAGACGATCGCTGACGGCTGGCAACTAAGGGTTCAGGGTTTGAGGTTAGAGGAGCGCTTCGCTTTAGGTTAGAGGCAAAGAAAATCGGACCATACTTGCCTCCAACCTCCAACCTCTATCCTCCAACAGCCGAAGGCTTTGCCTCAAACCTCCAACCTCAAACAGCCGGGGGCTTTCAACTTTGAGTCATAACTCCCATTAAACTAATCAACTGAATCGCCATTAACCATGCACTTTGCCCTTAAATCCGCATTCCCAATTCCGAATTCTAAAACATCTGTCTTCTGCCCTCTGTCATCTGTCCTCAGTCATCTATATGTCTACCGGAAAATCAACCGCCTGTTCCCCCGGTATTTTTTCCGATGGTACAAAAGGTTTGAGCGGTTTGGATTTTTCTTTGGTTGAATTGT
>Ga0210060_1000107_pt1 | contig 48694 bp, 45 predicted proteins | sample Joice_CattailNLB_FD_184871 | JGI IMG/M metagenome (GOLD analysis project Ga0210060, IMG submission 184871) | Wetland microbial communities from San Francisco Bay, California, USA, that impact long-term carbon sequestration - Joice_CattailNLB_D2... | ecosystem: Environmental > Aquatic > Marine >...
TACTTATGAAGCAACTTCGAATACTGTGCATGCCTGAGGCAAGAGCCTTCAGGAAAGCCGGATGCGGGAAATCCGCATGTCCGGTTTGACGAGGGGGAGGGGAATGCCCTCCCTACTCTACTGCCTCAAGCGAAGCGGGTGGTGATTCTGTTTTTCAAACCTCTAAATTGCCACCTTACTTTACAATTCCGCAATCCGAAATCCTATATCAAATCATTCCTGGGTCTGCTCCCTCAAAAATACCACCGGTTTTTTGCGCAGAATTGAAATCGATGGCAACAGCCCCACCGTTACCACCAGCAATACGGTCACCAGAATCAGGATGATACTTTCAAATATAAAAGGTTGATAGGAGATATTCATAACTTTCAAGCATATCAGCCAGCTGCCGGTCTGGGAGATCATCAAAGCCGGGATAGCGCTCACCAGGCCCAGAATAAGATTTTCGAGGGCAAACACTTTTACCACGAAACTGCGCCTTGCTCCCAGAATTTTATAGTAAACCGCCTCCTGAATTCTGGCGTAACGGGTGGCCAGGATCGAGCTGAGAATTATTAGAATGCCGGCCACTATGCTGAAGCCGGTAAAGAATCGGATGATCCGGGAAAGTTTTTTGACAACGCCGCTGAAAATGGTCAGCAGTTCCGTCGCATCAATAACGCTTACATTGGGAAATTTTTCAACGATTTTGGTCTGCAGGGCTGAAATTTGCGGTTTGGCCACCCTGACAGCCGTAAATATGGTTTGAGGCGCATCCCGTAGCGTATTTTCGGGGAATACGAAATAGAAAAAAGGGCGCATCGATTCCCGTGTTCGGGTACGGATGCTTGAAATCCGGGCTTGCAGGGGCACCCCCTGGATTTTAAAGGTAATGCGATCCCCGATTTTCATCTGCTTGATGTCGGCCACCGTATCCATTACGGAAACCTGAAGGTCACCCCAGCCATCGCGATACAAATCCTTTCCCTTTATGATTTTTTCATCTTCCAGCAGATAATTGCGATAGGTAAGGTTAAACGTCCGGACCAGATTGTCGCCGCGCCGCCGTTGCTGCTGTTTGCGGTTGATTTTCTCACCGTTGAGGGACAAAATCTTGGCCCTGATAATGGGATAATATGTTGCGGTCATCCCCAACGTATCAGAAAATTTTTCAAGCTGTGACGGTTGAATATCGAGAAAAAACACATTCGGGGTCTCCGCGGGGTAGGACTGAATAAAATTTGCATCCAGGTTTTGCTCGATTAAATAAATAGCGAAAATCACGGCCAATGACGCTGTCAGGGTAATTATAATCGGCCGCGTGGCGTTTTTGGGGCGAAACAGACCGTTGACCGCCTGCCGGATCAACAGGGAGTGACCCCTGGCGCGTTTGAGCATAAACAACACAGCTCCTGCCAAAACAGCGCTGATCATAATCAACAAAATAACGCCACCAACAAAATACAGGGCCGCTTTGAGTTCGTTCACCTGCCAGAATACCAGCAGCAGAAAAAAGGCCAATATTAATAAGGCACTCAGATAGGCGGGCAACCCTGGTTTGGATCGAATCCGCTCTTTGCGGAAGATAATGACCGGTTTGATGTCTTTTAAGCGATGCAGGGGTATGAATGAGAACAGGCCGACGACAAAGACCCCCAGGCAAAGCCCTTCCAGAACGGCTCCCCAGGAGATTCCCAGGGTTACGTTTTCAGGCACGAAACCCTTGAAAAGAACATCCAATGCATTTTGGAGAATAAGGCCGGACAGGAGCCCGAGAACCGTTCCCGCCAGGCCCATGATAGAAAGGATAAAAATATAGTGGCGGGTGACAAAATTACTGGTTGCGCCCACTGTTTTCATTATGGCGATGGTGCTTTCCTTCTCTTTTAAAAAGGCGGTCAGGGCACTCTGGATGCCGATGCCGGCCAGCAGGAGGGTGAAAATGCAGATAAGGCTCAGGTCAAATAAGAGATTGTCAAAAAAACGTTTGATACTGGATCCTGCGGTTTGGTAGGTATCGACACTCTCCTGGTCTGTATCGGCGGCCATCCTTATCCGGTCGGCAATCGATTGGATTTTGGTTTCATCCAGGACCTTGATCAAATAGAGGTGGCGAACCCGGCTGCCTTTTTTGACCAGATCCAAACGGTCGATATCATCGGCTGCTATAAATATGCGGGGGCCTAGTAGGAATAAATTAACCGGCTGGTCCGGCTCCTTCAAAACAACATCACTTATGGTCAAGGTGGTACTGCCGACGTGCAGCGGGTCTCCCACCTTCAGACCGAGCCGATCAAGCAGGCTCTGGGCCACGACAATACTGCCCGGGGTAAGAACGCTGTCAAACCTGCGGCCGGACTTCAGCACCACCTGGCCGTAAAAAGGATATCCCGGCGGCACAATTTTCAACTTGGCCAGCAACGAATCCCGATGCTCCTGACTGCGAACGACGGAATAAAATTCCCAGATACGGTGGCTGATGATTTGATGTTGATCCTCAAGCTGTCGAACTGCGTTAACCGTCCCCGGGGATATCTCTTGATAGGATTGGATAATGATGTCGGCGGCATGCAGGGTTTTGGCATCATTGAGCAGAGAAGTATTAACACTGGCGGAAAACCCGTTCAGGGAGATGAGGGTCACAATGGAAAGTGCCACACACAGCACAAACACAACCGCCTGCCGGCGGGAGTGGATGATCTGGCGCAATATAAATCGAGGATGTAGGATTCCGGTTTTCATGTCGGCGGTTTGAGACCTTATGATGGTCTATACATTTTATAAAGGTTTCAGGTGTCAGGTGTCAGTTCGCAGATAACAGAAGACAGATTATGAATCCGCAATTTCAGCTCTGATGGTCAGACCCAAACTTTGAGCGTTCCGATAGGTCTTCTGTTTTCTGATTTCTGACACCTGACACCTGAAACCTATCGGGCGGACCAATTATGAAGCTTTTTGATAACATAAACATGACGCTAACTATCATACCGAAAACGTTGTGGTCTAAACGATCCGCCCGTCCTTCAGAACGATCATACGATCGGCGATTTTGGCGATCTCGGCGCTGTGGGTCACCAGAACCAGGGTGGTCCGTCGCTCTTTTTGAAACTCCAGCAGTAAATCGAGAACCGCCTTTCCGTTTTCAGAATCCAGATTCCCGGTGGGCTCATCGGCAAAAATAATTTTTGGATTGTTAATAACAGCCCGGCACATGGCCACCCGCTGCATTTCACCCCCTGACAGCTGGTGCGGATAATTGGTGCGGCGTCCCTGCATGCCGACGCGTTTCAGCAAGTCCGCAGCCTTATCATGGGCCCGGGGATCACGCTTGATTTCGGCCGGGAACATGACATTTTCCAGCGCGGTCAGAGACGGCACAAGATGAAAGGATTGAAAGACGAAACCCATAGTTGCATTGCGCAGTGGCGCCAGATCATCCTCGCTGGTATCGGTAATATCCGTTTCTGCCAGCAGCACTCGGCCGGACGATGGTTTGTCCAGCCCCGACAACAAACTCAGCAAAGTCGTCTTGCCGCTGCCGCTGCTTCCCTCGACAACTAAAAATTCACCTTCGGCCACGGAAAGTGACACATTGTCCAATACGTGTATCTCCCGGTCAGCGATGGTATAGGTTTTTGTTATGTTTTGGGCCTCGACAACGGGCATGGTATCAATCGCTCTTTTTCTTATCCAGCGCCAGCTGCAATTTGTCGCCCAGGGCTCCCAGGGAGGTGGCAGAAGGGTTTGAAAACGATTGCCAGTTTTGCTCACCGGCCGTATCGGCCGGCGTCAGGGTGATTTTCCTTTCACCCGGGTTGATAGCTTCAATCATTATCGCAATGGCGTCGCCTTCTTTGAGCTTTTCAAATTCGGCCGGCTTTTCGGCTTTGTTGAGGTTCGATTTCGGAAGCAGTCCGGTGATGCCGGGTTCCAGATTTATAAAATAGCCAAACTTTTCCTTTTTTTCCAAAATGCCTTTAAGTGCCTGGCCAACTGTATATTTTTCAGCAATAGCGGCCCATGGATCGCCCTCGGCATCCCTGATGCTCAACGATAAGCGCCGTTTGTCAAGATCTACCTCTTTGATCATGACCGACACGGTCTCCCCGGCGGTGACAATTTCCTCAGGTTTTAACACCCGCTTCTTATAACTCATTTCACTGATGTGGACCAAGCCTTCAATTCCAGGGGCCACCTCCACGAAGGCGCCGAAATTAGCACATCGGGTGACGGTGCCCCGGACTTTATCCCCCTCGTGAAACTGCTGGCCGGCGTTGTTCCAGGGGTCTTCGGTTAGCTGTTTCATCGACAGGCTGATTTTTAAAAGCCCGGGTTTTTTATCCGGTTCAATGCCGATAACCTTCACCCGTACGGTATCGGCGACCTTGACCAGGGATTCGGGTTTTAGCGCCTTGGACCAGCTCATTTCCGATATATGCACCATGCCTTCCACCCCGGACCAAAGCTGAACGAAGGCGCCATAGGGCATTATTCTGGTTACGGTGCCGTCCATGGTGGTGTCCACGCTTAGCGTTTTATAAAATTCTTTGCGGTCCGCTTCCTGTTCGCGGGCCAGAAGGGCGCGTCTGGAAAGGACGATATTTTTGCCATTCTCTTCAAAGGTGGTAATTAAAAAATTAAAAGATTGACCGACAAAATCGGAGGGATTCTCAACAAAGTTGATGTCTATCTGGCTGATGGGACAAAATGCTTTGCGCTGCAGGACTTCCACGCGCACACCGCCCTTGCATGTTTCACTGATTTTACCCTCGACCGGAACGGCCTTTTTATAGGCCTCCGCCAACATATTTAAACCGCCGATGCCTGACAGCGCCTTGGACAGCTTGATCTCTTCATCAGACAGGGCTACAATATAAAGTTCGAGCATGTCACCTTCGGTGAGTGTTAATTCTCCATTTTTATCGAGCAATTCGGCCTTGTCCACCACCCCGTCGATTTTTGAGCCGGTGTCGACAAAAACAGAATCTTTTCCTATGGATACAATCTTGCCGCTGATTTTGTCTCCGACACCAAGATCGGTATTCTCGCCAGGGCTGTAGGCCTCGAGCATCGCGGCAAAACTTTCTTCTTTTTCTTCACTATTTTCATCATCGAAATGATTGGTCATGACTACTGCTCCTTTGGTGGTTATTGTGAATCGGCTGTTTTTGAGACGGCCTCGTGGTGGTCACAAATTTGTGGTTGGTTCAGAACTATCAGGGGCCTGTATTATTTTCAAGCATATAATTCAGGGCCTGGGTTTCAATAATATAAGGAAATCATGCAGTTTTTAGCCAAACTGGTTTTATGCCTCCAACTTGGAATGCTGGAATAATGGATTGACAAAAATCAGGACTTATTATAAATTTCAAAATAATTCGAACAGTTATCATTCATTTTGTATTTAATTTCACGCGACGGCACACCGGGGGATGAAACCAGATCCGCTCCAGCCCGGGCAGCGTTTTACAGGGAGTTTTTAACCAGGAGATTGAATGAAAAACCATCGAAAATATTTGATGGAAGATGAACAGGAAGCCGTGCGACTGGATAGGAAGACGGACGCGGCGACGGTTGAAAAACAGGCCCTGTGGGCCGGCATTAAGCCCGGTATGCGGGTGGCTGATCTTGGGTGCGGGGCGGGTAAGACCACTTTCCATTTAAACAGGCTGGTTCAACCGGTGGGCCAGGCCGTCGGTCTTGATATCTCCGAGCAGCGGATTGAATATGCCCGGACCCACTATGGCGAGGAAAGCATCGAATACGTTGTCGCTGACATCCGCAAACCGCTTGAAGATCTCGGGCAATTTGATTTTATCTGGGTTCGTTTTGTCCTCGAATACTATCTCAATGGCAGCTTTGAAATCGTTAAAAATATCACCCATAATCTAAAACCCGGTGGCATTATGTGCCTGATCGATCTGGATTGTAACTGCCTGCGTCATTTCGGGTTGCCCGATCGGCTGGCTCGAGCCACTGCCGGCGTTATGGATTGGCTGGAAAAAAAATGCAATTTTGATCCCTATGCGGGGGTAAAATTGTATTCTTTTCTTTATGACCTGGGCTTCGATGAGATTGAAGTGAGTCTCAGCGCGCATAATATGTTTTTTGGTGCGCTAAAGGAGAATGAAAAGTTTATTTCCATGCAAAAGGCCGAAATTGGCGGAAGAAATTCGGGTTATCCGTTTGAGGAATACGGTGGAAACTTTGATGCGTTTCTTGAAGAGATCAAGATTTTTTTCAACGATGCGAGGGTGTTTTATTATACGCCGCTGATTGCCTGCCGGGGGCGCAAGCTTTAGTGCCGCGCTCCATAAATAGATTTAAAAAGCTACAACCTATTTAAGCCACTTTTTTTGAGGAAAATCTACTACCTTTTCAACCCGGGTTTTTAAATTCATCTGCAACCCAACACTATATAAATCTGACCAGGCGCTTTAAATACCTGAAATAAGCATCCGAATATTGCAGGCTGCACACCCAGAGGGTATAGGTTTTATCATAAGCGAGGTCCCTCTCATCCGCAAAGGCTGCCGGATAAATCAGGGTGGGGAAGTCCTTTTTGCCGGTTATTTTGGCTATTTTTGAGATGGCGGTCTCTAAAATCTCTGTGCTGAACTTCTGCGAATCCGTTACAAATACTTTTACACAATTGGTGATGTCTGAAAGATTCAAGCCCAGATCCGATTGATTTACCAGAAAGACGGCCTTGAGTTGGCCCTTGTTTTTTAATGAATACAGATGGCGCAGTCTGGTTAAGCCCAGCTTGCCGTATTCCCGGCTAAGCTCCACGCAGTCTATTTTTTCCGGTCGCAGATCTAAGGCGTCCAGCAAAAGACCGCCGGATGTATGTTCATAAAATCCGGCCAGTTCTTGAAGGTCTTCAGGCTGGGTTTCAGTTATCTGCCAGCCCTGAGGCATATCCGACATTGAGCTAAGCGAATTGTGGTAATGCTGATATGCAAAGCCGTCAAGCGAGCACCCCTTGGGATCGCCTATGTTTCGGGCGGCTCCTCCGAACACCCGGCTGGGGAATTTGTTATCGGGCCGGTAGTAGCAGAGCATATAATCCATGTGAAGGGAATACAGGTGGTGAGAATCATTGATCATGCGTCCAATTTGATCCAGGACTATCAGCCCCGCTTTGTTCAGCGCTGATTTTCTGGCCGCATGGTGATGAATCATCCAGGCGTTTTCATAAAAGCGTAACATGGCCATATGGCCGAATATGGTTCCCTTCTCCTGATAAATAAAATGCCTGGCGATCTGGGGATTGTGGGTATAAATTTTCGCGTACGTTTCTTTAATCTGCTTTTTGTTTTTCTGTATCGACGCGTATTTGTCAGGGTAAATGAATCCGGTTTCAAAAAAGAAATCCCACAGTGCATCTAGATCTACATCATTGCAGATATACGAATTTTTATTTTTGGCCTGGTGCAGCATGGAGATAAGCTTGAGGTGGTCGTGAACATCCATGTCGAGCAGTGCCAGGCCGCATTTAATCCACTTGTCCCCATTGGGGTCGACCGCTTCCTTGCGAAAAACTACCTGGGCGCTGCATTTAATTTTGTAGCTGTCTGCAAAACTCAGATCGAGTTCATGCAAAATCATTCCCGGCAGCAGCGTCGTGTTGCACTCGTCTTCTTCTACTGAAAATCCGGAACCGGACAAATCCACCACCTTCAAGTCAACCCTCATTGCGGTAAATGGGTGCCGGGAAACCATATTGGGGCTGGGCGTAAGCACATAACGCTCGCTGCGAAATTCTTTCTGTTTGAACCGCGGGATTTCCTGCTTGAGCGGCTCAAGAATATAGTTTCTGGTTTTCTGGCCCCGGGTGTGCCGGATGATTTTGCATTCGCCGCTATAGATGGTGACCGCCGGGTTCGATACCATAACGTTAACCGGGTATTCAGGGTTGATCCAGTCAAACGTCTGCGGAGGCGTAGCCGTGAGTTTAGCCCGAAATGAAAATCCGTTGAAATCCATCAGGGCACCTGAAAAAACGGTGCTGTTCTGGATAAGCTGTACGGTTATGCCTTCGCAGGGATAGCGTCGAGTTTTTCGTGAACTGATTTCCCGGCATGATTCGGGCAGCAGAACACTGATGCCTTCGGCATCGATCCTGATTACTTCAGGTTCTACTTTTAACAGTTTTTGTCCGTTGGTGATAAGGATGTTTTTAAATTGGTAATTCTGAATGATATGGGGAATGTATTCACCTTCCAGCCACAGGCAGTCAACGAGGTCGCCCATACAGGGTTGTGGTGTGGCCTTGAGGGTGATGGTCTTGTCGTATTTGAGGTGGTTGAAGTTGATGAGGACAGCGCCGTCCTGGAAATTAATATAATTCAACTTGTTGATCAGCTGGTTTTTGTCAACCTTTCGTGCTGAGTCCGGTTTTTCGAATTGAGATTGCCGGCTGGCGACGGAGTTCTGAGCGACTGTTTCCCGGGAAAGGATTTCCTGATTGGCGGAATCTGCTGCGGTGGTGTCTTTTTGTTTCAGGCGGCTTGCGTCGGTATGCGTCTCAATTAGCGTAAGATTATTTTTTGCGCTTTCCATGTTTCAACCTCGCCGTTGTAGTTAGCGGTAACGGACGGCGTGCACCTTGGTCTCGATTGATATCGGTTTTTGGATAAAAGCCGTAGATCTGAAATGCCGGTCAGGTTGAGGATGTCAATCTCATTTCATACCGATTCCGATGACAATACAACTATTTTTATGTACCTATGGCTGTAAAATATAGCCAAGACTAAGTCAACAAATATTTGCTAAAAAACTGAAATAATTTACTAAATTCAATTTAGCAAATGATTTCGCACCCTCTCTTAATATGCGTTATTTAATGAATTTTATTTAGCAGATGAATGGTATATTTTCGTATTCTATGCTTTGCGGCAAGCATTTGTGGTGCCTAAGTTGACCTGGATTCAATAACTGAAAGACAGAAACACTGCCATTGACGATGACCCATTTGCCATCCCAACACCAGAACCGATTTTACCGCCAATTGTTGCCTTTTGAAAAGATCGGATTTATATTTGCTGCAACCAAGGTATCAACTGGAATTGGACAGACAGCGAAAGGAGTTAGTTTTATGGGCAATCAGATCAGGACCACTATACTGCTGGCAGTGATGACAGCCCTAATCATCTGGGTTGGTCAGCTTTTGGGCGGTCGACAGGGAATGATAATCGCACTCATATTTGCTGCCGGTATGAATTTTTTCAGTTACTGGTATTCGGATAAGCTGGTGCTGAAAATGTACCGCGCCAGCGAAGTAACCATCGGGCAGGCTCCCGAGCTCTATGAGACGGTTCAACGCCTGACTCAGCGCGCCGGGCTTCCCATGCCGAAATTATACGTCATCCCCCAGCCGACCCCGAATGCCTTTGCCACCGGTCGAAATCCGGAACATGCCGCCGTTGCGGTGACAGAAGGCCTGTTGAAGCTAATGAACCACGAGGAAGTCACGGGAGTTCTGGCTCATGAACTGGCTCACGTAAAGAACCGGGATATATTGATCGGCAGCATTGCGGCAACCATGGCCGGGGCCATCATGATTCTGGCGACGATGGCGCGCTGGTCGGCGATTTTCGGCGGCGGCCGCAGTCATGATGATGAAGGCGGCGGCGCCGGTGTTATCGGATTGATCGCAATGTCCATCATTGCTCCCATGGCGGCCATGCTCATTCAAATGGCCATATCTCGTTCCCGGGAATACCTGGCAGATGCCACTGGCGCAAGTTTCGCGGGAAATACCGAAGGGCTGGCAGGTGCTCTGGAAAAGCTGGGTGCTTATTCCCAAAAAATACCTATGGATGCCAAGCCTTCCACGGCTCACATGTTTATTGTCAATCCGTTATCGGGACGCAGTTTGATGAGCTTGTTTTCTACCCATCCACCCCTGGAAGAACGAATTGCGCGTCTGCGCGGTGCACCACCGTCTTCGCCGGGCAATGTTGAGTCCGGAGGGGACAAAAGGGCGGCGAATGCCAAAGCCGCCTGGGATAGGTTGTCGGAATAAAGGGAAAGTTCATAGCCTAGAGTTCATAGCTCATAGTAAAAATGGATTTTTGCCGTTTGACTATCAGCGTTGAGCTTGAGGGCAGAGGTTTTTTGAATTCGGGATTGGGAATGCGGAATGGTCCGGTTGTCACCGCGCAACCCGTAACCCGCAACCCGCAACCCGCTGCGCACCTAGCAGCATTCGGAACTGCTGCAGCTGGCGGCTTCCTTGCCCTTGATCCAGGTCTGGATGATATATGACGCGCAGCCGACTCCCGGGGTGACACGGATGGCGCCGGCCGCACAATTCTGGGCGCATGCGCCGCATTCCATGCATCCATCGAGATCACCGATTTCAGCTTTTTTGCCGTTCATTCGAAATACCGCGTGGGGGCAGACGATTTCACACACACCGCAGCCGACACACGCCTCCGAATCAAGTCGCAGTGTCGTTACCCCTTCTAAATATCGAAAATTCTCCACCTTGCGATCCTTTTGCAAATTTGTTTATATTGCCAATCTATCCCACAAATCCAGCACTTACCCAGGCCACCAGCGCCACCACGAGCGCCCCCGCCTGCAAGGGGATGGCTCGTCGCATTTCTTTTTCGACCCCTGACGGTGACGTAAACGGGGTGGAACCTGTAAAATTCATTGCCAGATAGGAGCTGACCGCCACGGTTATGAGCAGCAGCGCCATGGTTTCCAACCAGATAAGGCCGCTTTTGAAAAGCAGCACCACGGTGAGTCCCACAACCATTCCGCTAAGGGCACCCTTCAGCGCAAAGGCTCGTCCCGGAATCCAGGGCAGTAAAATCGGAGCGGCCACGGCGCCGGCCAGGATACCGGCGATATAGGCCGTAAATGCCATAAGGCCCCGGTACCAGGCATCATGCAAAGAGAAAACGGTCGTTCCGATTCCTGACAGTAAAAATACTGCCAGCAGAACCCAGAATGTCGGCTTTGGCAGATGAGACAGCTCGACCGGAGTCAGTACCGTTCGCTCCCAAATTGAAAAAGTCACCTTCCGCATGGCGCCGTCCGCATGGCAGTCTGCTTCGATAAAATGCTGAATATCCTCGGCCCGTACCGGTCCCCAGATTACTTTAAAGCCGCTTGCCTTTTTTACCTGATGGGCGGAGACACCGGTGGCAGCGAGCTGGGGCAAAATAAGTTGATTATGGCTGACAATCTTATTCAGAAGGGTTTGATTTACCCGGTCTACGACTTCCCGGGTTGAAAAAAGCGCTTTGCCGGCCGCACACCAGACATTGATGCCGCGGGTATCCAGCACCAGCAGCCAGGCATCCAGAGCAGTTAACTCCCGGCGCAGGCTGTCAAAGGTGAGTTTGTAGTTGGCGGTGACCAGAACCGGTGAATCCTGATCGGGATTTCCCACGCAGTAGAGCCCGGGAGCGATTTTATATTGATCTCTATTTATCCCGAGGCGGGCGAAAAGCGTACCCAGATGATCGGAGCCTGCAAGTTGGGTCTTAACCCGCGGAACCGGTCCGCACGGTGAATCTTTAAAGTCCGCTACAAAGTTGAGCAGTTTATAGCCCGGTTTTTCGAGCGGGCTGCTCCGGGGCCCCGGCGGAGATCCGCAGCAGGCTTCACTTTGGATGGTTTCCTCAAACGATTGAAGCCCGGTCTGTATACTGGACAAACCCTTGCCGCTGTCTGTGCAGCAGCATTCTTTATTCTGCCGGTCTAAATCGACCATGGTAGGTAACCTCTTCCTTCGAATTCCTTGAAAATCGGGGCTTATAGTGGTTGTTAAAAAAATGTTCCGCTATTCAAACATTTTTTCTTACAACTGATTGCTTTTCGATCCTATTGCGGCAGCAGCATTGTCTCAAACTGAAACACACACCGCAGCGGTCGTCACTGCAGTGCTGGCAGGAAAAGCAATCTTTGCACGGATACTTTTTGGAGCCTTCCCGGGATGCTTCGGGGACATACACTTTGCCCTTTAATCCGGGTACTGATTCAAATGGCATGTTGGCTCCTTGGCACTGCCCGCTCTTCGCCCAATCGAGTTTCGCCAATTGGGAGTTATCCGTTAATCTTTATCTATACACAGCGCCACAATTAATTGCCGGGTCTAATGCTTATTCGGCATGCGTCACGATCATCATGCTTAATCATCATCACCTGTGGGTTGATATACAGATTTCCTTCAGCTTTGGAATCGGGTGCTTTGGCCGACAGCGCACCAACTGAATCACCGAAGAACGTTTTAAGTATCGCGGTGAGTTGATTTCGCAATACGGTATATGAATAATGACGGGTGGCGATCTGGTAATTACTGGTTACCATTGCTTTTCTTCGTTTCGATGATTCCAGGATTTCCCTGACATTATTGACGGTTTTCTTGGATAAAAACCCATCCATCACTGCCAGATCAAATCCCAGCGGTTCGATATCCCTAACGAAAGTGGCATAACGATTGATCAGGATCGGCTTTTTGAAGTAAACGGCTTCCAAAAATGCATTGCCGAATCCCTCATACATGCTGGGATAGGTGATGAAATCTGCAAAGGGATACACATCCCAGAGGGAGTATTTCCCCTTGCCGCGGCCATTTTTGTTCAATGGGTCGGAAATTTTGATCGAAACCAGGCGCAGATCGACACCGAATTCGCAGGCATAGTCTTTCAACCATTCAGCATATTCCATGCCCTCATCACCGGCTTCATGGGAGATGACCAGCTTGTTGCGCTCGTTTCTAAGTTCCTTCACCAGATCAATGGCCCATTCAATTCCTTTGCGCTGAATAATCCGGGTGGGTTGCAGGATCATTCGATCCTCCGGCTCTAATCCGATCGATTCCCGGAAGATTTTGGTTCGGCGCCGGCTGATTTTTGGCTGATTTTCAAAATCCAGGACATTGGGAATGATAATTGAGGAGATACCCGTCCGCAATGCCAGCTGTTCCTGGGCCTCGGAGTTAATCACCACATGCCGGATATTGGATAAATTTGGGGGAAACGACATCCGGATGTAGTCACCAACGGCGTTGACCGAAAAGCGCACCCGCTCCCAGTAAAAATCATGGTGGTGAGCGATGGTAGGTAACTGTGTTTCAGCGATGGTTTCGGTCAGTGCCAATCCGAGGGGCACGTGCATCGGAATGGAGAGGGCGTTTTCGGCGACCAGCAGGTCAATATTAAATTCGCTGATAAACTCATGCAGCTTATGTTTCAGCGAGGCTCGCATGTCATGCATGGTCTGGGTGACCGGCTGGGCGCGACCTTTTTTACCGAAAACATGGTGATTAATCCATAGATTCTGTTCGTGCTGAAAATGGGCATCCGGAACCAGAAAGGTTTTATCAGATTCTCGATCCACCTCTCCTGCAAACCAGAAACAGCTGAATCCGTTATCTTCAAATACCTTCGCCCATTTACTGGATTCCAACGACACTCCGTCTGTTCCGGCAAAGCGCGTGGAAACGAATCCGATGTTTTTAATCATTTTGTTAAGGCCTGATGAACTATTCCCGTTCTGGATTGCAAGTTATACCGCTGTAATAAGATCGGTCTATAATTTAAGTCTTCTTTTGAACCGAAACAACCCCTATTTTTGATAAAATGCGGGGAATATTGTTTTACGCTTATCCGGGCCGGAGAAAATCTGCCCCAAAGTGCCATAAGCTTCATTTGCATTTAATGAATCTGGCGGTTGCGGTCAAGGGGAAATCAAGAAGATTTCGGATTGATCAAAAGGTTTTCGAGCATGCCGCCGATTACCGCACATTCCAAACCAAAGGGGAGGTACCCTGCATAGCCCAGCAGGGGCATTTCAAATATTTGGAAGCGATGAACCAGGGGGATACTGTATTCCCACTTTGCCAGGCTGAAATAGTTCCACATTTCCCAGAATCCGCCGCAAACCGTTGCGGCTAATGCCGCTGAAACCGAACCGCTCCAATCACCTTCAGCCATTTGCGAGAAAATGGTGGGCTCCTGCATTAATGCCTGCAGGCAGGTGATGATCAAAAGGGGTGAAATCCACAGAACGGGGTAGAAATAATTGGGCCGGATACCGATTCCGGTTAGCCCTGCGGCAGACAGGGTCAGGAAGAATACCGCAGCCTGATAGGGGCGCGGGAAGGCTAGCGGCTTAAAACTTCCGTAAGCCTGCCGGATCCAGTTCAGGGACAGAAACCACTGCCGGGTGCTCAATACCGCCGGCAGCACCGTCGAAAAGGGCAGGGTCGCATACCAGAAATAGGCCCAGGGACCGAAGTCGACACCCACGTAAAACCAGTTTTGAGCAAAACGATTCAAATATTCAAAAAACCACCAGAAGGCGGCACTGATCGGGAAAAGCAACAGAAAAAATCCGGTGCGATCCGTCATCAGACAATGTCCGCTTCGAACCTGGCCCAGGGCGTTAACCACAATGATATAAGAAAACCACAACAGGCTGAAAGTGTGCGGCTGATATGTGCTGAACCAGGAAAACCGGGTCCAGGCCAGGGTCCAGGAAATAAGTCCGGTGAACACGCCGAGCCAGCCCCACCATGGAAAGGGATGTGATCTGGATCGGATTGTTGGGGGGGGTGTTTTTTTATAGGATTGGAAGCCCATGACAGCCAGGGGCAGCACGACCGCCAGGATACTGAGGGCAATAACGGCAAAGGCCAGCCATGAAAACGGGGCGTGCGCAACGTAGCGGGTATGAGGGGGGAATTCCAGATATCTGGCAACCGGATAGCCGGCCGTAAAAACACCGAGCATCGGCAGTCCCAGCAGCATGACTGTCAGGATTATTAATTTTAACAGAAGCGGCTTAATGTTGAACATTTTAAAATGAATAATGACGAATTTAGAATGTCGAATTAAGGAATCCTATCGATTGTAGCTATCCTTCGTCATTCTCACGACAGCAACTCCGCGGGTAACTCACAGGCTTCAGAGGCTTTGCGCGTCTCCACGTAGTGGGCGGCTGCCAGCGCAGCCGTACATCCGTCGGCCGCAGACAGAACTATTTGGCGGGCATATTTTTCCCGCAGATCGCCAATGACGTAAATGCCGGGGGTATTGGTTTCACATTTTTCGTCGGTAACGACATTCCCGTCGGCGTTCATTCTGGTACCGGCCGGAACGAGGGCATTGTTCGGGTTAAACCCGATAAAGATAAAAACACCGTCGGTGGCAAGTTCGCGCTGCTCACCGGTCTTGATATCATTTAAAACCACGGCCGAGACGCCTTCGTCATCCGATTTGATTTCGGTGACCACTGAGTTCCAGAGGACCTCGATTTTGCACTCGGCTTGTACCCTTTGCTGCAGGAGGGCACCGGCTCGCAGGGCATCCCGCCGGTGGACGATATAAACCTGCTTGGCCAGTTTTGCCAGGTACAGGGATTCCTCAGCAGCTGTGTCCCCGCCACCGATGACCACCACGGTTTTATCTCGAAAGAAAAACCCGTCACATACGGCACAGTAAGAAACGCCTTTGCCGTAAAGGTCGTCTTCACCCGGAATCTCAAGCTTGCGGGGGTTGCCGCCGGTAGCCAGAATGACCGCATGGGATCGCAGCGAACTGCCGCTGGCCAGTTTAACCGTATGAAAGTCCAACCCCGGTTTAAATTCAACCACTTCGTCCGAGCGCATTTCCAGGCCATAGGACTGAGCATGCAATGAAAATTTCATTGCCAGTTCAGCCCCGCCGATGTGCTCATCACCGGGCCAGTTTTCAACTGAATCTGAGTTATTCACCTGGCCGCCGGGAGCTCCCATCTCAACCAGAACCGTTTTTAGTGCCGCCCGCATGGCATAAATGGCTGCTGACAGCCCCCCCGGGCCTCCCCCGATAATAATTAAATCGTACAGCTCGGAATCCGGCATCCTTTTCCTCCTGCTCTCATTGAGCGCAAATCGCGCAATTAGAAGTCAATTGTTATTCGTTATAAGAGGTCAGCCCAATAAGGGTCCCCTAGATCAGTTTTTGCTTTTTAATTGAAATAATATAACGACCGAACGTCCCGCAGACAAGTCTTAATATGAAAATAAATATCAGAAATAAATTGTGACCGGTGACCTCCAGGTTTGCTTCCTGAATTGGTTCATTGAAATTAAGTTGTTTTTACGCAATAATATCTTGAAAGCCAATTTTGAGTACCGGAGCTAAACGGATGTTCTCCCTGGAATCTTTTAATAAAGAATATGAAACCGAGACCACCGAGTTGGTGGTCAATGGGCACAAGTTTAAAATATTGCTGCCCAAAGATCTGATCAAATTTATCAATCCCCATGATGTCATGCATGAGTTCCCGCTGTGGGCCAAAATATGGCAGGCTTCCTGGGTTCTGGCAGGCTATCTGGCTGAGATGCCGGTGGCAGCAGAAAAGTGCTTTTTAGAAATCGGCGGCGGGACCGGATTGGTCAGCATCGTGGCCGCCGCATTCGGCCATCGCATTACCATGACCGAATATAACCCTGATGCCCTCCAGTTTGCCCGCGCCAATGCGCTTATCAATCAGTGCCCTCAGCTGAACATCCAGGAACTGGACTGGAATCATCCCCGCCTGACGGGGCAATTCGACTATATCGTGGCTTCCGAAGTTTCATACAGGGAAAAAGATATTGAGCCCCTCATGATGCTTTTTAAAAACAGCCTCAAAACCGGCGGAGAAGTGGTTTTGGCCGGGGAAATGAGAAAGTTAAGCAAAGATTTTTATAAGGCCCTGGAAACTCTGTTTGATATCCGGGTGCTCAAGAAAATTTTGCGATCCGACAGCGAGGAAATTAATATTTTCCTTTTCCGAATGACATTGAAACGCGAAGATTGAATAGACTGAACAACTTAGCGCATATGGGAATGCTCCCCCCCTCTTTTTGATAATCTTTTCCAATGATCTAAAGTTTTTATCTCAATGGCCGATAATATTCCTGTCAAAGAATAGACGTCATCTCAAAATGTCTTTTGGCCTCCCGCCTTTTTCTGGCGGGATTGGTGTCCCGTTTATACAAAGAAAAGGTTTTAGAGCGCATGCATACGATTAATTCGTCCCCGGAAGAAGGTAGAATGCCCGAAAATCAATGCGGCATGAATCCAATAGTAGATCTTCTCCTGCAGGAGAAACTGCTGGCTCCCAAACAGGTTGAATATGCCACGCGGGTCCGCAGCAAACTGGAAACGCCGCGGCCTTTGCTGGAAGTATTAAAAGACCTCAAGCTGATCGCCGAAGATCAGATCAAAAAGGTAGTTACAGACAGCCGCCTGCCCATGTGCATCGGCACCATCCTTTTGGAACTGGGCTTTATCAAAGCGGATGCCCTCCAGCGGGCCCTGAACATCCAGGCCGATGAAAAAAATAGCCGCAAGCTCGGAGAAATCCTTTTGGAACACCACCTCGTCGAGGAGCAGGTGCTGATTGAAGTGTTGTCTTTGCAGTTGGGATTTCCCCTGGTCGAACCGGAGTTCATCGAGATAGATCAAAAACTGTTCTCAAGGGTTCCGGCCAAATGGTATGAGTCCCACGATGTGATCCCGATTCAAAAACAGGCCGGTGGTATCCTGATAGCGTTTGCGGATCCACTGGATGGGAATGATCTCGAAGCGGTCAAACAAATTTTTGGTGATAAATTTGTTCCGGCCATCGCCCGCCGGAATGCTATCAAAAGGGCTGTCGGCAATTGTCAAAGCGGAAATCTCAAAAAAGACCTGGCGGCATCGGACGAAAATTCCATTATACGGCTGGCCGATGAAATCATTCGTGCGGCGATCGAAAGAGATGCCAGCGACATTCATATCGAACCATTAAAACACAATATGCGGGTGCGCTTTCGCCAGGATGGCGTCTTAATTCATTTTCAGGACTTTGCGCCGGAGATCCTGCCGGCTCTCACCAATCGGATCAAGGTGCTGTGCGAGGTCGATATCACCGAGAAACGCAGGCATCAGGGGGGACGGTTCAATTTTGACTACCCCGGCGGTCAGATTGATTTGCGGGTTTCATTTTATGTCACCGTCCATGGTGAAAAGATTGTAATGCGACTTTTAAATCGCAAGGGCGTATTGCTCGATATCGAAGATGTGGGTCTGTCCCGGAATATACAGGAGCGATTTAAGGAAGATGCCCTTTATGTGCCTAGCGGCGTCATTATAATTACCGGGCCCACCGGATCAGGAAAAACCACAACGGTCTACGGCTGTATCAATCACATCAATGATCCTCTAACGAGCATTATTACGGCCGAGGAGCCGGTCGAATATGTTATTGACGGAATTGCGCAGTGTTCCATTAACCCCAAAATCAACCTGACATTTGAAGAGACGCTGCGGCACATTGTACGACAGGACCCGGATGTGATTGTCATCGGAGAAATCCGGGATCGATTTTCAGCTGAAATAGCCGTCCAGGCGGCCCTGACAGGCCACAAGGTGCTGACAACATTTCACACCGAGGATAGTATTGGAGGGCTTGTGCGGCTGTTAAATATGAACATTGAAGCCTTCCTGATTGCCTCGACGGTGGTGAGCGTTCTGGCGCAGCGGCTATTAAGGAAAATATGCCCCCACTGCGTGCAGGCCTACAAGCCTACACCTGCCGATCTTCAACGCATTGGTTATTCGCTCAAAGAGGTTTCCGGAGCCCAATTTCGCAAAGGACAGGGATGCGCTCAGTGCCAGTACACGGGTTACCGCGGTCGCGTCGGTGTCTTTGAATTGCTTATACTCGACGAACAGGTTCGCAGTGCCATTATTGAAGAGAAGACCAGTCAGGACATTCGCAAAATCAGCATTGAATCCACCGGCCTTGTCACTTTGCTGGAAGATGGTCTGGTGAAGGCAGCCGCAGGGCTTACCACCATTGATGAAGTGCTGCGCAGCCTTCCGCGACTACACAAACCGAGGCCTCTGCCTGAATTGCAGCGTTTATTGGAAGGGTAAGTATGAACCAGGATAAGTCATTTATAGAGATTGTCGACAACCATCTGACCGCCAGCGATGCTCGGCTTCCCGTGTTTAACACCACCGCCCTGCGCATTCAACAGGAGATAGCCAAAGAGGAGCCGGATTTACGAATGATCGAAAAGCTGATTGTCAGTGATCAGTCCCTGACAGCCAAAGTGCTGAGTGTCTCAAATTCCTCTTTTTACAAGGGGCTTCAGCAAGTGTCTACGGTGCGCAATGCCATTGTTCGACTGGGTATTAATGAAGTTTCCAATATCATTATGCTCGTTACCCATGAGAATAACTTTCGTTCCAAAGATCCTTTTGTGCACGGCATTATGCGTAAACTCTGGCGGCATTCGGTTGGCTGTGCGATGGGCTCCAACTGGCTGGCCAAACAATGCGGACTGCACGCCCTGGCGCATGAAGCCTTTTTTGCGGGGTTACTGCATGATGTGGGGATGTTGTTTATTTTAACCGTTATTGATGACCTCAAACACTCCAATGAATTAAAGGCGCAACCATCAGATGCTTTGCTGGTTGAAGCCATGAATACCTTGCACACCCAGCATGGCTATTCATTGATGTCGCACTGGAATCTGCCCCAAAAATACAGCGAAATTGCACGCGACCATCACCGGGAGGAATGCGATCCGAATAATTTGCTGCTGGCCCTGGTGAGGCTGGCCGATAAGGCCTGCTGCAAATTAGGCATCGGCCTGGACGGGGATCCGTCCCTGGCGCTGGCAGCCACTGTTGAAGCCGAGGCCCTTCACATATCGGAGGTGGATCTTGCGAGGATGGAGATCATGCTGGAAGATTCCCAGGTATTTGAAGCCGGCGGGTAGAAATATTTCGTTATTGGAAACGTTATTTTTTTAACCCCCCGGTTCCTGCTTCCGAAAGCGGCGACTCCTCTATAACCTGTAATACTTCCGGTGGAACAAATTCCCTGATGACAATACGCTTGTAAGTCATTTGCGCCTCTCATTATTAGGCCACGATATTCATTAGGTTATTTTTTATTTGGAATCTACCACGTTCGAAGTGAAATGACAAAAGCGATTGTGAAACGAAGTTTATCCATACATCAGACCTGCCACAGGTGTTGCGGCCGGATGATATCCCGGGAGTCCCGCAGGCGACCAAAGGTTTTGACAAGTCATATTTTTGTGAGGTATTCTAAATCAAATCGCAAGGCGATGACGTCACGTGATAATTGATTTGTCTGGCAAGATAGCGACGCGCTTGCCTTATCCTGGCTGACCACCATTTTCACCTCGATTAGAAAAGATAGGCGTGATCTGGAACTATCTAAAATAAAGGTGCGGCGGATGGATGTTGCCGGCCGGGAATTATTAATTGTCCGTTACGATGACGAGCCCTGGTTTACCGCAGAAAAGATTGATCCATTACCGCTTCCAGAGACCTGGCAGAATGCGCTGGGAAAATATGAGGTTATAAATCCGGATCCGGAAGGCTCAATTCAGGATGTAACCCTGTCCCGCGATGAGGATTTGCTCGTATTTACTTATACATTCCCGGTATGGGGTTCTGGAAAAAGAAAGTTATATTTTGCCTCAATTTCTGAAACAGCGGCGATTACGCTGGGGATCGGAAGAAACTCTGGTGAAACAATGCGAATTATCAATATTGATAACCAGAAAGGGATTTATTTTTTTGGATTTAAGATGAAAAAAATCCCTTCTTAGAAATGTTCTAAAGGTGTATTCTTCTGGTCAAGGGTCGAAATGGTCAAGCAGGTAAAGCCAAAACCTAAGGTGCAGATGGATGCTGCCGTTGCCGGTCCGCTTTTCATGTTGTCTGCGGCACTGCTGTTCACTTTGGTCAATACGCTGGTGAAGCTGCTTGGGCCCGAATATACGGTGTGGAGCATCGGGTTTTATAGATTTTTCGGTGGCGCAGTTATGCTTATTGCGGTTTTCGGGCGTTACCAAAATCCGTATAAGGGACACAACATCCGCCTGCTCATCATACGGGGCTGCACGGGATGCAGCGCATTTATCTGTATTGTGACAGCCATCCGGCTGCTGCCCGTTTCAACGGCGCTGATTATTTTTTATTCTTTTCCTGCCTTTTCAGCCATTTTTTCATTTATAATTTACAAAGAGCATGTTGGAATGCGCGAGAGCGCCTGTATTATGACGGTCCTGATCGGTGTGGGGATTCTTTTTGATTTTCAGCTTGCGGGGGGACTTCTCGGGCAAGTTATGGCGTTGGTCGGAGCTGCTTTTGCCGGGCTGACCGTCACCTTGATCCGGACTTTACGGGAAAAAAACGGGCCGGTGACGATCTACCTTTACTTCTGCACGATGGGTATTCTGGTTACCGCTCCGATGTTCGCAAGACACCCGATATTGCCTTCCACGCCCGTGGAATGGGGCATGATCCTGGGCCTCATCTTGGCCTCGCTAATGGGCCAGCTTTTAATGAACCAGGGATTTTTCTACTGCCGCGGCTGGGAAGGCGGGGTGTTCATGTCGAGTGAAGCTATTTTTACCGCCACGGTAGGCATTCTTTTTTTGGGAGACCCATTCGCATGGCGCTTCTGGATTGGCGGCCTGATGATCCTAATCAGTGTTATAGCGCTAAACCGGCTAAAATCAATTGGGGGAAAAAATCTTTTGGCCCGCAAAACCTAGACGCATCCGGAGAAATCCCGGGGGCAACCTGCATTCTCTCTGCCAGGTTTAAAAAAGGGGTTGCCCCACGCTTGTTTCGCGGTCTGCGCGACTTTGCCGTGAATAGGGACAATCTTAGGGCTTGAAGCCTTCAACCAGGGAAAACATGCCCTTGGCTTGGGTCAAATTGATCCGGGTGAACCCTGCCGCCGTCAGGCTTTCTTTGATTTCATCAAAAGTGTAGGTAGTTCCACCTTCCGTGCCGGCCAGCATGTTGACTGCAAACAGCGCGCCTTCCAGCGGTTGGGTACGATCCGCGGACATGACATGGTCGCGGACCACAATCCGGCCTTCCGAGTTTAGGGCGCGGTAGATTTTAGCATACAGGGCCTCGTTTTGCTCATAACTGCTTTGATGGATGATGGCCGATAAAAGGGCCAGGTCGTGTCCCGGCGGCAGCTCGTCTTTGTAGAAATCTCCGGCAACCAGCTCGACCCGGTCGAGCATATCGGCGGCTTGAACGCGATCGCGCGCCATCTCGATAACCGGCGGCAGGTCGAACAGAGTCGCCCGCATTTCAGGCACCGCGCTGAGCATCGCCAGGGTGTATGACCCTGAGCCGCCGCCCACGTCCAGCAGTCGGCGGGCCTGTCCCGGATTAATTGACGCCACAATCTTCGGAGCGGCTTTGGAAGCGGCCACGTGCATAGCACCGATAAAAGCTTTGCGGTTATCTTTGGCCAGGGCGCCTTTCGTTTCAAGACCCGCCATGGTCTTGCCGAGCACAATGTCCGTGATTTGAGACCAGTTCTGCCATACCGTTGCCATGTGCAGAACCATGGGCAGAATTGAATCGGGCGCGGTGGCTGACAGCAAAGCGGCCACCGGCGGCCCGCTATGGTACCACCCGTCTTTTTTCACTAAAAAACCAAGGGCGCTCAACGCATCGAGAAGTATCACCACCCCGCGAAGCCTGGCGCCGGTTGCGGCCGCGACGTCTTCCGCCGACAGGGGTTTTTTGGCGAGCAGGGTAAAAAGATCCAGTTCCGCGCCGCTAAGAAGTACACGACTGGCCATAAAACCGCGGGCCAGGTTCAAAATTGATTCTTCCGTGATTTTTGCGCTCATTTTATTGCTCCTTTCTTCTGATCGATCATCAATAATTTGAACCAGGGGGGTATCTGAAGCTATGGGTGGTGGTAAGGTTTGTGGACAATTGGTGAGGCGTGTCTCCGAATTCTATTTGCGCAGGTACTTGGCAATTTTTAAATCTGGAAGATAGGCACTTGACCATTTGCCGATTCTCACCCAGTCGTATCGCCTTTCGTCCTGATACCGACGGTCATTAATATTATTCCTTCTTTCAGGTCCTTTGTAAAAAAAGCGCTGCAGGCTGATAATTCTGCGTCTATCCTTGCCAGACCTACCGTCAGATCTATTTCGTTTCAATGCATACATTTACCGCCTCCTTGCATCACTGACACCAGGACGGGGAATATTCGATTGAAAAGACCTAATTGCGACAGGTAGCGCTTTAGAATTTAGAGTATTGGAGATAGAATGGAATATCGGTTTCAGAATTGTTCTGAAACCATATGATATGTGAGCTTGGCCTGTCAAGCAAAACAAGAGAGTCATACCCGATCCTTCCAATGGTAGGAGCGGATCCGGTGGCTGAAGCGTTTGTTTTATCGGATCTTCTAGTTTCTGCCCAAACTTGTGAGCTTTTGCGTGTCATTGCCGATCGCGCTCCTTTTTTGCCTTGTTACCTTGATTCACCTCATGGGTCTCCCGGTGCTCCCGAAACAGGCCTGTCATCAGACTAAAGGTGGCACCGGCGATGGGCCGGATGTGGCTAATGCGGAAAATGAAATCCCGATGGCGGATGGGCTCAACCTGCCGGACCTCTTTGAATTTTCGCAGGAAGATCCCTGCTGCGATCATCCGCATGATCCCGGAAATGAGAAAAATGACTGGCAGCATGAATGTCGGGCTCCAGGTCCAAGGACCTAAAGAGAGACTGCGCGGCAGATGACCGGCAACAAATCCGCCTGCCAATGATCCGGTGATGACAAAGATTCCGTTCACCAGGCCTTGATAGGCAACGCAACGCGCCCGTTTGGGCGGAGTGACCGCATCGAAGAGGAAATTCGCAGAAGCCAGACTGAATCCGGACCACACCAATCCGCCGAAGATCTGGATGATGACCAAATACAGGATGTGGTGGGAAACCAACCAAAGCGCAGGGACCACAGCCACTCCCCAGCCGCAAACATTGAGGATCATTTTGTTCCCGAATCGATCGCTGACTCCGCCCCAGTAGCTAAAGGCGAGAAATTGGGTGATGGTGACGATCCCCGTGACAACTGTGAATTCAATATAGGTGAATTTGAGGTCCCTAAGCATGTAAAGGGCGAAATAGGGCGCAGAAAATGCCACACTGAGATTGATGGCCCCGATAAAGAAGACGAATTTGGCAAAATTGGAGCGGGGTGATCGTCTAAGGAATTGGCGGAAAGTGAAAACCTGGTCCGGCATGATCTTGAATTCAGGGTCGGAATACTTTGCAAGCCAGCGCACCGAATTCAGTCGTGCCAGAAAGGCCATTGAAAAAGTCACCAAAAACCCCCATTCCGGAATGCCCGCCTTTGCGAAGATATGCAAGATGACACCGGCAATCAAAAGAGCGATAAAGGTGCTCATCCCGATCAAACGGTTGCGCTGGCCGAAATATCGCCCCCGGATATCCGGCGGCACAAGATCGCCGATCAGACTGTTCCAAACCGGCAAAACAGCTCCATTGGCCGCCTGATAGACCATGATTAATGCCAATAGATAAAGGACCGGCGAGGATCCTTTTCCGAAAAAAAATGGGATCAGTGCCATGGGAATGAGGGTCAAGGCCTGGATTGCGGCGCCGACGATGACCAACCGTCGCCGGCTGCGAATGCGGTCCATATTGATAGCCCCCGCCCATTGCATAACGGCTGCGAACAGTTGCGGTAAACTGGCCAGCAAGCCAACTTGCAATGTGCTGGCGTGCAGAAAAATTCCGAATGGTCCCAGATAGGTCTCACCGCTGCCCATCATCACCGCGTGGGATACCCCGTCTTTTATCGACGCCTTTAATGAAGGCATGTCTTCTATCTTTGAATTGTCCGTCATCTCAATATGTTGTAGGTTGGTCAGGATTAATCTATTTTTAGAATACCCGGATCATGTGGCCTGACTTGAACCGGCAATAGCGGGCGCATTCCCCGCAGCCTGCTGCGGGCAGGCCTCAATCCGTAAACGAGACTGTATATGTTGATACACAGAAGCGGTCAACCTATTTTACAGGGGAAATCTTGGGGACGTCCATAAAATCATAACATTCTTGAAAAAGGCGGAAATCACAGGAACATCTTTTAAAGACTAAATCGAAAAGGAAACCAATAGAAAAGAATACAAACAGATCAGGCAGAGCGGCGTGATCCGGGGAGATTCCGGTTCACTTTACACCCCATGGGTTTACCTTTCCTGATGGTGGCGAAACAGGTCATGCATTCATCACAGCGAATAATCTCATCGGGCTTTCCTGCCAGGAGCTTTCCGGCCGCATCGGGATCGGCAATCATCTGGCGCCCGATGGCGACGATATCGATCGGCAAGTCGCGCACCGATTCTCCGGCGACATCTCCCTGCCCGAGCTTGCCTACCGCGATAACGGGAAGGCCCGCAGCCTCCCTGACCGCCGCGGTCGGCGAGACATTCGCACCAGCCGGCTGATCCTTTGGAAAGGCGGAACTGGCCACAAGGATTCGCCGGTCATCAATTTCTTCCCAGGAACTATTTGTAATCAGAGATACATCCAGCACATCCACCCCCTCGTCGGCCAGCAGTTTGCTCACCACAAGGGCATCCTCCAGCGTCTGTCCGCCCTCCACTTTTTCCACTGCATTGAGCCGAAAGAAGATGGGATAGCTTTTCCCGAGCCTCTCCCGCACGGATCTGACCACCTCAAGCGCGAATGTGGCCCGGGCGCGGGCGTCTCCGCCATAGCGGTCTGTGCGTTGATTCGTTAAGGGCGAAAGGAACTGACTGATTAAATAAAAATGCGCGCCATGTATCTCCACTCCGTCAAATCCGGCCTCGGCCGCACGACCCGCAGCAGCCGCAAAATCGGCGGCCATTTGATCGATCTGCTCAGGGCTCATGGTGATCGGCACCACATCAGGCCTGAACAAAAATCCTGAGGGCGAGGCCCCCTGCATTTCCCCGCCGGCGGGATAACAGCGAGCTCCGGCGTGGTTGATCTGAACGACCGCCGCAGCACCCAATTTCCTGATGGCCGCAGAAAGGTGTGCCATACCGGGCACCTGTCCATCCTCCCAGAGTCCCAGGCTGCCCCGCAGGATGCGGCCGTCGCCCCTCACGGCGCTTGCCTCAACGATGACGAGCCCTACATCTTTCGACCGGTCAGTGTAAAACTGTATAATGTCCTCTGTGACGATTCCTTGCGGGGTGCCGTAGTTCGTTGTCAGCGGCGGCATGGCAACCCTGTTGCGAAGCCGCATACCGTTTATTATCACCTCATCCTGTAGATTAGCCATTATGCCTGCCTCCTTAAAATGATTCACGACTATATTACCAGATGCCGTTGGAATAATCAAAATTGAGGTCAACACAAAAAAAATGGGGTCAGGGCTTGACGGTCCCAGTACCTGACCCCATTTTGTTTCCAAAGTTAAAAAATAACATATATCCTTGCATTCATCTAACCTGCTATTTTCTTGACAATTATCGTTTTAGCTGGGAAATAATAACAGGTTCTTGATTGTTAACCCCTCAATTAGGGCCTTCTAAAAAAGGAACCGACAATTAAATAGGAATCGACAAGTACTCAAGTCGCATAAACATAACGTGAAAGATAGTCAAAAAGGAATTTGCAATGAAACGCATTGACCACATGGCAGTGGCAGAAAAGGCAATTACCCAGATCAAAAAGGGGGCATTTCTGACAGTAAAATCAGGTGAGGCCATCAATACTATGACCATTGGCTGGGCGACCATCGGTTTTGTATGGAGAAAACCCATGATAATGGTTGCCGTGCGACTCTCACGGCACACTTTCAGTATCATTGAAACTGCGGAAGATTTTACCGTTTCGATCCCCTCGTCGGATATGAAAAAGGAAATAGCGTTCTGTGGCACCAAGTCTGGGCGCGACTATAACAAATTCAAAGAGTGCAATCTCCAGACCTCAGACAGCCAGAAAGTTATCACGCCGATCATCAAAGCGCCCGGGCTTCACTACGAATGCAAAATCGTATATAAATCTGCTATGGATCCGGCATACCTAAATAAAGATTATGATACCGCACTCTATCCGGAAAAAGATTACCACACATTGTATTTCGGTGAAATAGTGGATTGCTACGAAATCAATTAGAGTTCGGTAGGTTGTGCGTCGGGGCAAAAACCTGTTGCTAAATTCGTCTGTAAAACGAGAGGGTTTAAAAGGATCGAATAAACCCATAAACCAGAAGTGATCGTAATGTGTGGCAGATTCGTTGGATTCCGCAGCTTGGATGAACTGGAAAGCTTTTTTCCTATTGACAAGGCTGGATGCGAAGCAATATCCAGCTATAACGTTGCACCCTCACAAGAAATACTTGCCATTGTCAAATACGAAGGCGAAAATTGGCTGGTTAAATTTCACTGGGGGCTGGTTCCTTTTTGGGCAAAAGATATCTCAATCGCAAACAAAATGATAAACGCGCGTTCAGAATCAATTGCTGAAAAACCGAGTTTTCGTAACGCTTTCAAGAAACGAAGATGCTTGATACTTGCAGATGGATTTTATGAATGGAAAGGTGCAAAGGGTCGTAAGCGGCCCATGTTCATTTCATTGCCGGACCACAAACCATTCGCATTTGCAGGGCTCTGGGAAACATGGAATAAAAAGGGTGATCCAGATTCAATCTACAAATCCTGCACCATCATAACCACCCAGGCCAGTGAATCAATCCGTGACATCCATCACCGCATGCCGGTCATCCTTAAACCAACAGTTTACGAACCGTGGCTTGATCCGGGGAATCAGGATGCTGCTGAGCTTGACAGGATACTGAAAAATGAGATTGTCACAGAACTGGTGAGCTATCCTGTATCGACGCAAGTGAACTCGACACGCAATAACGATCCTTCTTGTATTGAACCGATTGAATAAACACCGATGCATTTGGGTTGTGTCAATTTATCCCCATGCTACTGGACGGGATTCCTCAGCGGATACAATGGATAGGAGCAATGTGGTTTAAAGACTGCCATGTGTTTCCACTGCCGCCATTTTTTGAAAAGACGATCTGCCAGAGTTGGTTTCGTCGCGCCCGGAAACTACCGGCGCAGGAAAGCAGGTAGTAAACCCACATGCGCTGAAACCGCTGGTCGTAAGCATCCTGGATATGGCGCCAGTTATCGATGAAGTTCCGGTGCCATGCAATCAGGGTGGGATCGTAATGGGGACCGAAGCTGTGCCAGTCATTCAGAATGAAAATACCTTCGGCGGCCTCTGTAATCTGCCGGGCCGAGGGCAGCATCGAGTTGGGAAAAATATATTTCGCCAACCAGGGGTCCACGGAGTGAACCGACGTGTTGCTCCCGATGGTGTGCAACAAAAACAGCCCATCATCTTTCAGGCACCGGTTGACCACCTGCATATAGGTTCGGTAGTTCTTAAACCCCACATGCTCGAACATGCCGATCGAAACAATGCGGTCAAAGGTTCCTTGAATATTGCGATAATCCTTTAGCTCGAAACGCACGGGAATGGATGCGCAGCTCTTTTGAGCAAGTTTGACTTGCTCCCCCGAGACCGTAACGCCCGTCACCGCGACCCCGTATTTCTCAGCGGCGTAGATCGCGAAACCGCCCCATCCGCAGCCGATATCCAGAACCCGCATCCCCGGCTCCAGCCCAAGCTTGCGGCAGATTAACTCGAGTTTGGCCTCCTGGGCCTTATCGAGCGTTTCGGCCTCTTGCCAGTAAGCGCAGGAGTAGTTCATGCGCTTGTCCAGCATGACAGTAAAAAGATCGTTGCCGATATCGTAATGGCAACGACCGACTTCAAATGCCCTGGCCCTGCCGTATATTCCTGTCAGCCTGGCCTTAACCGCCGCCCACAGGAGAGCCTTCAATTTGCGGACCTTTTTATCGAGCCGTGCCGCCATGATTCGTTCGAAGAGCTGATCCAGTGCTTCGCAGTCCCACCAACCGTCCATGTAGCTTTCTCCCAGAGCCAGTGACCCCCCGGCAATGACCCTCGGATAAAAATCGGAATTGTGAACCTGGATATCCCAGGGTGCGTTCCCGTCAATCTGCACCCCGGCAAGATCAAGAAGTTGTTGAACCAGCCGTTTTTCACCAGATATTTTCATGGAACGTTCTCCTTTTCAGGTGAAAGTGAAGAACAGAAAATCGGAAAAAACAACCTCTTGACCGTCGTCCGACACTACAGTTCATTTCCGTCGATATCAGCCGGTGGGACCGCCCGGATGGGCTTGAGCATCTGAGGCAAAACCGACATCTGGAGGTTTCCCTGTTCGATCATTGAGGGTGTCACGGTGCCTGCACAAACAGTCCCTTGTCGTTTTCAAGCTCATAAAGTTTTTCAATCATGAACTCGACGTATTTTGTGCATTTGTCCTTCCAGATGCCCGATTCCAGAAACTTCTGGTATTCACCGGATTTGGAAAAATCCATGCCGATCAGCCCCCGGCAGGTGATGTTCCCGAAATGCCGGTTGAATTCCGTGACGATCTTCGCCGAAAAGGCGCGCACGGCGTGACGGGCCTGCTTGGCTTGCTCTTTATCGCTCAGCGGGCAACGGTGCCGCAGCCCAAGGCAAACGGCCGATGCCGACACCACCCCGCAGGGGGCATTCTGAAAACCGCCGATACCTCCTAAAAAAGGAATCCCGGCCCATAAAAAATCTTCATTGCCCAGGTCATAGGCCTCCCACATAACTTGCAGGATGGAAGGCCCTCAGTGATATCCCCGGTACATAAGTTTAAGTGCACGATGCTTGGCCTCTTCAACTGACATTTTCATTTCCATGATTATATCCTCCGCGACAAAACAACCGCTTTCACTTTGCCTTTAGCCTTTCATTGACGATTTCTGAAATTTCCCTGACTTGAATGCGCTCTTCCATGTTGCTCGATTTTACAGCATCCCCCAGCATGACCGCACACGTGGGACAGCTGACCGCCAGGATTCCGGCACCGGTGTCCAGTGCTTCGGCCACGCGGTTTCGGGCAGGAGATTCCACTCCGTTTCCGAGGATGTCGGTGAACAAATTTCCGCCCCCGCCGCCGCAGCACAAGGCATCCTGCCGGGACCGGTCCATTTCACGGATCGCTACACCCGGCAAGGCGGCCAGGACTTTTCTGGCCGACCCGTACTCCCAGTTGTGGCGGCCCAGGTAACACGGATCGTGATAGGTCACCCGTATATTGGAAAGATTATCCTTAAACGCAAGGCTGGCGGCATGGGCCGCCAGGAGCTGGGTGTAATGAAACACCTGGTAGGCGCCACCCAGCGCCGGATATTCATTTTTCAGGGCATTGAAGCCGTGGGGCGAAAGCGCTATGATTTTTTTAACATTCAGTTTGTTGAAATGTTCGATGTTCTCTTCGGCCAGCAGACGGAACAGTTCGCTTTCCCCCATGGCATTGGCTTCATTCCCGTCAGACACTTCCCTGTCACCCAGGATGCCGAAGGAAACGCCCAGGCGAGTTAGCAGCGCAGCTACAGAACGGGCAATCTCCTGACCCCGGCTGTCGAACGCCCCCACATCTCCTGGAAAAAATAAAAATTCCTGGTCCGAAAATACTTCAACTTCAGCATCTGTGGCCCAGTTGGCTCTCTTCTTTCTGGATATGCCATAGGGATTGCCATATTTTTGGAGCTTTGTCAGGCAGTCTCGCACGGGCGGCGGCACTTTGCCTTCACCCACCAGTTCCTCTTTACCGGCAGTGAACGCCAACAGCAGCTCATCTTTGATCTTGGTCAAGGGGCACTGCTCCACACAGTTTCGGCATGCCGTGCAGGAAAACAGTATCTCCTGGAAGCGCCGGGAGGGCTCGAGCTTATGATTCAGCCAGGCCCCCAGAAGCCACATCCGTCCGCCCGGTGAATAGGTCTCGAACCGGAATGCCACATGGGCCGGGCAGTTGAAATCGATGTTGTTTCCCGGCAGCTTGCAATAACCGCACCGGAAACACCTGTGCAGAATTTCCGCGTATTTCATCAGTTATCCTCCCAGTTGCCGGGATTCATAATGCCGTTAGGGTCCAGGATCGATCGCACGCGACGAATCATGTCAAACATGTTGGGGTCCATTTTGCGGATGATCTCTTTTTGGGCCGGGGCCTCAGCTTTCCAGGGGACTCCCCCCATATCCAACACCCTTTTGTTGGTCTCCTCAAGGGCACCCTGAGCACGGGCTATATCAGCAGGGTCCGCCCGGTTGAAAGCATAAGCGTAAAAAAACATCATACTATGATTGACGCCGATGATCCGGCACCCCATGGAGTAGCTTACCCCCAATTTGTTCGCGATATCGAGGCCCAGGTCATAGGCTTTGGGAAACAGTTCCACCGGCATGATTGCGCCCACATATTCGAACCCGCCTCCTTTGCGAACGTCCGCAAAAAGGGCAAGCTGCCTGGCAGGAACTTCCAGGAATCTTTGTTTCATCATGCCCGGCAGGGGCAGAAACCCGCCGGTCTTATCATCGATATAGCTTTCCACCGCAGACCGGATGAGATTTCGCTTCCAGATCAGCTCTTTTTTCGTTTTTGCGCCGTAGTTGACATTACAGTGCAGAAAGCCTGCCGCCCAGTCCGGTTTGGGCGTCATCCAGGTGGTAACATCTTCCGCCAGTTGGGTGCCGGTTATCTGATAGAGGATATCCGGCAGGAGCGACGCATCCTCGCTCACGAACACCGCCACATCATTCAAGGGATAGTTGGGATAGAGTTTTATGGCGAGTTTGGTAATCACACCGGTAGTTCCGGCCCACCCCAAAAAGAGACCCGCCAGGTCCGGCAGTGGGGCTCTTGCGAACCAGTAGGGGGAAATTGCACAGGACCCGATCCTGACGATCTCGCCGGTGGGCAGGACCACTTCCAGCCCGTTGAGCATGTCGGAGTGAAACCCGGCCGCATGTGACAGATGTCCTGATCCGTGTATGCAAATGTTTCCGGCAACCGTAGCCGCAGGCGGGGCATCCGGGGCCGAGTGCTTGAGGTTTGGAAAGTGTTTTCGAAGATGGGCTTGCAACATACCCTGCGAGGCTCCAGCCTCCACCAGTGCGTAGCGGCTCACCTCGTTTATTTCAAGAATTCGGTTCATTCTCTTCATGTCCAAAACGATGCCGCCTTTCAGGGCCCTCGACAGCCCGGAGAGTACCAGGCCTGCTCCCAGAGGCACCAGGGGCACCCGATGCGCATTGGCTGCCTGCACTATTTTTTGAACCTCGTCGGTACTGCCCGGCATGATCACTATATCCGGCTCACAGGCCGGCATAGTTCCGGGATCCATGGAATAGATATACTTTTCTTCCGGAAAATCGGATACAAATTCAGGTCCGACAATTTCCGAGAGAATTTCATAGATGTTACTCATAAATCTATCCTTTCGGTGAACTTCCTGCCAGTGCGACCTGACAAAGATCGCTCAGGTGAATCGGAAACAGCCCGTTTTCCGCAGCAGCTTCAGCCAGTGTCAGCATACATGCCGGACAGTTAAAGACACAATATGCCGCCCCCGCTTCTTTCATATCTTCCAAATTACGGTTTTGAATCTCATCGGCCATTTCCTCCCGTTGGTGGGCCCTCAAAACCTGCCCGCAGCATAGCGAATTTTCCCTGTCGTACTTTCGTTCAACGCGCTCCACGCCGATTTTTGAAAAAATATCGTCAACCCAATGCTGGGTCTCCGGAATCAAGCGGTTGGAACAGGGCCGTTGGTAGGCAACCTTGGCATTGATGGGCGTGATGGTGTCTTGCAGAGCATCCAGCCGACCGGAGATGTACTCGAAGACATGAACTGGTTTGAACGGCACCTCTATATTGAATGCCGGGGCCAGGTGGGTAAAGCTTGCGTAACATTCATCGTGAAAGCAGATCAGTTCATCTACGCCGCTGTCCCTTAAATAAAACTGCCAGATATTCTCTATGACCCTTGGGAGTTGATCGCGAATGACTGAATTGCGGGCGAAATGAAGCCACATGATATTACAGAAGACATCGCTGCCCACAATGATGGAAGGATTCTCGTAGAGCGGCGCCCGTATGCTCCCGGTCAGCATAGGAAAGTAGCACATATCGATCACCGGTGCCCTCACCTTCATGGGCGTGATGGTGCCTTTGGGTTTCATCATCAGAATCTGCTGGCGGGTGATGGGGGCCGGTGAGGGCAGGATGCCTTTTTCCTCCTGTCGCTCGACAATCAAATAAAAAGGGTGATTGCCGTTGGGGCAGTATTCTTCGCAGGCATAGCAGGTGGCACACCCGGTCAGAACCCTGGAGTCCTTCCCGTTATTGATGTTGGCCTTCTCCCGTTTGGCCTCCTCCAGATCAAATGTCATGTACTGACATCGCATCAGACAATCACAGGTATCACAGGACTCGCAGATGGCCGGATCGAAATTTAATGCATACACGCTGGTCTCCTCCGGGAATTTGCAATCATCCCCTTCTTACGCTAAATTAGTCCAATCACTATCAATAAATGCATTTAGCTGTAGAAGTCAACACTAATGCGCCATGCATTTATGCTTGTCAGGTTCTGAGCCGGTTAAGCCGGTGATCACCTAGTAAAATAGTCCCTTGAAATCAATTGAAGCGGTATTGGGTACTGGTAAAAAGAAATGAATTTGGAATCTTTAAAGAACCAGACAATCGGCGACCAGTTCCCACAAATATTTAACCTCGAGATCCGCCATCCCGTATTCTTTTTTAATGTTGTTAAACTGACCGTGACAGCTGTGGCAGGGAACCACCAGCATCCCGGAACCGGTGGCCTTGATCTGATCGATTTTTTTGCGGGCGTAAAAACTACGTTCTGCGTTGTACCCGGTGACCAGCGCACCGCCCCCGCCCCCGCAGCAGATCTGATTCATTTTCGCCGGATAAAGGTCGATCCAGTTTTCGATACATTGGCTGAGGATCCAACGCGGCTCATCAAAGAACCCATGCCCAAACCATTTTTGGGCTTTTCTGCCATAATTGCACGGATCATGATAGGTGGCCGGACCTTTGAACCGTGTTTTATCCAGTATTATGCGTCCCTCTTTAATATATTTTATGAGAAGATCAAATACAGTGACAAATTCAAATTTTTTCAATGCTTCGGGGTAGTGTTTTTCGAGACCCGACCGGGTCGCCAGATAGGCGTGCCCTCATTCGGGCCACATCAGCGTTTTGAGTTCCAGTTTTTCCATATGTTCGACGATACGGCCGGTCATGATTTTCATGGCTGCGTCATCACCGCTAAAATACGCCCAGTTCGTTCCCTCCCAGTTTTCGGAAGGTACCGTCCAGTCTTCTTTAGCCGCATGAAAAATTCGCCACCAGTGTTTTAAATCCTCGGTATGGGTGTTGACCAGCTTATTGTGAATGGTGGTGAGAATGTTGGCACCTTTTTTATCGATAGGCACCTTAAACCCTTCATAGCCAGGTTCCTCGGCGATTTCCTGGGCCACATCTTCAAGGATGAAAATGTAATCATCCTTTGGCAGGCGTAAATTGTTTCCGGTTTCAAGCGCCGCCTCCAACCCCTTGTGGATTATTCCGGGTACTTTGTCTCTGTCCCTCAAGGATCGGACACGCCGGACCGCATCGGCAATATCTATCTCCATGGGACAGACATTTTCGCATTTTCCGCACAAGGTGCAGATCCAAGGCCAACGCGACTCAATCACCGCATCCTCAAGGCCCAGGGACAACATTCGAACCAGTTTCCGCGGGTCAAAGTCATCTATCCCCGATGCAGGGCATGAGCTGGAACATAGCCCACAGGTCACACAAAAATCCTGGGAAAACGCCCAGGACCTGAACCGGCTGTGATCTAATTCGTTCATATCGATAATGTCGGTTGCAGCCATTATTACTCCTCTATCTCTTTGGCGCCAAGATGGATATTTATGCCTCTTTCAACCCGCTCGGTCCCAGTTCAAGAATGGTATTTTCAAAGGCATTAACCATTTCAGCAAACTGCGTTCCCATATTAGAGGCAAGCGTCCTGTAGGCCAATCTTTCAGGCTCAAAGCCGAGCCGGGGCAGCAGATCAGCTACCTGATCCACTCTCTGGTGCGCATATATATTGCCGAATTCCGAATGGCAATTGCCCTTATGGCAGGTCAGCACCAGCACACCGTCGGCACCCTTTCTAAATGCTGTAAAAAGGTGCTCCAGCGATAGGCTGCCGGCACAGGGGACTTCTACGATTTGCAGGCCTGGCGGAAAAGAATATCCCATGCAAGATGCCAGATCGCCCGCTCCTTTGGCGGATCGGCTGCAGCAAAAGGCCGTTATTGATGGATTATAATCTTCACCAGCGGTTGTTTTTTTTATTTCCGGGATTCTGTCGGAAATTGACAAACCATCAGGCGCATTTATAGCAATGGCAAAGCGAGGGCACTCGGCCGCGCAAATGCCGCAACCCTCACAAGCCTGCGGATTAACAGCGACCTTTGAATTCAAGGATATGGCGCCATAGGGGCAGACGCGCAAACAGGTCAGGCAGCGGACACAGTGCCCGGTGAAGTTGATTTCGGCCTTTGCGGTTTGCTCCTCAGGTGGCTTTTTGCAGAGGTTCAGCACACAAAGCGCTGCATTGCCGATATCGGCCTCCCGTGCCCCTGCTGCTTGAGCGTTGCGCGACCATCCGGCAACAAAAACACCCTTTTTGTTTGTGAGCACCGTGGCCCGATGAACATTTTCTGATTGGATAAATCCGTCCGGGCCTGTTTCTATCTCCAGCTTGTCCGCAATATCACGCGAAAAGGATGATGAATTAAGGGCTTCGTCGATAACAGTGACATCCGGAATTAATTTAAACCTTTCCCGGATGACTTCATCAACATAGACAATGGTGAGGCTGCCGTCTTTATTAACCTGGATAGCGGGGATTGTTTCCGTGAATTTCATGAACACGGTACCCGCCTTTTTGGTTTGCCGATAAAGGGCTTCCAGACCGTTTCCGGCAACCTTAAGATTTCCGGTAAAGATGTAAGTCTGCCGGTTGAATTCCTGCTGCAGTTTAAGCGCACAGCGCATGACTTCTTCGGCGATTACAGGGTTGCTTTCTTGCGCCAGCCCGGTAATAAAAGCGATTCTTTTCCCCGCTGAAATTTTTGTTGCAGGACCCGATCCGAATTCGATAAATTCACAGGCTTGGGAAAGGGAAACCACACTGCTCGATTGCCCAACACCATAAAGGGCAAAATTGGGTTTTCGCTCCACTTCATCTGCTAGAATGATGCTGGAAACGGTCCGGGTAACGGATGTGTCGTTGCCGGTAAACGTCAGGCTGAAACGACCGACCGAACCACTGCAGGAAAAAAAACCGGTAACAGGCAGTATCTCCAGCTTACCGGTCTTGCTTGCGGTATTCAAATCATCAAACAGCCCGGCATGACCGGTAGTGCCCGGTATTGCCACAATGACGTCTGCATCCTTTTCAAGCAACTCTTCAGCGATTTGCCGGGCATTGCGACTGTAGCCCAGAATCAGCGTTTTTGCACCCAAAGCGCGTCCTTTCGTTCATTTTCCTGTATCCGAAAACAGCTAAATCCCCAGATATTTCGCCACTTCAAAGGCGGTCTTGCCGGCACTGGCAATGGATTCTGAGATGCTCATGGGGCCTGTAACGGAGCCGGCCGTGAATACGCCCTTTTCAGAAGTCAAGCCCCCTTTAGCGGCCTGTTCCACAAACCCGGTTGCGGCGAGCTGCAACTTTAATGTCCCTGTGGTTTCTTGGATGCTTTGACAGGGCGTCATCCCTACGGAAAGCACGACCAGGTCAAATTCCTCCTGAAATGTTTCACTGGACGTGTTATCCAGAAATGTCACCCGCAACTGATCGTTGACTGCAGGATAGATGTCTGCCGGGATGGCCCTTATCAATCGGACATCTTTCCGAATTTTAGCGTAAAATTCGTCAAAATCCCTGCCAAAGGTTTGTACATCCATATAAAAAAAAGTGACCCTTATTTCAGGCTGCCGTGCTTTCACCAGGCCCGCCATGCGCAAGGCTGAGCCGCAGCAAACCTTTGAACACCATAGGTGGTTGAGTTTGGCATCGCGACTGCCCACGCATTGAATAAAAGCCATGCTGCCGGCCTCAACGCCGTTAGAAGGTTTTAATGCCCGCCCAGCGGTTCTGAGCATTCTTTCCATCTCCAGGTTTGTGATGACATTTTCAAATTTGCCATACCCGTATGGTTTGCTCACAGGGTTGAACGGCGTAAATCCTGTGGCGAGAATCACAGCATTGGCATGGGTGGATTCCGTCATCGCAGCGGCATCAAGATCGATGGCTTCTTCCGGGCACGCCCGCCGGCACACGCTACACGATTGATCCTTCAGATAGAGGCACTTTTCACTTGAGATGGCATAAAAGGGAGAGTGGTTTTTGGAAAATCCCTTCGTGACTGCACCATTTTCAGGACATTTCTCAAAACATATCCCACAATTGCTGCATTTTTCAGGATCGATAAAAAGCGGTTTTTTCAGAAGCGTCGCGGAAAAATCTTTCGATTTTGATACTGCCTGAACCCGGGCGCCTGCCATCAATTTAATTTTCGGGTTTTGAACGACCCGGGTGAGTTTTTCCTCAACCATGCAGGCACCGCATTTGACGCACTGGTCCGTGGCTTTGCAGGTATACTGGATCGCATGGCCCCCGGGAAAGTCTGATTGTTCCACGATTTCAACGTCAATATCCAAAGCGGCCAGTTCAGATGCCACTGCAAGTCCGGCGACACCGCCGCCGATAACAAGAACCTTATTCGCCATTATATACACACCTTTACTGTGATGTGTTTCGTTTTACGGTTAAAAAAAGCGTTTTTCATATTTTATCGACGCCTGGTCGAATTCATCGTACAGTATTTTCAACCGCTCATTGGCGATGTTGATTCTATACTGTTTTTCTTCCTTCTCCTTTTTCGTCTGGTAACAGGCCAGACAGCGCTCATAGCGGTGGGCCTTGCCAAGGCAGGTAATCATGAATTCCGCCATCATAAAGGTCATCTCATTGTCATAACCGACCAGGTGCTCTACCCCGGGGACAGATTCCAGCGCCACCTTTACAGACACCGCATTGCCCTCTTTGGCGATATTGATAAAATCGTGGATGACCAGCGTCGCATCGTATTCTTTCTGGTACCCGTCAAATTTGGCGGCCATATTTTCCATTGTGAAAAACCGCCTTTCGATTTCGATACCGGCCTTTTCCAGCTTGCCATAATCTTTTTGGAGATAACGGTTGGCAATAATTATCGCCTGGGAGACATGTGGGTGCAGGTTTTCGGGGCAACCGCGAGCATAACACTTTCTGAATTCGTATTCTTCGCCGTCGATGGTTCCTTTGTAGCGGCAAAGGAATATGAAGGCCTGAAACGGATTGTCATGATGCGCAAAATCAACGGGCAGAATTTCAAAGGAAGTACGGCATGTCACTGTCGATTCTTTTTTCAACCCCACAAGGTCGGTTATACGGTTTGGGGGATTATTTATGGATATTTGTCCCATTTTTTTCATCTCTTTTCAGAGCCAGGTTAAAAAATTTCAACGGATTATGTTTCTATAATCGGGTATGATAAACTTGACAATCTCTTCAATCCGTATCAGGTTCAAGCTCTTCTCCGGGAATTTTTTCACCCGGGGCCCAGGTGTCAAAAGAATCCGGGGTAATGGTATCATCTGAGTGCACCGGATCATAAACCCAAACGATTCGGGTTTTGCATTCCCAAACCCGCCGGCCAAGCTTTTTCTGCCTTTTCCTCAGAGCCTTTTCGGCTGTCTTTCTGGTCTTGTGAACAGAAACGACCCTTTTTTCGCGCATTGATGGCTCGAAGTGGTCATAAATTAAGGCATACATTTTTGCACCTCTCCATAAAAAAAATGATTAAGCATCCAATTAATAACAAGCGGCCCACAGCTTCTAACCAAAAAATCGTTTCTTGTATTGGATCGAAACCTGATCAAATTCATTATAAAGGACCTCTAATCGCTGATTGGCGATATCGATCTTCTGTGCTCTTTCCTGCTTTTCTTTATCAGCCTCATAACAGGCCAGGCAGCGCTCATATTTATGGGTTTTGTCCAGGGTCGTGATAGAGAAATCAACCATTAAAAAAACCTGCTGATTTTTATAATTGGCAAAATGCTCCACTCCGGGCACAAACTCCAAGACCATTTCCATCGCGACTTCATTGCCTTCCTTGGCGATATTAATATAGTCATGAAGCGCCAAAAGGGGACCGTGTTCTTCCTTGATTTCATCGAATTTTACGACCATATCCGCCAGCGTGAACAGACGCTTCTGCACCTGTATGCCTGCATCCGTCAGCCTCTTGTAATCTCTTTGCAGGTACCGGTTGGCGATCATTATCGCCTGGGATACATGGGGGCACAGATTGTGCGGGCAACCGCGGGCATAGCATTTTCGGAACATGTAATCCTGTTCATCGATGCTGCCCTTCAAGCGGCAGAGAAAAACAAATGCCTGGTATATATTATCCCGATGGGCAAAGTCGACCGGCAAAATTTCAAAGCTAGGGTTACAGACAACTTCAAACCCCTGTTCTTTGAGCGCTACAAGATCGGTAATACGATTGGGTGGTTTGTAATGGGTGACTGGTTCCATCTTGGTCTCACTTATAAAGTTATATTTTAGGGGTTCCTAAGTTGCACGTTAGATATTTTAGGATGCAGGCCCTGAAACAGACTCCTGCATCCCGTAGCGCGCCTCCCGCAACCCGGCGCTAATATACCATGACGGCACTGGCCTCGATGGCTGCAATATTTAAAGCTCCGGCGGCGGTTGTTTGTGAGCCTGCAACCAATTCAGACTCCTCGATATGGCGGAATTTCAGGCAGGGCACGCAAACCTTTAACTCACCGCCGAGTTTCATAAAATTACCAAACAGCTCTGTCATGGGCGGAAAGCCCCCACCGGGCGGCATTTTGTCAATGTACCCTTTTTGTGCCAGGTACACGGCGTTGCCCTGCAAAACAACGGTGGCTTTGATGTCCATGGCCAATGCCGCACAGGCCATCACAAACGGCATGGACGCTTTTTCAGGATCCTCACCGGCACAGGTGCCGATATACAGTATTTTTTCTTCTTTATTTTCTGCCATGTTTTCTCCTTTCAGGGTTTTTAACGGTTGACATTTCACTCTAGGCTTCGGCCCTGAGGGCACTTGCTTTGACTTTCATCAGATATAAAATCAGCGGTCGATAGAACTGATGCGTCCACTTGGCAAAGGGGACTTCGATCACCAGCATGGGGACCGCAATCATTAAATGAATCACATATAAGTAGTAGGTTGTCAGCGGCATCGCCAGCAGCCGGGTGGCATGGATCAGAATTCCGGAAAAGGCGGTCAGCCACAGAAGAATTAAAAAGGCCCAGTCCGTCGAATGGGAGTGCTGGTAAACACTTTTGTTCTTTTTCAGGCGTCCGATGATCGCATAAGAAACACCGTATAAAATCGCAAAGGTGGCGTAGTAGCCCAGTAATCGCACCGGATGCCAGATGGCATAGATTTCATCGCGTTGAAAAAACCGCAGGCCGACGACTACCAGCAAAAAGACCATTGAGTACCCGGTCATGATCAGCAAATGGACGATCCATTGGGTCCGCTGCGAGCGGGTGCCGCAGGTGTCAAATCGTTTCTGGGTAATAAATTGAACAACAAACTCTTTTGCTTCCCGTAGATACGCTTGGATGGGGATACCGAAAATCGAGCTCCCCTTTAGGACGGGGTCGCCGGCATTGCCCATCACCGCCTTGGACATTCGCAGGGCATTGCTTAAAAGAAAGAATGACAGCACTGCCAGCATAATTAAATCCAGAATCTCAATGGTGGTGTTGGGTGCAAACACATTGAGCGCTACGCGGTCGGTCAGCATGGGCCCGTGTAAAAAATAAAATGCCAATCCTACCAGAGCGGCCACCACCAGGATAGACAGCACTTCAAACACCTTGGATGTGTAAAACAGGCGAGAGATTCCCGTCCAATCGTAGCGGGAGGTCAAATAACGCCGGAGTCCCATCATCACTTCTCCGGGGTTGGCTTGGCGGGGGCAAGTATCGCTACAATCACCGCAATAATAGCACAGCCAGGGCTCCGGGCTCTGAATCAGTTTGTTATCCAGCCCGAGCTGCAAGTACCGAATGGTCTTACGTGGGAACGGTTCGGATTCCGATGACAGTGAGCACACCGCCGTGCAGTTGCCACAATTAAAACATATGGCTGCGTCGCTGACGCCAAATTTTTTAAGATTGAGCAAATAATCAGGATTGACAGTTGAACTCATCATACTTCTCCAGTAGTAATTTTAAACATCACCTGCTTGCTTTTATCGCCCGGGGAGCTGGCGGGTCGGATAATTAAATGCCGGCAGCTGCCCGCCACTCAAGATGCCAGGCTGTATTTAAAATAATTCCCATCCTTATCGCCTTCGACCACAATGCCGTATTTCTTCAGTCCGCAAATATAGAGTAAAACTTGGGAGGTTGACATGTCCGTCGCCCGGGCGATTTCGGGTACGGTCTTGGCATTATCGGCAATCTCTGATTTAATGTGGCTAATGATTTGGTTTTGGGCCTTAATGGCCTTTTTAGCGTTTTCCACCCAGGCCCTGCGTTCTTCGCGCAGCTTTCGCAACATATCTTTGTCAACAGTCTTCTTCTCGCTCATGCTTACCTCTTACTCCGGATCCGCCGAAGGCGGAGAACAAAAAAAATTCAATCACGAAACCACGAAATGACGAAATCACGAAAAAAAACTAAGAGACTTTTCACGTTTTCTCCGCCGGAGGCGGATCATAAAATGCAAAGAATTCACAGTTAATACTCTAGGCCGCCACTATCGCATCTACCATTTCCTCGTACTGCTTCAGCGTCCAGCCCTTGACGTCCACCGCATTATCAGGACAAACTGCCACGCAACTCCCACATCCGATACACAGGGCCGGGTTGACCTGGGCGCGTTTTACCGTTTGGTCCTCTATCTGCGTATGCACCAGGGTAATGGCGTCAGCAACCGGACAGACTCCGACACAATTACCGGCGCCGCTGCAGCGATCCGGGTCGACTTCGGCCACGAAGGGATCCAGTTCGACATAACCCCGGGCCAGCAGAGACGTGGCTTTGGCCGCGGCCGCCTGGGCTGCTGAGCAGGCTTCACCGACATCCATTGGCGCCTGGCAGGTTCCCGCCAGCAAAATTCCCGTATTGGCCAGCTCCACCGGCCGCAGTTTGGGGTGGACTTCCTGCAGGAAACGATCAGCGCCGGTCGGCAATTTCATCATGTCTACCAGATCACGGATGTTGCTGGGCTCCATACCGACCGCCAGGACCACGAGGTCTACCTCGGCCTCGATTTCCTCGCCAAACGTCAGGGTGTCGACAACTTTTATCGTTAGGGGATGTTCAGGGCTTTTAGAGGTTTCGACTGCCGGCGGATTATCCGGCTCAAAGCGAAAAAATGTCACATTATTTTGGCCGGCCCGCTCATAATATTCTTCCTGGCCACGGCCATAGGTTCTGATGTCCCGATAGTACTCAAATACATGGGTGGCCGGATACCGCTCTCGGATTTCACAGGCTGCCTGCAGAGTGGCGCTACAGCAGATGCGCGAACAGTATTCGTTTAAGGTTCCATCGGGATTCTCTTCATGTATACCCGGAATCTGCCTGCTTCCCACGCAGTGGATCAAGGCAACCCGGCGAATCTTTTTCCCGCCATAGCTCAAAGAGTCACCCCCGGAGCTGCTGCCGGCCAAGTGTCGGATAAATTCCGGCAGGGTGATGACTTGCGGGTGAATATCATAACCGTATTCACCCCTGCGCGGCCGGTATGGCTGAAAGCCGGTGGCAAACACAATCACGCCGCTGTCCAGGACGACTTCCTGGGCATCTTTGGCAATCGCCGCCGGACAATAACCGGCAAAAGGCACAAAGTCGCCCACACCCCCATCTGGTTCGGCAAGTCTTGCAAGCCCCGCCAGATCAGCGGGTAATGCCGGCGGGCGTCTTTTAACGGTAATCTTGAAATTACCCACGTATCCTTCCGATTTGATGACCTCGGCACAGGTGAATACTTTGATGCGAGCCTCCGCACATACCGCATCCGCTAGCTGCTTGATCAATTCCCCGGCCTTCTCCCCGGTGGGGTACAGGGTGTCCAGCCTGGCCGTTTGTCCCCCCAGAAATGGTGATTTTTCCACCAAAGCGACATTGATGCCCCGCCGGGAAAGATCCAGGGCCACCCGCAGGCCGGCTACGCCACCGCCGATGACAGTGGCGTGATTAGCGGCATCCACCCGAATCGGATCCATGGCCTGGAGGTGTTTGGATTTTGAAATTGCGGCTGACACCAGCCCGGTGGCTTTGCGGGTTGCCTTTTCGCCATCATGCACCCAGCTGACCTGCTCGCGGATGTTGGCATGCTCGTAAAGGTACGGGTTCATGGCGGCTCTTTTGATCGCATTGCGAAAAGTCAATTCGTGAAGGCTGGGAGCACAGGAAGCCACCACTACCCGGTTGATTTTACCGCTTTTAATATCTTCCTGAATCAATTCCTGACCGGGATCCGAACACATGAACATATTGGTGTGGGTGACCGTCACCCCGGGGAGGTCTTTGACGTTTTGCGCCAGTTGATCAACATCCACGTGGTCGGATATATTGCCCCCGCAGTGGCAGATATACACCCCAACCTTTTTTTCGCCGCTTTCTTCTTTTTCGGGCTTCGATGACATGCGATCAGCTCCTGTTTTCAGAGGTCAGATGACCGAGATCAGAGATTGGATGACTGATGAAAGATCTGGAGGTCACCCAGCTGCAACAGCCTGGGTCCTCTCTTCTGTCTTCTGTTCTCTGCCATCTGTCTTCTTAAATTGGAATAAATAATTGGATGCCTCCATGGCAGCCGCTCCGGCCTCGGCGATGGTGTCCACAATATCCTTGGGGCCGGCCGCCACACCGGCCGCAAATATGCCTTCGACGTCGGTCAGCGCTGGGGCAAATTTCGGCCTGATGGTTTTGATAAAGGCATCCGTATCGGTTGACACCGGACAGATTCCGGCCGGATTCCATTCCGGCACCATTCCCAGGGAAAGCACCACCAGGTCGTGGTCCCGGGTCATTGCTCCGCCCTGGCCTTCCTGATCTTCATAACGCAATTGAACCGACTGGTTTTCGCCCTGGGAAATTTTGGCCACCTTGGCTTTGACAAATTCAATTCCCATGGCCTTGGCGTTTTGATAGAACTGCTCATAGCCTTTGCCAAAGGCCCGGATGTCCATGTAGTAAATGGTAATGTCCGCCAGGGGCAAAGATCCGGACAGCAGCATGGCCTGCTTGATGGCGTACATGCAGCAAACCCGTGAGCAGTAGGAAACCCCCAGGCTTTTATCCCGCGAGCCGGCACATTGCACATAGGCAATCGAGTCCGGTTCCTTGCCGTCTGAAGGCCGAATCACCCGCTGGTAAGGGCCGTGAGGCGCCAACAACCGCTCCATCTGCATCGAGGTGATGACGTTTTCGACCTGACCCTGGCCGTATTCTTTTTTCTGCGCGGGATCGGTCAGTTTATAACCGGTGGCCAGGACCGCAGTTTTGGCCCTGATCACAAAATTTTCGAATTGCTGAAAATAGTCCACCGCCTGGGTCGGACAGACCCGGGCGCATTTTCCGCACAGCGAGCAGTTTTCAACATCTAAAACCGCCAACTGAGGAATGGCATTTGAAAAAGGAATGTGAATGGCTTTGCGCAGGGTGAGTCCCCCCTGTTCTTCATCCGGCACATAGACGGGGCATCCATATTCGCATTGGCGACAACCAATGCATTTATCCGCATCCACATAGCGGGGCCGCTGGGTCAGGGAGGCAACGATACCCTCTCCTTGGCGATCGATGGCATTCACATCGCAGTAAGTGAAAATGGATATATGGTCATGGTGTGCGGCTGATGCCATTTTGGGTGTTGTGATACAGCTCGCGCAGTCAAGGGTGGGAAAAACTTTGGAAAGCCGGATCATCTTGCCGCCAATGGTGGCGTCTTTTTCCACCACAGCCACCTTGAAATTTTGATCCGCCAGATCCAGTGCCGTTTGCAAACCGGCTATCCCGCCGCCAACAACGATGGCATCGAATTCCATGACATTTATGTTTCCCATTCCTTCCTCCAGATTTTAACAAGGTGCATTCCGGGTGCCGCAGCCGCTGCAACTGCCCGCCAGCGGCACCCGAATTAAATCAAACTTGACAAAAAATTAGGCAACCTGCTGGTATTCAGGAGGCCCCAATTCCTGAATCAGGGTATTCATATCATTGACCTCTTTGAGAAATGCCCGGTTGCACACCGTGCAGATGGCAGTCAAACGAAGCCTGCGGATATCCAGGTTATGTGCCTTCATCATGGGGTAAACCCGGTCCAGGCGCTTGGCCAATGCATTAAAGGCGCCGATGTAAGGGCATTCCTCACCGCAGGACATGATGATAATCCCGCTGATCCCTTTTTTAAAACAGTCAAGGTAGAACTGCTCCGGGAACAGAACCGGCGCCCTGACTCTCAATATATAGGTGTTGGCCGGATAACTCGAATGGGCCTGTCCCACCGAGTTGGCGCCGGGATAGGCACAGGTTTCTGTTGCCAGAATCAGGATCTTGCCTTCGCGGATGGCGTTGTCCGGAGTTGTCATTGCGCACCTATTTCTTCCTGCGGACAAAATGTTTGTCATAACCTTCGGCTTCCAGAACACCGAGGTACTCGTGACCGACCTTGGTGGACCAGGCCGGTATATCCGTGCGGGTGCCCGAATCATTGGAATAGATTTCCAGCACTTCACCAACTTTAACTTTGCCGATGCCCTTTTTGGCTTCCAAAAGAGGTCCCGGGCAGGCGCTGCCCCTGGCATCCACCGTACTTGAAACTTCAATCGAATTTAAATCTGTCATTTTTGGCCTCCTTAGTTAGGTTTGATTGCTTGCTTTTTTACCAGTGTTATTCGGTATGATGACTCTGGATCCGCCATCTCTTCAAGACTGATCAGTTCATAGGATGAATCCGGTAATACTTTGAAAAGATCTGCCGATGCATCCGGGTCGCTCCAGAAGACTTCCAGTGTTTCACCGGGATCCATCAGTTTAATTGCCTGGATCACTTTAAGAAGTGAAAAAGGAACGATGGCGCCTCGTAGATCTAGCTTGTGTTGCATGGCTTCCCTCAGACTGACACCCCAGAAGTCAGACGCTTCAGAAAAGTTTCAGATCTCATTGAGCAGGTATTGAGCAAGTTCAATGCCAGGTTTTGTCGGGACAAAGGCCTTAGGAAAAATTAAATGAGCATTATGAGAAAAATTATATATATTCCCGGAATGTTACCTCCAATTGTTGAATCCTTGATAATGGATCCGGAGGCGATAATACAAAGGGCGATGTTAAAAAGGGCTTGCCGGTAAATTGTTAAAATGTTAAAAGCAAAACTGAACACATGTTAAAATTTTAACAGGAAGATTGAACATGCTTGAACAGGAATTAAACAGATATTGGAAAACGGTGGTGAACACGATTCAGGATGGCGTTATGATCGTCGATACCGAAGGAATCATTGTTTCCGCCAATAAGGCATTGGAGAAGATAACCGGCTATCCTAAAGAAGAGCTGATCGGAAAACCCTGTACGATTTTAGACTGCAATATTTGCGAAATCGCCCGCGAACGCAAAGGTGAAAAGTGGTGCAGCCTTTTCAGGACTGGCGCGGTAAGTATGCGAAAATGCGCAGTATTGAAGAAAAATGGTGACCATGTTCATGTGCTTAAAAATGCTTCCCTGCTGCATGGCACTGACGGTAACGTCATGGGGGCGGTGGAAACAATGACCGACATCAGCGAACTGATCGAAAAAGACACCCAGATTGAAGCCTTTCGGCGCGAATTGAGAACCGAAGACGGATTTCAGGGAATTCTGGGGACATCCGCGCCCATGCAACCGGTATTTGATTTGATTAGCAATGCCTCTCATTCGGACGCACCGGTGATTATCTTTGGCGAAAGCGGCAGCGGCAAAGAGCTGGTGGCCAAGGCCATTCATAATACCGGAGCCCGCAGACAAAAACCCTATGTCAAGGTCAATTGCGCCGCCTTAACGGAGTCCCTATTGGAAAGCGAGCTTTTCGGGCATGTCAAAGGGGCCTTCACCGGTGCCTACCGCAGCCGCGAGGGCCGATTCGAGGCCGCCAACGGCGGCGATATTTTTCTGGATGAAATCGGAGACTTACCCCTATCCACCCAGGTCAAGATGCTGCGGATATTGGAAGAAAAGGTCGTCGAGCGCGTCGGTGACAACCGGCCGATTCATACTGATGTCAGAATCATTTCGGCCACCAACCGCAATTTAAGACAACTGGTGGATCAGGGCGGTTTCAGGGAAGATTTATTTTACCGGATTAACGTCATACCTATTATGGTGCCACCTTTAAGAGAGCGGGTGGCGGATATCCCCTTGCTGGCCGAATATTTTTTTCGCCGAATAAAATTAAAAAACAATCAAAAAATTAAAAGCATTTCTAATGAATCCATGGAGTTATTGATTGGATACACCTGGCCCGGCAACGTCAGAGAATTAAAAAGCGCTTTTGAATATGCGTTTGTCACCTGCCAGGAATCCGTGATTCAGCCCTATCATCTCCCGCCGGCCCTTCATCAGACGCAACCACCTGTTAATAAAAATAAAAAAACTATTGTAAGCCGCAACCGAATGAAAGAAAAAGAGCTGATGGAGGCCCTCGAAAGTACCGGCGGCAACCAGTCCCGGGCCGCGGAGATTTTAGGCATCTCCCGGGTCACGGTTTGGAACCGCATGAAAAGATACGGCATCACGGCCCAGAAAAAATACAGCCGCTAGTTGGCGGCATTTGGGGTCCCCGATGCAAAGAATACTTGCTTAGATCCCGTCATTGTTAACCATGCAGGTTGGCTCAGGGTGGCAGGCTTGCCAACGCATTACTCTTTGGCGCCGGATTCCATCAGGACCTTAAAGAGCATAACATCGCGGTTTTTTAAGGCATAGGCCAAAGCGGTCATTCCGGAGTTGTCCTTGGTATTCACGTCGGCACCGTTTTCAATTAATAATTTGACGATGTCGCTGCGGTCTTCGGGAGCCCGGGCCGCATAAATTAAGGCCGTTTGACCATCTTTGGTTTTCGTGTCGACTTTCGCCCCTTTGGCAATCAGCAAGGCGGCAATATCGGCTTTACCCTTCATGGCGGCAACGATCAAAGGCGTTTCACCTGCTGAAAACCCGCTTAAATCCCTGGCGTTAACATCGGCTCCCCGGGAAATTAATAACCGGACAATGGCTTCCTGCCCTTCGATGATTGCCTCGACCAGAGCCGTAAGCCCGGCATTGTTGATCATTTTTAAATCCGCGCCGGCATTCAGCAGAATTTGAACCACTTCGTAATGACCATTCATACTTGCTTCCTGCAGGGCGGTTGATTTCCACTGCGAGGCGGCATTGACATCCGCCCCCCGGGCCAGGAGCAGTTCGACGATCGCGGCATGACCATTTTGGGCGGCATTCATCAGGGCCGTGCGCTTGGCGAGGTCCCGGGCGTTGACATTGGCTTTGTTGGCCAGCAGCAATTGGACCATTTCCATCTGCCCCTCTTCGGAGGCCAGCATCAATCCGGTTTCTCCAAATTCGTTGGCGGCATCAACATCCATGCCGATGGCTAAAAACCAGCCAACCACCTCGGTGTTTCCTTTTTCGACGTAACTCACCAGCGCATCCACTGTATAGGGGATGTTTTCCTGTGCCAGTTCCGTGCGCGCGGCCTCCGGGGTGATCGCCAAAACCGGG
>Ga0210060_1000108_pt1 | contig 48317 bp, 49 predicted proteins | sample Joice_CattailNLB_FD_184871 | JGI IMG/M metagenome (GOLD analysis project Ga0210060, IMG submission 184871) | Wetland microbial communities from San Francisco Bay, California, USA, that impact long-term carbon sequestration - Joice_CattailNLB_D2... | ecosystem: Environmental > Aquatic > Marine >...
CCCGTCATCGTGTGCCCGGTGGAGGCGGTGCTGGAGAAGACGCTTCCGCCGGACGTGTTCGCGGCCTCGGTTTTCCGGATAACGGCCGGTGAGGAGATCGACCGGGACGACTTGATCCGTCGCCTCGGCGAGCTGGGGTACGCACGGCTGCCCGCCACGTCCGATCCGGGGGACTATTCCGTCCGCGGAGGAATCGTGGACGTGCACAGCCCCGCTCATCCGCGCCCCGCCCGGATCTCGCTGGACGGGGACCGGGTCGATTCGATTCGATGGTTCGATCCGGCGACCCAGCGCACGACGGCCGAGGGTGGGGAGCTGACCGTCATTCCGTGCTCCCAGGTCATCACCCGCCCCGACTTCCTCCTCGCAGCAACGGACGGGGCCCCCGGCCCCAACTCCGACCTCCTCCGGCAGGGGATCCGGTACCACGGGGTCGATGCCATGGTCCCTCGTCTTTACGGCCGCGCCTCCTCTGTCTTCGATCATCTTGCGAAGGGAAGCCTCGTCGTCGCCGAGGACTCCCCGGGGTGCCTCGCCGCCGCGAGAAACGCCTTCCGCGAGGCGGAGGAGAACTTCGTTCTCGCGGGGGAGGAGGGAAATCCCCCCGGCCCCGGCGAGCTCTTCGTGTCCCCGGAGGAGCTGGTCCGCATCATGGCAGGGGTTTCCCTCCTGTCTTTCGACTCCCTCGAGGTCGCCCCCTTCGGGCGGGAAGCTTCTCTCCGGGGAGAAATGGATGCGGAGGGAAACGAGGACATCCGTCGTCGCACCGCGTCCTCCCCCTCCGAGGGACTACTCCTCCCTCTGGTGACCGAGGCGAAGGAATGGTGGAAGAGGGGAGCCCGGTTCGCGATCACCTCGCTCTCCCCCTCGCAGGTTGACCGGATGGAGGAGCTTCTGTCCCGGTACCCCCTTCCGTTCGTTCGGGCCGGTTCGTTCGGGGAATTCGTGACGGGAGGCGCAGGGGTGGCACTCTGCCTTGCCGATGTGACGCGGGGGTTCCGGTTGCCGGAGCTGAACGTGGCGGTGGTCACCGAGGCGGAGGTGTTCGGGGAAAAGACGCGCGCCCGAAAACGCCGGAAGGAAACCGTCGCGCCGCTCGAGGAGTTCTCGCTGCGGGAGCTGCGGGTGAACGACCTCGCGGTCCACGTCGACCACGGCATCGGTGTGTACCGCGGACTGCTCCGCCGCGTGGCGGCGGGCGTGGAAGGGGATTTCCTCGTGCTGGAGTATGCCGGGGGAGACCGGCTCTTTGTCCCGGTCGAAAAGATGTCCCGGGTGCAGCGGTACATCGCATCCGAGGAGGCCCATCCGCGTCTCGCCCGCCTCGGCGGCACTGCATGGCAGCGGGCGAAAAGAAAAGTCCGGGACTCCCTCTTGTCGATGGCGCAGGAACTGGTGGAACTGTACGCGAGGAGGCAGGTCGCCACTCGTCCTCCGAACACGCTGCCGGATGCGGTGTACCGGGAGTTCGAGGCGGGCTTTCCCCACGAGGAGACTCCGGACCAGCAGAGAGTGATCGAGGAGGTTCTTGCGGACCTGGCGGCGGAGAAGCCGATGGACCGGCTCGTTTGCGGTGACGTGGGGTACGGAAAGACGGAGGTGGCGGTCCGGGCGGCGTTCAAGGTGGTTCTCGACGGGCGGCAGGCGGCGGTTCTCGTTCCCACGACCGTGCTCGCGGAGCAGCATTACCGGACCTTCCGGGAGCGGCTCTCCGGGTATCCGATCCGCATGGAGAGCATTTCGCGGTTCCGGTCCCGGAAGGAGCAGGCCGACGTGGCGAAAGACCTGGCCGCGGGGAAAGTGGACATCGTGATCGGCACCCACAGGCTGCTGCAGAAGGATATCTCCTTCCGGGACCTGGGCTTGGTCGTCATCGACGAGGAGCAGCGGTTCGGCGTTTCCCACAAGGAAAAACTGAAAAGCATGCGTGCCTCGGTGGACGTCCTGACTCTCACAGCGACCCCCATACCCCGGACTCTCCACATGGCGATGTCCGGCATCCGCGACATCAGCGTAATCGCGACCCCCCCGGAGGACCGGCTTTCGATCCGGACATTCGTCCTTCCCTTCTCGGAAGAGGTCATCCGCGAGGCGGTGGACAGGGAGATCCGCCGGGGGGGGCAGGTGTTTTTCGTGCACAACCGCGTGGAGACCCTGCCGGCCATGGAGCGCTTCCTGCGGGAGATCCTCCCCCACGTCCGGATCCTCGTGGCCCACGGGCAGATGGACGGGGAGGAGCTTGCGTTCGCCATGGACGATTTCGCCGGCCGGCGCGCCGACCTGTTGCTGTGCACCGCCATCATCGAGGCGGGGCTGGACATCGCCAACGCGAACACGATCCTCGTCAGCCAGGCGCACCGGTTCGGGCTCGCCCAGCTCTACCAGCTCCGGGGAAGGGTGGGTCGCGACCGGCACCGGGCTTACGCCTACTTCCTCCTGCCCGAGGACGCGATGATGACGAAGGAGGCGTTGATGCGGCTTGGGGTGATCGCCGAGCTCACGGAGCTCGGTTCGGGGTTCCGGGTCGCCTCGCATGACCTGGAGATCCGCGGCGGAGGGAACCTGCTCGGGAAGGACCAGTCCGGCCACATCCACCAGGTCGGCTACGAGCTGTACACGCAGCTTCTGTCCGAGGCGGTAGCGGAAATCTCCGGCCGGGATGCCCGCGAGGAGGAGGAGCCCGAACTCGACCTCCGGATCCCTGCGTTCCTCCCGGACGATTTTATCCCCGAAGCGGGGACAAGGCTGGACTTCTACCGGAGGCTGGCCGCCTCGCGAACAGTCCTGGAGGCCGACGAGCTCGAGCTGGAACTGCTGGACCGTTTCGGGCGGCTTCCTCTCCCCGCGGAGGCGCTTTGCGACCTGACGCGCCTGCGGGCGATCATGCGGGAGATGGGGGTGAAGGAGATGAAGCGGGGCAACGGGGCGCTCTTTCTTGCGCTTTCCGGGGGATCCGGGGTGGACCGCTCCTTGCTCGTCCGGCTGGTGGCGAAGGAAAGAAACACGTTCTCCTTCGCGCGCGGCGAGATGCTCTCCGTGCGCCTGTCCGGCGACTCTCCTCCGGAGGTTCTTGCGGCGGCCAAAAACCTGTTGAACCGGTTATCCCCGGGCGGTAGCATATAGTTTTCCGTACACAACGACTGGTCGATATCCCGGAAGGAGAGTCGGCGGATGCGCAAGTTCGCAAGGGTATTCGTTCTCGTGGCCGTGTCGGTCCCGATCCTCTTCGCTTGCGGGAGCACGGGAAAGAAGGAGCAGGACACCGTCCTGGCGGTAGTGGAAGGCGATCGGATCACCGAGTCGATGTTCCGGAAGGAGGCCGGGAACCTGCCGCCGTACATACGCCCGATCGTGGAGACCCAGGCGGGCCGGATGCAGTTTCTGGACAGCCTGATAACACGCGATCTCCTCATGCGGGAGGCGCTGCGCCGCGGCCTCGACAGGCGGGACGAAGTGCGCGCCCGTTTCGAGCAGGCCCGGAAGTCCATCCTACTGGAAGCCCTTCTGCGGGAGACGGCGGAGAATGCCCCCGGCTTGTCCGACCAGGAGCTCCGGAACTATTACGAGGAGCACAAGGCAAGCTACGAGGAGGGTGAGCGGGTCCGGGTGCGCCACATCCTGTTCAAGAACGAAGAGCAGGCAGTGGAGATGGCACGCAGGGCCAAAAAAGGGGAGCCGTTCGATAAGTTAATGCAGGAGGCCGAATCGGCCGGCGGGAAGTCGGCGGACCTAGGTCTGATCGAGCGGGGCGCATTTGACAAGCAGTTCGAAGAGGCCGCGTTCGGCGCGCCGGAGAATTCGATCGTGGGCCCCGTGAAGACGATATACGGATATCACATACTCGAGGTACGGGAGAAACGGCCTGCCGGCCTGCCGCCGTTCGATGAAGTGAAGGGGAAAATCGCTGCCGAACTGCGAGAGGCAGCACAAAGGGAGGCCTTCGAAAACCTCGTGGCCAAGCTGAAGAAACAGGCAACGATACACTTGGAGGGTACCCCGTCGGCTGGTGGGCAGTTCCCCGAATTGCCATCGGGGGAAAAGGAGGTCCCGGCGGGCGGGGGGATGGTACCCCAAGGGGACCGCTGATTCCCTGCGGCGGCATGACACACCCCCGGATTCGTGCGATCTGTCGGCTGGCTGTTGCCTGGACCTTGGCGGTCAGCCTCCATTCCTGCGAGAGAGGCCCGGAACCTCCTTCGGATTCGAATGTCGTCGTTGCGACGGTCAATAAAGCACCGATCACGCTCAAGGCCCTGAAAACCGAGATTGCGAGGGTGCGCGGGGTCTCCCCTCCCGCGGCGGCGCGCAGCGGGACCCGGACGGAAGTGTCCCGCGCCCTCCGGCAACTCGTCGAGCGCGCCGTGGTGCTCGAGGAAGGGGAACGGCTCGGAGTGGCGGTGAGCCGGACGGAGGTCGAGGAAGAGGTACGGCGGTACCGCGCCGACTTCCCCCCGGGGGGGCTGGAAAAGGCGCTCCTCGAAGGGGGAATCGATGCGCAGGAGTGGCGGGAAGAGACGCGCCGCTCCATCCTCTATCGGAAGGCCTCGGATACGATCGCCCGACCGCTTGCCAAGGTGTCCGAGCAGGAAGTGCAGATGGCATACCGGGAGACGTATGGAAACGCCAGGCGGCCGGAGCGGATCCGGGTCCGCCAGTTCCTCTTCGACTCCCCGGAGATGGCCGCCGGAGCGCGGGAGAAGCTGGCGCAGGGGATCTCCCCTGACGAATGGGGGAAGCGATTCTCCACCGCGGGGGGCATGCCCCTCGATATCGACCTGGGGTATCTCTCCCGCGAAGAACTTCCGGAGGAGATCGCTCCGGAACTGTTCGGGCTGCCGGCAGGCGGGGTGAGCCGGGTCATCCAGCGGGACAAGATGTTCAGTGTATTCCTCGTTGTCCGGAAGTCGCCCGAGGGGCCGTATTCCTACGCGGAAAAGGCGCCGGAGATTCGCCGGGAGCTGCTCGGGCAGCGCAGGGAAGAGGTGTTCCGCGCATGGCTCGATACACAGATAGGCAAAGCGCACATCCTGGTCCAGGAGGATATCGTGACCGGGCTCATGGAGGGGCGGCAATGATCTCCGGAAGGGTTGCGCCGGTCCTGGTTCTCCTGCTTTTTCTCGCTGCGTTTGCCTCGACGGCCGGCGCGCGGATCGTCGACGGCGTCGTTGCGGTGGTGAACGACGAGCCGATCACCTTCTCCGAGTACCGGGAGTCGGTCGCGGAATCCCTGGGCATACCGGAGGGAGATGCTGACATCTATCTTCGGGAAGAGAAGGATCGGGAACGGGTCCTGATGGGACTTGAAGGGCTGATCGAGACGGCCCTGGTCCACCAGGAGCTCAAGAAGATCGGCCACCCCGTCTCCGATGCGGAGGTCGATCGCGCCATAGAGTCTGTACGAAAGAGCAACGACATGTCGGAGTCCGATTTCCAGGCGGCGCTCGAACAGGAAGGGGTAAGCCTGGCGGGATATAAAAGGCGGATCCGGTGGCAGATGGAACGTGGTGCAATCGTCCGGGCGATGAAACTGAAGGACGTCACCGTCACGGAGGAGGAAATGAGGACGTATTTTCAGGAAAATGCGGAAAGGTTTCTGGTCGGAGCCGAAGTGCGTATCGAGATGCTTACCATTCCCTTCACGGATGAGGGGGTGGGAACCGACAACGGTGTCCGGACGCGGATCGCCGCGCAGGAGGCGTCGGAGTATATCCGATCCGGAATGACCTTCACGGAAGCAACCGACCTCCTCTCATCCGTTGTGCCCGGGGTAACCGTGTTCTCGGCCGATTTCGTGAAGACGGAGGACCTGATCCCGGAGATCAGGAAGCAGATCGCCCGGCTGAGGACGGGAGAGACGTCACCTCCCTTCTTCACCGAGGCGGGAGCTCATCTGGTCAAGGTACTCGAGCGCCGCGGGGGAACATTACCGGATATTTCCGCCGTGAAGGACTCGCTGAGAGAGGAAATGCTGGACCGGCGCAGCGAGAAGGCATTTACCGATATCCTGGCCGAACTCAAGAAAGAGGCCACGATCGATATCCGTCTATAGAAAGAGCACGGGAACTGGAACCTCTACGAGTGGCCGCACCGGATTGTCCGGGAGCACGAGAACCGGCATCACACGCAGATCGAACGGATCCTCCGGAGCCGGGGCAAATAGGGACAGGCTGTTGAAGAAGGAAACACGGCCGAAAATCGCCGTCACGATGGGGGACCCGGCAGGGATCGGCCCGGAGATCATTGTCCTTGCGCATCTGTCCCCGGAGATCTTCTCCGTTTGCCGCCCTGTGGTGTACGGGGACGAAAATATCCTGCGGCGGGCTTCGGCCGTCCTGGGAAGGCCGACCGAAGTGGCGGAAGCCGGGGAGCCCGGACCGGGTAGGATCGTCGTTACGTCGATCTCTTCCCTTTCCCTGGACGATGTGCCGTTCGGCAGGCTCTCTGGGGCGGGCGCCCGCGCGATGGCGGACTACATCCGGGCGGCGGCCCGGGACACGATTGCGGGGCGAACCGACGCGGTGGTCACCTGCCCGATCACGAAGGAGGGGCTGAAAACGGCCGGCGCACCTTTCCCGGGCCACACCGAGTTCCTCGCCGACCTGTGCGGCGGCGCGGAGGTTGCGATGATGCTGGCGGGATCCCGCCTCCGGGTCGCGCTGGTCACCATCCATATCGGCTTGCGAAAAGCCCTGGAACTTCTTTCTCCCACGCTCATCGTACGTACCATCCGGATTACGCATGAATTCTTCCGGGCGCACATGGGTACGGACGCTCCCCGGATCGCCGTGGCGGGGCTGAACCCGCATGCGGGCGAGGGAGGGATGTTCGGCGACGAGGAGGAAACGATGGTAGCACCGGCGGTTTCCGCCTGCCGCAGGGAAGGAATCGACGCGACGGGCCCCTATCCCCCCGATACCGTCTTCTATCGCGCGTACCGGGGGGAGTTCGACGTGGTGGTTGCGATGACGCACGATCACGGCCTCATCCCCCTGAAGCTTGTCCACTTCGAGGATGGCGTCAACGTGACGATGGGTCTTCCCATAATCCGCACCTCGGTCGATCACGGCACCGCCTACGACATCGCGGGCAAGGGGACGGCCAGCCCCAAAAGCCTTCTGGCCGCCCTCCGCATGGCCGCGGGCATGGCTGCCGCGCGAAGGTAGACGCCGTGGCGCTCGACCGGATCCTCGTGCGCGGGGCGCGGGAGCACAACCTGAAGAATATCGACGTGGAGATCCCCCGGGATCGTCTGGTCGTGATCACCGGGGTCTCGGGGTCGGGGAAGTCGTCGCTCGCCTTCGACACGATCTACGCGGAGGGGCAGCGACGGTATGTCGAGTCCCTGTCCGCCTACGCACGACAGTTCCTTGAGCAGATGGAAAAACCCGACGTCGACGCGATCGAGGGGCTCTCCCCCGCCATCTCCATCGAGCAGAAGTCGGTCAGCAAGAACCCGCGGTCGACGGTGGGGACCGTCACCGAGATCTACGACTACCTGCGGCTTCTTTATGCATCGGTCGGGGTCGTCCATTGCCCTTCCTGCGGTCGGGAAATCCGCCAGCAGACCGTATCCCAGATCGTCGATGCCGTGATGGCATTGGGCGCCGGGGAGAAGGTGCAGGTCCTGGCCCCGATCGTCAGGGGGCGGAAGGGGGAATACCGGAGAGAGCTCGTCAAGCTCGCCCGGGAAGGGTTCTCCCGGGTCCTCGTGGACGGCGAGGCCAGAAGCCTGGACGAAGAGATCGTCCTCGACAGGAAGAGGAAGCACCACATTGATGTGGTGGTCGACCGGGTGCGGGTCTCGGAGGGGGCGCGGGGAAGATTGTCCGATTCCGTGGCGCTCTCCCTCTCCCTCTCTGACGGGCTGGTGCGCATCGTCGACGGGAAGGGAAACGGCACCCTCTACAGTGAGAAGTTCGCCTGCCCCGACTGCAACGTGAGCTACCCGGAGATCACGCCTCGGCTTTTCTCCTTCAACAGCCCCTACGGGGCGTGCCCGGAGTGCGACGGGCTGGGGACGACGATCTACTTCGATCCCGACCTGATCGTCCCCGACAAGGAGAAAAGCATCCGGGAGGGCGCGATCGCCCCCTGGAGCAGGAGGTCGACGGTCTTCTACTTCCAGATGCTCGATGCGCTGTCGGTCCACTACGGGTTCTCCCTGAACGAGCCGTTCGGGAAACTCCCGGCCCGGACCCGGGAGGCCCTGCTTTCCGGGTCGGGAGGCGAGACGGTCCGTTTCTCGCTGGAGGAAGGGGAGCGTCGCTACTCCTTCTCCAAGCCGTTCGAGGGGGTGATCGGAAACCTGGAGAGGCGATTCCGGGAAACCGATTCGGAAAGCGTGCGGGAGGAGCTTGGCCGGTACATGAACAACCGCCCGTGCCGTGCCTGCGGGGGAGCACGCCTCAAGAAGGAGGCGTTGTGCGTCACGGTGGGGGGGTTGGGAATCGACGGGATCACCCGGCTCTCCATCGGGGAATCCCTCGCCTTCTTCCAGGGTCTGTCCCTCACGGAACGGGAGGAGCAGATCGCTGCGCGGATACAGAAAGAGATTCGGTCACGACTTTCCTTCCTCGCGAACGTGGGACTCGACTACCTCTCCCTCGACCGGGCCTCTTCCACGCTCTCGGGCGGGGAAGGGCAACGGATCCGCTTGGCGACGCAGATCGGCTCGCAGCTGATGGGAGTTCTGTACATCCTCGACGAACCGTCCATCGGGCTGCACCAGAGGGACAACCGCAGGCTGCTCGACACGTTGAAGCAGTTGCGCGACCAGGGCAACACGGTCCTGGTGGTCGAGCACGACGAGGAGACGATCCGTCAGGCGGACTACGTCATCGACATGGGCCCCGGTGCGGGCGAGCACGGCGGCCACGTCGTCACGGCGGGGCCGCCCGGGAGGATCCTGGAAAGCGACGTATCCCTCACCGCGCTCTACCTGTCGGGGAGGAAGGAGATTCCGGTTCCTGCGACCCGGCGGCGGCCGAACGGGAACTTTCTCACGCTTGCGGGGTGCGCTGCGAACAACCTGAAGAACCTCGACGTCTCCTTCCCGCTCGGGGTCATCACGTGCGTCACCGGCGTCTCCGGGTCGGGAAAATCGACACTGGTCCTGGACACCCTCTACCGGGCGCTCGCGCAGAAGATCTACGGCTCCCGGGACCGGCCCGGTGCCTACGACACCCTCGGGGGGCTTTCGCTCGTCGACAAGGTGATCAACATCGACCAGTCGCCGATCGGGCGGACTCCCCGGTCCAACCCCGCCACGTACTCCGGTGCCTTCACCCCGATCCGTGACCTTTTCGCGATGCTCCCGGAGAGCAAGGCGCGCGGCTACCGGCCCGGGCGATACTCGTTCAACGTGAAGGGAGGCCGCTGCGAGGCGTGCGAAGGGGACGGCATCATCAAGATCGAGATGCACTTCATGCCGGACGTCTACGTTACGTGCGAGGTCTGCCGGGGAAAGCGGTACAACCGCGAGACCCTCGAGATCGCCTACAAGGGGAAGACGATTGCGGACGTGCTCGACATGACGGTCGACCAGGCCCTTCCCTTCCTCGAGAACATCCCGGCGATCCGGCAGAAGCTCTCCACCCTCTCCCGGGTGGGGCTGGGCTACATCCGCCTCGGACAGCCCGCCACGACCCTTTCCGGAGGCGAGGCGCAGCGGGTGAAGCTCGCCCGGGAACTCTCGAAGCGGGCGACGGGGAAAACCGTCTACCTCCTCGACGAGCCCACCACGGGCCTGCATTTCGACGATATCCGGAAGCTGCTCTCGGTCCTTCAGATGTTCGCGGAGTCGGGGAACACGGTGATCATCATCGAGCACAACCTGGACGTGATCAAGACGGCCGACTACATCATCGACCTGGGACCGGAGGGGGGGGATCGGGGCGGCGATGTGGTGGCGTGCGGTACGCCCGAGGAGGTTGCGGAAAACCCGCGCTCCCACACGGGGCGGTTTCTGCGGAAGGTTCTGGGAAGAAGGGAAGGGCGGCGCGCCCACGCATGAAAGCAACGACGCAAGTCACCGGGGACAATCCGACTTCGTGTTGTATGTCGAGGGGTGGTCCCGCTCCCTAGCGCCTTCCCCGGGCTTTTACGGCCGGGAACGACTCATCTTCGGCACACAGCCTCCTGCGCTGTGCTTCGTCGAACAGGAACTCCACCTCTTTCCGCACGGCCTCGAGGATGGGGCGGGTCCGGTTCTTTCCCTTCATGCACCACAGGTTCTTCATGTCGTCATCGACCGTCAGTTCCCCGCTGGAGACGACCAGGGGGAACATGATGCAGAACCTCGGTTTGATGATCCACTCGTGGAGGCCTGCCTCGACGGCGCCTTTTTGCAGTACGCAACCGTGTGCCGGGTGATAAAAGGAGCATGCTCCCGCGATGTCCTGCGTCTCCACGGCCAACCCGCTCGGGCAATCCGGGTCCTCCTCCGTCTTGCCGAACCACGTCCCGGGGTCTTTCGCCTCCGCGCGGAGGTAGGGAGTGAAGAGTTTCTGATTCGCGATAATCGTCTCCTGCTCCTCGATGTCCACCCAGACGCCGAAACGGCAGCACCTGCTCCGGCACAGGTCGAGACGGCAGCGGTCAGGAAACTTCGCGGAGAATACGAGCGGGTCGATCTTCATGGGAATCCCCTCTTGGCGGATATCCCATTAATTATATCCGTATTTCCTTTCCGCATATCATTCTCTTCTTCCGAAGGTCGTTTTTTTCTTCTTCCACCGCAAGTTTACGGTTTCCCGTCTTGAAGGAGATGAGCCGCCAACCGGAGAAAAATTCTCGGATCTGCAGCATCCCGCAGGATATTCGGCCAGCCAATGAACCCCCGATCGTTTCAAAACGGGTTTGCGAATATACTGGTAAGCGGGCTGGCGACGCGGTCGCAGCCCCACCGAAGGTGTACCCGTGATGAAGGAAAAAAGAGATAGGAAGAGGAAACAGGCGGGAAACGACCCTCTGCGCTCCACGGAGATCATCCTGGAAAGCATCTCCGATGGGGTGTTCACGGTGGATCGCGACTGGCGGATCACATCGTTCAACCGGGCCGCGGAAGAGATCACGGGGATCTCTCGCGAAGAAGCCATCGGAAAACCCTGCCCGGAAGTGTTTCGCGCCAGCATGTGCGAGGTGGATTGCGCACTCCGCCAGACCCTGGAGACCGGGACTCCCGTCATCAACAAGTCGGCCTTCATCATCGACGCGGAAGGCCGGCGCATTCCGATCAGCGTGTCCACGGCGCTTTTACAGGATGAGAAGGGGGACATCGTCGGCGGCGCGGAAACCTTCCGCGACTTAAGTCTCGTCGAGGAGTTGCGCAAGGAACTTACGGGGCGGTTCCAGGCAGGCGATTTGATCTCCCGGAGCCCGTCCATGCGCAGGATATTCGACGTACTGCCCCAGGTGGCGGGAAGCGACAGCACCGTTCTGATCGAGGGAGAGACGGGAACGGGGAAGGAACTGCTCGCTCGCGCGCTCCACTCCTTAAGCCCCCGGCACGAAAAACCGTTCATCGCGGTGAATTGCGGTGCTCTTCCGGACACTCTCTTGGAATCGGAACTCTTCGGGTACCGGGCCGGCGCGTTCACCGGCGCGGAGAGGGACAAGCCCGGCCGCTTCTCCCTGGCTGACAAGGGAACCTTGTTCCTGGACGAAATCGGCGAGATCAGCCCGGCCTTGCAGGTACGGCTGCTTCGCGTTCTCCAGGAGAGAACCTTCGAACCGCTCGGCAGCACCCGGACGGTCCGCGTCGACGTCCGGGTGATCGTTGCCACGAACAGGGATCTGGCGGCTCAGGTGAAGAAGGGTGTTTTCCGGCAGGACCTGTATTACCGGATCAACGTCGTGCGGATCGAAATGCCCCCCCTCAGGAAACGAAAGGAGGACATCCCCCTGCTGGTCGATCATTTTGTGACCCGGTGGAACCGGATACGGGGCAAATCGATCTCGGGCGTAAGCCCCGAGGTTCTGTCGTTTCTCATGGCGCACGACTATCCCGGCAATATCCGGGAACTGGAAAACATCATCGAGCATGCCTTTGTTCTGTGCGCCGAAGGCCGGATCGAGCCCCGGCACCTGCCGGAGGACGTTAATGCACGGATTCCTCCAACGACGAAACAGAGGGAAATGAACGACGCCGTTCGGGCAATGGAAGCGCAAACTATCCGTGAGGCGCTCCGGCGCAACGGAGACAATCGTCTTGCCGCTGCCCGGGAACTGGGCATCCACAAAAGCACCCTCTTCCGGAAGATGAAAGCCCTGGGGATCCCCCTGCCCGGGAAAGACGGACGATCCCGGCGGATCGGGTAAGGTCGCATTCCCGCACCTGTTCGTCAGGGATAGGGTTGCGAAAACGCTACTATTCCTGGTGGTGGCGATTCCGCTTTTGAATTCTAACGTATTGAATTTCTGGTTGTTCCCACCCAGGAGTCCCTCGTTTTTCCGCATGGCACGTCTGATGCTCCTCTCTATGGTTGCGACTGGAGGCACACCACGATGAAGGTTGCCCTTACGGTGTGGAACGGGAGGATCTCCCCGGTGTGCGATGTTTCCCGGAAAATTCTTGTGCTCGATATCCACAACGGGGTTGTTACGGGCAGGAGGGAGGAAGCGATCGAGGGGATCGATCCTGCTCAAAAGACCGGAAAGCTTGCCGAATGGGAGGTCAGGGAACTCATATGCGGGGCGATCTCCCGACCGCTGGCCGGCCTGTTCGCCACTTACGGCATACGGACCATTCCCTTTATCGCCGGTGACGCGGAAGAGGTCATCAAAGCGTATATCGCGCGGAAGTTGCCGAATCGAAGCATGGCCATGCCGGGATGTTGTGGAGGCGGGCGCCGTCGGTATCCGGGAAAAAGCGACAAAGACAAGGAGGAAAATCCCATGTTCGGAAAAAGACGAGGCGGAATGGGGCAGGGCGGGGGACGTGGACTGGGCCAGGGGGGTCAAGGAGCCGGCCGCATGGGCGGGCCCTTAGCCGCCGGTCCCAGCGGTTACTGCATCTGCCCGCAATGTGGGCAGAAGGAACCCCATGAACGCGCCGTACCCTGCCTTGCGCGCAAATGCCCGAAGTGCGGGGCCACGATGACCCGGGAGTGACCGTCGACCCTTGCGGAAGGAAAAACATAAGGGGTGCGGCGGTTCCGAGCGGCCGGGGACAAAGTCCGAGGCTGTGATCCGGGCGGGGAAAGAAATTCGGGTTCGGTCGAGGGAAAGCAGGAGGGAAACAGGTCATTAGAAGAAAGGAGGGTAACGAATATGCCACGCGGAGATCGAACAGGTCCGGTGGGAATGGGACCGTTAACAGGAAGAGGCGCCGGGTTCTGTGCGGGGCCCCGGAGCCCGTTGTTCGGGCGCTTTTTTCGGGGGGGCTACGGCCGGGGAGCCGGCTTCGGCGGCGGCTGGCGGCATATGTTCTATGCAACCGGACTGCCCGGTTGGATGAGGGTCGGAAGGGGCGGCCCGGCATTCGGGGAGGAGCCTTCGCCCGATACGGAGAAGCGGTTGCTGGAAGAGGAGGCCGGGGCGTTAAAGAGCCAGCTCGCCATTATCAGGAAGCTGCTCGATGAGTTGGAGGGCGAAAAGGAGCCCCGATGAAGATCCTGGTGACTTCCACCGGCGAGACGGGTGTCCGATTTTCTTGAAGGCATTCTCCGGCCGGGCGAGAATGTCTGTGACCTCGGGGGTAAACACAACGGTAAAGGAGGAGGGCATGGGCACCAGAGGACGTGAGATCGTCGGAAAACACGCGGAACGGGTGATCGAGCTCTTGACCAAGGCGTTCGCGGACGAGTGGCTCGCCTACTACCAGTACTGGGTCGGGGCCAAGATCGTGGCGGGGCCGATGAAGGATGCGGTGATCACCGAGCTGATGCAGCACGCCGCGGACGAACTCCGGCATGCGGACCTGGTATCCGGCCGAATCATACAGCTCGGAGGCACGCCGATCACCACGCCGAAGAAATGGTTTGACTGGTCCAACTGCTCCTACGAGGATCCGGCGGACCCGTTCGTCCGGAAGATTCTCGAGCAGAATATCGCCGGGGAGCAGTGCGCCATCTCCGTCTATCACGCTCTTCTCGAAGAGGTCAACGGAAAGGACCCGGTGACCTACAACCTCGCGACGCAGATCCTCCAGGACGAGGTGGAGCACGAGGAGGACCTCCAGGCGCTGCAGGAGGATCTGAACATAATGCTCCGGGATCGAGGGTAAGCGCCGGATCGGAAAAACGAAAAGGGCTTCCGGGGAAGCCCTTTTCGTAAAGCGTTTCTCTCTGGTCGTGTTGCCGGGTCTATAGCTTCCCGACGAGGATGAATGCGATGACCAGGGAGTAGATGACCAGCGACTCGATCAGCGCGAGACCGACGATCATCGGGATGAAGATCTTGGCCTGGGCGGAAGGGTTGCGGGCGATTCCTTCCAGCCCGGACGCAATCGCCTTGCCTTGGCCGAGCGCCCCTCCGAAGGATGCGATTCCTATGCCGAATCCGGCGGCCAGCGCGATGAAGCCCTTGACGCTGTCGCTCATCCCTGCGGCAGCCCCTTCTTCAGCCGCGAAGGCCACGGCGGCCACTGCTACAAAGAGCAGTGTAAGCAGAAAAGTGAAGGAAACTTTGCGGTACATCGGGTACCCCCCTTTACGTTGGTATGGGATCCCGCCGGGTGGTACCGCCCCTCCGGCGGGGGTGATGCCGGATGCTGTTACCTCGTTAGTGCTCCTCTTCGTGCGCGACCGCTCCCCCGATGTAGATCATGGAGAGCACGGTGAAGATGAATGCCTGCATGAATGAGACGAACACCCCCAGGCCGTAGAAGATCGACGGGACGACGAAGGGAACCAGTCCCAGGAAGATCGCCACGACAAGATGGTCGCCGGTGATGTTCCCGAAGAGACGAAGAGACAGGGACATCGGCCGGGCGAGGTGGGAAATGATCTCGATCGGGGCGATCAGCCACGCCAGCCACCAGACCGGACCGAGAAAATGCTTGAAGTAGGCGATCCCGTGTTCCTTGACGCCGTAATAGTGCGTGGACAGGAAGATGACGACCGCCAGGCCGACGGTGATGTTCATCTTGTCGGTCGGCGGGACGAAGCCCGGAATGAGCCCCAGCAGGTTCATGAAGAGGATGAAGATGAAGGAGGTGGCGAGCAGCGGGATGTATCGCTTCGCTTTGTGCCCGATGATGTCCTCCGCGAGGCCCATGAGGAACGACATGATGAGCTCGAACACGTTGCGCATCGTGAGCCTTGACTCGGGGATGACCAGGTCGGCTGTATTCTTCCCCCGGAAGGATACGGCGGAGATGGCCACGAGAAGGACCGCGATCATGATCGCGGAAAGGACGTATTGCGGGACGGGAAGGTGAAGCAGTTCGAACCAGGAAAACGCCTCGTGGCCCCCTGCCGCCAGCGCCGTGGACGGCAGAAGCGATACCCCGAGAAGCCCAACCCACCATCTGCGCATCGTGCGTTCCCTCCGAAGAATTACTTGGTTTCTACCGCCCGGGAAACCCCCTCGAGCAGGACGCCCAAAATCAGCGCCGACAGGCCGAGCAGGAACCCCAGGATGTCGAAGCGTCCCGACCGGACCACGAGGTACACTATGGCCACGAGAGCGAGGAACTTCAGGAAGTACTGAACGACGAACCCCTTCTTCAGGCCCCCTTCGGACGAAAAGGCTTTTCCCAGGATCTTCCGTATCAGGTAGAAGTTCCCGTAGGCGATCGCCGCTCCGCACGCGGCTCCCGGGAGCATCCGGTACCTTCCGAAGAGGATTATCCCGGCAAGGATCACCCCGGCGGAAACCAGGATCTTCGTCTCCAGGGACCGGGAGGTGAGGAGGTCCGTCCCGTCCCCCTCGCGAGGGGGGCCGATTCCTGGCACCGTTGCCCCTCCTGTCCCGCCGGGTCCGTTACCTTCCACCGGGTTTCCTCTTGTCCTCTTCGTCCTTCTCCAGATCTTTCCCCGACCGGAGGGCGGCTCGATAGAGGCTTCGCACCCCTGCTGCGAACCCTAACCCGAGCCAGATAACCGTCATCCAGGGTCCGGTCCCGAGCCACTTGTCCAGGTAATACCCGATGGCCAGGCCGAGAACGACCGAAATGGCCAACTCGAGGCCCAGCGCGCTGTACTTTCCCAGTTCCCGGAAGAGCTTCCTGCGGTCCTGTCTGTCGGTCACGTCGATAAACCCCTGTTACCTATCACAATCCCTTGAGGGCCGTCAACCGGAAAACCGCTTTCCGGAGGATATCCTTTTCCCGACGGAGAATCTACCTTCGTGCCTCTACTCCCCGAAGGGTCTCCCGCGCTGCCCCGATCGTCCGGTCGAGGTCCCGTCGGGTGTGGGCAAGGGAGACGAATCCTGCTTCGAACTGCGAAGGGGCGAGGTAGACGCCCCGGGCCAGCATCCCGTGAAAATACCGGCCGTAGGCGGCCGTGTCGCTCTTTTTCGCCGTCGCGTAGTCGACGACGGGGCCTTCCTGGAAAAAGGTGGTCCACATCGAACCGACCCGGTTGGTCCAGGTGGGGATGCCGGATTTCCGGAAGGCCCCCTGGAGCCCCTCGCCGAGGTAGTCGGCCTTCCCCGCGAGTTTCCGGTAGATCCCCTTCTTCGAAAGCTCGGTTAAGGCGGCGATCCCTGCGGCCACCGCGAGCGGGTTCCCCGAAAGGGTTCCCGCCTGGTAAACGGGCCCTTCGGGGGAGAGGGCGGCCATCACGTCGCGTCGGCCGCCGAAGGCCCCCACGGGCAGCCCCCCCCCGATGATCTTCCCGAGCACAGTCAGGTCGGGCTGGATACCGAACAGTTCCTGTGTCCCCCCGAAAGCCACCCGAAAACCGGTGATCACCTCGTCGAATATGAGAAGAGCTCCCGCAACCCGGGTGATCTTCCGCAGTTCGTCCAGAAATCCGGGGGCCGGGAGGACAACCCCCATGTTGCCGGGAATCGGTTCGACGATCACGGCGGCGATCTGTCCCCGGTTCCGGTCGAATAGTCGCCGCACGGAAGAAGCGTCGTTGAAGGTTGCGGTCAGGGTGTGCTTTGCGGTGTCCGCCGGGACGCCCGGGGAGTCCGGCTGCCCGAAGGTGAGTGCACCCGAACCTGCCTTGACCAGCATGGGGTCGGCGTGGCCATGATAGCATCCCTCGAACTTCACGATCTTGTCCCGACCCGTGAAACCCCGCGCCAGGCGGACGGCGCTCATCGCCGCCTCGGTCCCCGAAGAGACCAGCCGGACCTTCTCGATCGAGGGGAAGGACCTGTGGATGAGACGGGCAAGCGCGACCTCTCCGGCCGTGGGCGCCCCGTAGCTCGTTCCCCGCCCCGCTGCGCTGCGGATCGCGGAAACGATCTTCGGGTGGGCATGGCCCAGGATCATCGGGCCCCAGGAGGAGACGTAATCGAGGAACGTGTTCCCGTCCGCGTCCGTCACGGTGGCACCTCTCGCCTTCGCGACGAACAGCGGCGTGCCCCCGACCGACCGGAACGCCCGGACGGGCGAGTTGACCCCGCCCGGGATCAATTTTTGCGCCTGCCGGAACAGTTTCCGCGAATTCTCCGTTTTCATCCGCGCACTCCTCCCTGACCGCCGAACAGGTAGAAAGTAAGGTGGGCGAATTGTATCCGTTGCCACAGCGAGGTGTCAAGGGAAGCATCCGTTCGAATTCCAAACGATTTTCGTTCCGCCGTAAAACGATATTCTGGTTTGGCTTGACACGCCCGGAAGCCGAAGTGTACATATAGACCTTCTAGGATCTCCGGTGAACGGGCGCAGGGAACTAGGAATGCCCGGGGAGAAAGGAATGGCAGGGGAAGCGATTGAAAAAGTTCTGATAGAGAAAGAATTTGGGCCGCTCTGGTCCGGGGAGGAGTCCGTCACCGTCGGCGACAGGATCTTTACCTCGATCGAGTTGAAGCGGGCGCTCGACATGGAGGGGGCGGACGTGGTGGGGATCGACCTCCAAGCCCTTCCCGAGGGGCTATTCGCCTACCGGTTCTACGACGGGGACGACCGGTGCATCGTCGTCTTCGTGCTGGACCCGGACTTGAACATCGTGCGGGAACTCCGCGCCCATATCGCGGAATGGCTCGAGGACGAATATTATAAAAGCGGGATGGAGGCGTTCCTCGCCGACCGGATGGTCGGCATGCTCCACAAGAAGGTGTCGGGGGAGGGGAAATAGCCGGAATCCACTGCTTTCTTCCGTCTGGTGGTAACAGGGTGCGGTCGTTTCGGCACCCTTGGGCCGCGTGATGCGTATTATATAAATGAAGGATCTTTTCCCCCCATTCCCGGAAATGGGGAATCCACCGGATCCCCGAGGAGCCGTCATTGTCCCGGAACTACCGTAAAGTTTTCGTTCGTTTCTCCGCCGCACAATGGAACCTCGATGCCCTCGTTTCGTGGAACCCCTGGGAAGGGATGACGGGATGATCGAATCCTACGTCGAACTCGTCCGTCGCCGGCTCGAAGATCGCGGCGCCAACATCATGGCGAACCTCGAAAAGCTGGGGGAGGGGCACCTCCGATTCACGATGCGGATCTTCGGGGACTGTCTCGACGAGGAGACGCGGGGGAAACTCCTTTCGGGGTACACCGAATACTGGACGGAAAAGGAGCTTCGGGCCTTCGCAAAGGTTTTCGTTCCGGCATACACCGAATACGCCGTCGCGGAACTCGAGGAGAAAAAGAAGGACGGAGAGCGATTCTTTCCCCCCCACCTCACGCAGGAAGAGTACCAGGAGTTGGCGGTCCGGGAAAAGTGGTTAAGGATGGCGGAACACCTGGTAGACGTCTCCCCGTTGCAACTACGCCGGGAAATCGCGCGCATGGGGATGCTCTTCCGTCCGTACATGCTCTCGGATCCCGGCTTCAACGAGGGGGTCCTGGAATTCGCGTTGTATTTCGATCTGTTGGACAGGCTTGCGGGGAAGTCCTTGGCCGACCTGCACACTGTTGCCCACGAGATCGCACGCCTCGTGGAAAGCGCGGTCGCCGCGAAATCGATCGAGGAGTGCGAAACGATCCTGCCGCGGATCCGGGTCGCCACCGCGAAGGCCGCAGGGCTCCCCGCCGACCCGGAATCGCTGCTTGGGCCCGAGATGGAGAGGTATCCCCGGGAGGCCCCGCCGGGGTGGAAGCTTCGGGAGCTTGGCATGACCCTGAAGACGATGTCGCTAAAGGACTTGCGCCTGTCCGCCCTCGTCCACCTGGATATCCTGACTACCGAGGAGACCCGGGAGATCGTATCCCCGTTCATGGTCCGGTTCCCTTCCTTTTATGAAATCCCGGGCAACGCTCTCAGGGAAATGATCCTGGCCATTGCCGGATCCGTCAACGACCGGCTGATCACCTACTTTTTCGACCGGTACGCCACGGGACGGATGGCCATGACGGGTCCGGTCTCCTTCGTCGTATGGAAGTTGATGCCCGAAGAGGAGAAACTTCGCACCCTGCGGGAGGACAATGCCCGGATGGACCAGGCGATGATGGCCCGCCATCTCGCACGGTTCCTTCGTGCCGTAACCCCCGCCGAACTGGGGGACGCCGGACGACAGATCTCCCTCCTGACGAATGAAAAGTATATCTCCAACCATGGTTCGATATTGAAAACTCTTGGGGGGGAGCGGGAAGGGGAAGGTGTGAAGAGGCTCTACGACCAAATCACGATCCTTGCCCTGCGGATGATGGCACAAACAGAGGGGAAAAGACAGGAGATCTTCGACGCCATCCGCGCGAGGATCGCGGAAACGGCCGGAATACCGCTCACCACCCTGGAGGAGGAGGAAACTGACCTATGACATTGGAATACATGGAGAAAATCGTAATGTTCAAGGAAACCCCCGAAGGATTGACGACGGACATGGATTGGCTGCACGAGGCGGGCAATGACGGGTGGGAGCTCGTTTCGGCCATTCCGCTCATCGCGCCGAACCGCGACGGCATCGCCTACGGCACGGTGGGAAGCCACATGATCCTCAAGCGCCAAAAAAAGGTTTTATAAATAAAAATTTGCTTGACACGCTCATCCCTTTGGCGATATAAAATAAAACGTATTTCTAAAGTAGCACGTCAGACCCGGCAAAAAATCCTGATCTGTATGGAGTTTTCCCGTTTTTAAAAAAACGGGGGTGGAGGGATCATTTTTCTTCATTCTCGGGGGAAAACGGAAAGGGGGGATTAGCGGGGGCAAAAGGGAGATGCTGGGCGCGAAGCCTACCGTGAATGGTTGGTATTGAAGTGCGCTATTGCAAGGAAAATTGTCAAGGAGGGGGAGAATGGCTGAAAAGTGGCGTACAGAAAAGAAACGGCCGACAATCAAGGTCCTTCCGTGGCCTGCCGTTCCCGTGCCGACGGTAGACGAAGTCTACGCCGGCGTGGACGAGAAGCGGAAGGAATATTCTCTCTGGGTCGAGGCCCAGGTCCGGCAGCAGTTCAACCCGGACAAGCCGGAATCCCTGGACGGAATCCGCGTCCTGGACATGACGGCGAACCAGATCATCGGCCATTGGTGCTCCTCCCATTTCTCGGAACTGGGAGCCGAGGTCATCATGGTCGAGCCGACGGGCGGTGACCCGCTTCGCCAGTGGGCTCCTTTCGGACGCGAGGAATACAAGTTTGCCGCAGCCAACGGCGAGAAGTGCAGCCCCAGGTTCCTCGCCGAGGCGAGAAACAAGCTCTCCGTCACTCTCAACGTGGAGACGAAAGAGGGCCAGGCGCTTCTGAAGCAGATCATCCCGCAGGTCGATATCCTGATCGAGAACGCGCCTCCGGGGCACTATGACAAGCTGGGGATCGGCTACCGGCAGCTTTCCGAGATCAACCCGCGCCTGATCTACCTCTGGGTGGGCGAGCGCGGCCAGTGGGGCCCGCTCAAAGATCAGCCGGGAGCGATGGATCCGGTCGGGCAGTGCTCGATGGGCTTTGTGCACGGAACCGGCGCGCCGGTGTCGTTCGGCGGAACGCCGACCCGTTCCGGGTGGTGGCTTGCCGACCAGGTCGGCGGGACCTTCGCAGCTATGGGTGCGATGGCGGCCCTCTATGCCAGGGAAAAGTTCCTCGGGAAGGGCCAGTTCGTGGAAGGCACGGCGGCCGAGGGCGTCGTACGGATCATCGACTACAATTGGGGCTGGTACGGCATGGACGGCTCGGTCCGACCCCGCTACGGGAACTGGGACCTGGCCATCAACATCTATGCGGTGAACCCGTGCGCCGACGGGCAGATCATGGTAGGAGGCGGGCACGACCGTCTCTGGTTCCGGATCTGGCGGACCGTCGGGAAAGACAGGCCCGAGCTCGAACAGCACATCTGCGAGGACCCGAAGCTGCGCGTGGTGACCGACCGGCTGCCTCACTACATGCAGGTCGAGACATACACGACGATGTGCGACTGGACCAAGGACAAGACCCGGGCCGAATGCGAGAAGGCGCTACAGGAAGAGGAAGTGGCTTCCGGAGGCGTCTCCTTCATCGACGAGGTGTGCGAGTTTCCGCACTACAAATACCGCGGCCACATCGAGATCTGTGACGACGTCAATTACGGGAGAGTCCTCCTCGGGGCCTCCAGCTTCATCGGCAGTAACACGCCGGGCCGGATCAAGTGGATCGGCCGCACGGTCGGTCAGGACAACGAGGACGTCTATCGCCGCCTCGCCGGCCTGGATCGCGAGAAACTGGCAGCTCTTCGGAAGGGAGGGGTGATCTAATGACCGCTGCAGTCACGAAAAACCTGAAAGATATGACGTTCGAGGACTTCTGCAGGACCGTTTTCGATACGACGAAGCGGTTCGAGAAGCCCGAGACACTGAAAGGACTCCGGGCCGTCTCTACGACCCAGTACATCCTCGGCCCCTCCTGCGCAAGCTACCTCGCCGAACTGGGCGCCGAGACGATCAAGGTCGAATTACCCAAGCGTGGCGAGCCGATGCGTCACACCACGCCGTTCAACGAGCCGTTCCTCTATCCCCTCTCCCGGTGGATGCCGGACAAGGGGACGGGGCTGGGCTTTTTCGGAGCGAATCCGAACGAGTATTTCATGTCGCTCGACTTCCACAAGCCGGAAGCGATCCAGATCATGAAGCGTCTGGCGGCCAAGACCGACGTGTTCTGCGAGAACTACCGGGCGGGCACCTTCGACCGTTGGGGGATCGGGTACCGGCAGCACGCAGAGGTCAACCCCCGGGTCATCTACCAGTGGATGGGGGGTTTTGGCGGCTGGGGCCCGGGACGGAACCGCGCGTCCTATGACATCCTCGGCCAGGCCCAGGGCGGCTGCTTCTCGATCACCGGGTGGCACAAGGAAATGGGCGGGATGCCCTCCAAGCAGACCATCTGGATCATGGACTACTGGGGCGGCGCGATTTCCGCCTTCAACATCATCGCCTGCCTCTACTGGCGCGACAACGTCTCGGGCAAGGGGAACTTCCTCGAATATTCCCAGGTGCACGGCGCCCAGAGGCACCTGACCGATCTCATCGCCCTCTACGGGCGGACGGGGATCGTCGCGCAGCGGTTCGGGAATTATGATCCGCTCCTTTGCGTGCACGGGATCCTCAAGTGCGGGAAGTCGTCCTACCCGAACTCGAAGAACCCGCAGGAGCAGGAGGTCGGCTTCTGCTTCGTTTCGGCCTACAAGGACGAGGACTTCGCGAATCTTTGCAAGCTCGTCGGGAAGCCGGACCTTGCGAAGAAATACCCGACCCACGCGGACCGGGTAGGGGCGGATGCGCAGGTGGCCATCTACCCCGAGCTCGAAAAGTGGGCGGCAGACAAGACGAAAGAGCAGGCCTGGGAAGAGTTCAAGAAGGCCGGGCTTGTCTCCCAGCCCGTGTGGAACTCCAAGGAGGTCTCGAATCAGGAGCACTTCCATCTCCGTGGGTCGTTGGCATGGATCGACGACCCGACGTTCGGCGACGTGCAGACGCAGGTGCTTCCCTGCCTGATGTCCGAGACGCCGCCCCGCGTTCGGTGGACCTTCAAGCCGGTCGGCGCGGACAACGAACACATCCTCGCGAAGCTGTGCGGGTTCAGCGGTTCCAAGATCAAGGAGCTGGAAGAGAAAGAGATCACCTAACGACTCGATAAGGGGGAAAATCGATGCCATTTAAGGAAGCGTCACTCATACTCCAATGTCCCAAGTGCGAGACGATCAATTACCTCGACCCCTTCACCTTCTGGAACTTCAAGGGGAAGATAAAATGCGCCGGCTGCGACGCGATCTGGGAGTACGCGCTCGAAAACGGCCACCGGCAGGGCCCCCCGAAGGAAGGGAAGGCGCCTCACGACAAGCTGCCCGGATTCGCGCAGAGCAAGGACTGGAAGCCGATCACTACCAAGGGGAAGGTGGCCGACGCGCCGCAGGCCCGGGAAGACTTCCAGGGGAAACCGATCCCGATCAAGAAGAGCGTCCGCGGGAAGGCCGTATCCGGTGCGCCGCTTAAGGCCGAGGAACTGGTCGGCAGCATCCCGAAGATGTTCTATACCGGTATCTGATCGCTTGACCATTTTTTAGATAGGAGGGATTATCGTGGCGAAAATCGTTCCCGATTGCCAGAATTGCAAGAACTTCAGCAAGGCCCTCGACCCGGAAATCAGCAAGGTCTACATGGGGGCGTGCATAAAGCTCGAATGGCCATACGCCATCAACATCCCGAAGCAGGACGGGATCGAGGGAGAGTGCGGCTTCTTCGAGAAGAAGTAAAAAGTTCTCTTGAACCGACCGTCGCCGGTCTGATAGATTAGCGACGCGGCAAATCCACGGCCGCCTTTGGGGGAAATCAGGTGCGGCCGTGGATTTTGCCTTTTATGAGGGGAATTCTTCCATCCATCAATTCTTCAAAGGAGGGTCTACGATCATGAAAGTGGAATTCTATTACGACAGCACGGTTCCTCCCGGCTCCACGTTCACCACCGACAACGCGAAGGCGGTCGAGCTTGTAAACCAGTTGGCGGCCAAGGGGGTAAACGCCAAGGCCATCGACCTCAAGGGCGAGCAGGTTGCCTTCATGACGTACAACTCGGCGCTGACGGGTCCCAAGGCGCAGGTGCGCGCGGTGTTCGGCGCGAAGGGGGCGCTCCAGGAAGACTTCGGGAAGAATGTGCCTGCCCTCCTGGTGTTCGAGAAGGATACGGACCGCTATCCCGTGGAAGCCTTCCCCCGGTCCGACAAGGAACTGGAGAGGACCTTGGGCTGCGAGGAGGCGCTGCAGCGGCTCCTGGAAAAAGCGTAAGCATCCATAATCATGAGCGCCGGGCGGCGCCGCAGGAATCGCGGTCCGTCCCGCCATATGAGGGAGGGGAGAGACGGATGGGGAAGATACCCGAAAGCTACCTGCCGCCGCCGGAGTTGCGGCCGAAGCGGATCTACGCGCTCGACGAGTTCAAGAACATACCGCAGCAGTTCAATTCCACGGAAGTCCTGCTCGACCAGACCGCCGCGAAAGACGGCGACAAGGTCGCCGTCTACTTCGACGACCAGCGGATCACCTACAAGCAGCTCCAGGCAAGCGTCAACCGGGTCGCCAACGGGCTGAAGAAGCTCGGCGTGGAGGAAGGCGACCGGGTGTTTCTCCGGATGCCCAACATTCCGCCGGCGATCGTATGCAATTTCGCCATCATCAAGATCGGCGGCGTTTCTCTCCCCACCTCCGTCCTGTTCGCGCGCACCGAGATCGCCCACGTGGCGAACCTCTCCGAAGCGAAGGTCATGATCGTCGCCGCGGCGATGCTCGGCGAGGTCGAGGCGGCGAGGGCGGAACTCAAGACGGTCAAGACGATCGTCGTGGTGGGCGGCGACGAGAACGAGGTCCGGGCGAAGGGGTACACGCCGTACGCGGACCTCATGAAGAACCCGGATCAGTGCGAGGCGGTCAAGCGCGACCGGATGGACGTCTCCGTGCTCCTGTTCACTTCCGGTACGACCGGTCTGCCCAAGGGAACGGCCCACTTCATGGAGGAGTCCCTGATCGTCGCCGACGGGTTCGGAAAGTATTGCTGGGAGGTCACCGACAAGGACGTGATCGGGGGCCCTGCGCCGATCGCCATGGCGGCCGGATACTCCACGGTGGCGGTCATCCCGTTCCGGTACGGCGCGGCCGTGTCGCTGATTCCCCGGTTCGATCCGGTGTCGATGGCAAAGAACATCCAGAACCACAAGATCACGATCATGTCGGCGCTTCCCACCGCGTACCGGAAGATGCTGGTCGACATCAACCCGAAGGATTACGACTTCTCGTCCCTTCGGTTCTGCACCGGAGGCGGTGAGGCGCTGACCGCCAAGACGTACAACGACTGGAAGGAGAAGTTCGGGCTCGAGACCTACGAGGGGCTCGGCACCACGGAGATGATGTTCGTCTTTATTTCCGCGGCGGTGACCAAAAAGGTCAAGCCGGGGTGGATCGGCTCCGCATGCCCGGGATACACCGTGAAGGTCGTCAACGAGAACTTCGAGCCGGTCAAGCCGGGCGAGGTCGGAAAGATGATCGTGCAGGGACCGACGGGTACGATCTACTGGCGGGACAACGACAAGCAGAAGTCGGCGGTCAGGGACGGCTGGTGTCTCGCGGGCGACGTCGTGACGATGGACGAGCTGGGCAACGTCCAGTTTCTCTCCCGCGAGGACGATCTCATCAAGTCGTCCGGCTACCGCATCGGACCCGAAGAGATTGAGGAGGCGCTGGTCACTCACCCGGCCGTGGCCGACGCGGGCGTCGTCGGCGTCCCCGACCCGGTCATGGGGCAGAAGACGAAGGCGTTCGTGGTGCTTCAATCCGGGACCGCCCCTTCGGATGACTTGAAGAAGGAACTGATCGAGCATTGCAAGGGGAAGATCGCCGTCTACAAGCTCCCGCGGGATATCGAGTTCATCGATGCGATGCCCCGCACCGCCGTGGGAAAACTGTTGCGGCGGATGCTGCGCCAGCGGGAGATCGAAAAGTCCTGAGGGAAAAGAGGGCGCCGGGAAACCGCTCGTCCTCCGCGGAAGAAACCGAAAGGGCCCGGCGGCCGGGAAAGCCGCCGGGCTTTTTTTCTTCTACTCCCCCAGCCACTGCCCGAGGTGCTGCGTCGACGGCACGTTGTCCAGGATGCACTTCAACACGGCCACGATGGGAATTCCCAGGATGAGTCCCATCGCCCCCCACATCCAGCCGAAGAACATGATCGCGATCGTGGAGGCGACCGCATTGAGCTGGACCCCCTTCCCCACCAATCGGGGCATCATGTAGTTCGCCGCCATGACGTGGAGCACGGAGACGCTCGCCACAATGAACAGGAGCGGCCCCCCGGAGTTGTACGTGACGATCCCCACGATGAGCGCTGGCAGGAGGGCAAGGATCACGCCAAGGTACGGGATGGTGTTCGTGATCCCGCTCAGGATGCCGAGGACGAGCCAGTACGGCAAGCCGATGGCGAGGAACGCGAGGGACGTCAGGACGCTCAGGACTCCCGCCACCAGGGCGTTCCCGATGATGTACCGCTGCATCATGCGCTCGACGTCGTGCATGACGGCGCTCGCGATATCGTGGAACTCCTCGGGGAAGAGATTCCGGGTTCGCCGGGTGAGAGGCTCCTTTCCTTCCAGGATGAAGTACACCAAGAACGGTATGAAGCTCAGGGAGAACACGAGCGTCGTGAGCGAGCCTATGCCCCGGAAGACGGTGTCGGCCCAGGAGTTTCCCCCCTGAAGGACGACCGTGCCGCCCTGGTCGCCTGCGGAAGGCGCCGTGCGCGAGATGCTCTGTCCGGCCTCGCTCAGCATTTCCGTGATCCGGTGCACCTGGTCCGCCGTGCTCTGAACCAGCGGCGCGTTCCGGATCTGCTCGAGAATGAGCGGCAGGTCGGCGATGAGCTGTTTCGCGTTGTAGTAGGCGATGTACAGGATCCCGTACAGGAATGCGATGGCGAAGAAGACGACGACGATGCTGGCGAACGGGCGGGGGAGCCTTCCCCGGTTGCAGAGCAACCGGACGAGAGGGTCCAACGCAAGGGCGATCAGGATCGACGAGAGGATGGTGATGAATACGGAGGAGGCGACGTCGAAGAGCGTGAGGAGGCCCAGGATCGCAAGGAAGACCAGGCAGCCGAGGATCGCCCGGTCGGAGCGTCGGCGGATGTAGTGTCCCGGATTCGCCCACGGCGGGGTCGCGCCCTCCGAAGGCTTCTCCGGTGCGCCCGGCTCGCTCGTCCCTGTGCTTCCGGCGGGATGCCGGGTCTGCTCCTCGTCCCGTCGCATGTGTATACTGTACCGTGTTTCCCCGGGATCTCCTATGGCCCGGCCGGAAAGGAGGGCGCCTTGGCCACCACTTCCCACACCATCGAAATCCGGGTCCGATTCGGCGAGACGGATCCGTACGGCGTGGCGTACTTTGCCGCCATTCTCGACTACTTCAAGAGGGGGATGGACGAGTTCCTCCGGTCGCGGGGACTGCCACCCGACGAAGTCTACCGGAACGTCTCGCGCGGTACCGGGTTTCCCGTGATCGGCACCCAGTGCCGGTACCGGTCGCCGGTCCGGTTCGACGATCTGCTCATCCTGCGGACCCGGCTCATCCGGGTCGAGGTGAAGGGGGCGACGTTCGGGTTTTCCCTCTTCCGGACCGTGGCGGGGAAGGACGAACTCGCTGCGGAGGGGAAGATCTCCTGCCGTTCCATCGACGCCTCCTGGAAGCCGATCCCCATCCCCAAGGACCTGAAGAAGGCGCTGGCCGGATAGCCGGCCTCACTGCGCCCCGAATCGGCTTCGCGTCCTCGGAGGGGGCTCCCTATCGGCTTCTCCTCGGGGCGAACTACCAGAAGCGGAAGGACCCTGGCTCGCGGGGGGCTTCCCCGTAGCTACGCTTGCGACCTTATGCCCGCTCGCTGCCGGTTCCGCTCACCGGATCGAACCCCGCTCTGCGGGGATATTCCTCTTTCGCTCCACAGGCCGCTTCGGGGAACCCCCCGCATCGCCTAAGGGTCCCGTACAGGGCGCAGCAGCCGCGGGAGGAGGGGCGCAGTGAGGTAAAGCGCAGCCGTGCGGATTCAATGCACGGCGAGCCACGAACGGAGCCCCCCTCCGAGGCTGCGGAAGCCGCTATCCCGCCGCTGCGAGGGCCGCGTCGAGCTTCCGGCGGATCCGGGACACCAGGTCGAACAGCTTTTGGGGAGGAATCTCCCTCCCCTGCACTTTGAATGCGTCCACCCCGCAGGCGATCCACGGGGCGAGCTCGTCCTCGATGGAGTGGGGCTCCCGGGAAAGGGGGATCGCCCGGCAGACGAGATGGCATCTGCCGGTACGTTTCGCGGACGCGGGCGCCCCCGTTCCCGCCAGGTGCGGGCGCTCGGCAGATCTCTTCCCTTCCCGGGTGTAACCGGGCAGTGCGCATTTTCCCTGGAGGAGAATTTCCGGCCGGCAGCGCACGAAAACCTCCACCCGGAGGCTGCTTTCCGCCTTGATCGCAGGGACTTCTTCCGGGGTCAGGGCGGTCGGCAGAACGACCGCGTTCGCACCGACGTCCCGGTAGAACCGCGCCTCGGGGGGGTTGAGCGTGGAGACCCCGACGGAAGCCGTGATCCGCATGTCAGGCAGTGCCCGGCGCACGAGGGCGATCACCCCGGGATCGGACAGGATCACGGCGGATACGCCGTCTTCCGCAAGTCGCGTGACCGTGGCCAGGAAAGAGGGAATTTCCGCGGCGCCGGGTATGGTGTTGAGGGCTGCGTGCAGGGCCACCCCGTTCTTCCGGCACTGCGAGGCGGCACCCCGCACTTCTTCCTGGTGGAGTGCCGAACGCTCCCCGTCGCGGCTCCACCCCCGGCAGCCGACGTATACGGCGTCGGCACCGGCGGACAGGACTGCGTCCACCGCCGCGAGACTGCCCGCGGGGGCAAAAAGTTCGGGAGTTCGGTTCCCGGATCCCATTCTCGCTATTATACTCGTTATCGGATATTGATCGGCCTGATGCCCTTCTGGTCCGACCACCGGACCGGGTGAATTTTTTCGGTTGACTTGACCGGGCGGATGAGTAATGTAGAGTGTCGTCTGTATACATAGCATTCCCGATATGAGGCGATCTTCTCGCCCCTCTATCACAGGTAGAGGGGTTCTGCTTTGACTAGAACATTTAGGCGGTGTTCCTCTGATGCTTGATGATTACGCAACAGTTCTTGTGTTTATCGTGCTCGGCGCGGTGACCGTGGCCCTCATGTTGGGGATCTCCCGGCTGCTGAGTCCGCGCAACCCCTCTCCGGTCAAGCTTTCCACCTACGAGTGCGGCGAGGTCCCGTTCGGCTCCTCCTGGGTGCAGTTCAACATCCGCTTCTACGTGGTGGCCCTGATCTTCATCATCTTCGACGTGGAGGTGGCGCTGCTCTACCCGTGGGCCGTGGTCTTCCGGCGCCTGGGCCTCCTGGCGTTCGTGGAGGCGTTCATCTTCATCGTCATCCTTCTCACGGGCCTTGCCTACCTGTGGAAGGAGGGAGACCTCGATTGGGTGCGCACCGTCCAGGATTCTCCGTCCCCGAAGGAAGGGAAATGAGCCACGATTCTACACGGATCAGTCCGGCCCCCGTTTTGGCCCCGGGGACCTTAGGCCCCGAAGCGCACGTCATGGTGGGCAATGCCGACAAGTTCATCAACTGGTGCCGGAGGTCCTCGCTCTGGTACCTTTTGTTCGCGACGGCCTGCTGCGGCATCGAGCTGATGCAGGCCGGCGCCTCACGGTACGACCTCGACCGGTTCGGCGCCGTCTTCCGGGCGACCCCCCGGCAGTCGGACCTGATGATCGTCGCGGGAACCATCACGCACAAGATGGCGGAGCGGTTGGTCCGCCTGTACGAGCAGATGCCCGATCCCAAGTACGTGATTTCCATGGGGTCCTGCGCCAACACGGGTGGCCCCTTCTACAAGGATTCGTACTGCGTGGTCAAGGGAGTGGACCTGCTCGTCCCGGTGGACGTTTACGTTCCCGGATGTCCCCCCCGCCCCGAGGCTCTGATCGACGGCATCATCAAGCTGCAGAAGATCATCGATCAGAAGAAAAATTTCGCGGCGAAGGCGTAAAGGAAACCGTTGGAACCGAAAGAGATCTTCGAGAAGGTTCAGGCAAGGTTCGGAGAGGCGGCGGTAGAACTCCAGGAGGAGGGATTCCGTCCCGCGTTCCTCGTTGTGGCTCCGGAAAAAGTCAGGGAAATCGGACGGTTCCTGCGCGACGATCCCGCGATGAAGTTCGACTCGCTGATGTGCCTGTCCGGCGTCGACTACCCGGACCGGTTCGCCGTTGCCTACCACCTCCACTCTCTTGCGATCGGACATCGGATCGGGGTCAAGGTATACCTCCCCAAGGAAGCTCCGTCGCTGCCGAGCGTCGACGAAGTGTGGCCCGCGGCGAATTTCCAGGAGAGGGAAGCGTTCGATCTGTTCGGAATCGTCTTCGAGGGGTCCTGGGATCTGCGCCGCATCCTTCTCCCGGAGGACTGGGAGGGACACCCGCTTCGAAAGGATTACAAATACCCCGAGTTCTACCACGGGATCAAGGTATGAAGTCAAACGCCGTAGCCCTCCCCACACAGGAGATGCTCATCAACATGGGTCCGCAGCACCCGAGCACCCACGGGGTGCTCCGGGTGATCCTGCGGACCGACGGCGAGGTCGTGGTCAACGCCAAGCCGGACGTGGGGTACCTGCACCGGGCGCTGGAAAAGATCGGCGAACGGGTCACCTACGCGCAGTACATGCCCTTCACCGACCGGCTCGACTACCTTGCCTCGATGAACTGCAACGCGGCGTGGTGCTGGACCGTGGAGAAGCTGGCCGGCATCGAGGTTCCCGAGCGGGCGGAATACATCCGCGTGATCGTGTGCGAGCTGAACCGGATCGCCTCGCACCTGATCGCCTTCGGGTCGTTTACCGCCGACATGGGGGCCTTCACGCCGTTTCTCTACGCCATACGAGAGCGGGAGCGGATCAACGACCTGTTCGAGGACATCTGCGGCAACCGCCTGACGTACAATTACGTTCGCATCGGCGGCGTTTCGGCCGACCTGCCGGACCGGTTCCTCGAGAAGACGAAAGAGTTCCTCGACTACTTCGAGCCGAAGGTTCCCGAGTACAACAAGCTGATCTCCTACAACAAGATCTTCGTCCACCGCCTGGCCAACATTGCGGTCGCGACGCCGGAGGATGCCGTCGCCTACGGACTCACGGGGCCCAATCTCAGGGGCTCCGGCGTTCCGTTCGACCTTCGGAAGAACGAGCCGTATTCGGTCTACCCGAAGTTCGACTTCGACGTCTGCGTCGGGACGGGGGAGCGGGGAACGCTGGGGGACTGCTTCGACCGGTACATGGTGCGGATCAACGAGATGAAGGAAAGCGTGAAGATCCTGCGCCAGGCGATCGCCCAGATCCCCGAGGGGCCCGTGATGGCCAAGGTTCCCCGGATGTTCAAGCCCCCTGTCGGGGAGGTGTACTTCCGCGCGGAGAACCCCCGCGGGGAGACCGGGTTCTACCTGATCAGCGACGGGACCGTGAATCCGTATCGCCTCAAGATCCGCGCCCCTTCTTTCGTGACGATGAACATCTTCGAGAAGATCACCAAGGGACTGATGATCGCCGACGTCGTGGCGGTCATCGGCAGCTTCGATATCATCCTCCCGGAAATCGACCGGTAATCATGATGGAATCCCTCGCAATATCGCTGGTAAACGCCGTGCCGGTGCTCTCGGGCGTCCCGCTGTGGACGATCACCCTCCTGGTCATGATCGTGGTCGCCGCGGTTGTCCTCACCTTCGCCCTTACGTACGCGGGGCTGGCGACCTACGTGGAGCGGAAGGTGGCAGGCGACATCCAGGCGCGCGTCGGGCCGAACCGGGTCGGTCCCGTGGGACTGCTCCAGTTCCTGGCCGACGGGATCAAGCTCCTCCTCAAGGAGGACATCATCCCGACCCATGCCGACCGGTTCCTGTTCGCCCTGGCGCCGTACCTCGTGTTCGTCGGTTCCTTCGCAGCCTTCGTGGTCATCCCCTTCGGGATGGGGCTGATCGCTTCCGACCTGAATATCGGGATCTACTACGTGATGGCCGTCACCTCCCTCGTGGTGGTGGGAGTATTGCTCGCCGGGTGGTCGTCCAACAACAAGTGGGCCCTGCTCGGGGGTATGCGTTGTTGCGCGCAGATCGTCTCGTACGAGATCCCGGTGGGGATGGCGCTCCTTCCCGCGGTCCTCATCGCCGGCTCCCTCTCCCTGCAGGACATCGTCCGGTCCCAGGGAGGGCTGTTGGGGATCTTCGGGTGGAACCTCTTCCACAACCCCTTCACCTTCTTCTCCTTCTTCCTGTATTACGTCGCCGCGCTCGCCGAGACCAACCGGACCCCCTTCGATATCCCGGAGGCCGAGTCGGAGCTCGTCTCCGGCTACCATGTGGAGTACTCGGGGATCCGGTTCGCCTTCTTCTTTCTCGCCGAGTACGGGGACATGTTCGTCGTGTCCGCGCTGGCGACCGCATGCTTCCTGGGGGGGTGGCACGTGCCGTTTCTGAACGCAAAGGCGCTTCCCGCCGTATGGGGCAACCTGTTCTCGCTGGGTGTGTTTCTCACCAAGACGCTGGGTCTTGTCCTGCTCATGATGTGGGTCCGGTGGACACTGCCCCGGCTGCGCGTGGACCAGCTGATGCGCATGGCGTGGAAGTATCTGGTTCCGCTTACGTTTTTTAACCTCCTGGGCGTCTCCCTCTGGCTCCTGCTGTTCCACGGGAAGGGGATCCCCCAGATGATCGCATCGCTTATCGGATGACAGGATGGGATTGAAGGCATATTTATACGACATCTGGGAAGCCGTGGCGACCACCGCGAAGGGAATGCGGATCACCGCGCGCTACGGGGTGGATCCGAGGGAGACGATCACCCTCCAGTACCCCGAGGAGCGCTGGGAGCCATCGGAGCGGTACCGCGGATTTCTCTACAACGACATCAAGACGTGCACGAGCTGCACGATGTGCGTGCGGGTCTGCCCGGTCGACTGCATCTCCCTCGAGGCCGTCCGGGGGGCCGACAAGAAGATGGTGCTGGCCTCCTACGATATCGATATCGGACGCTGCATGTACTGCGGGCTCTGCGTCGAGGTGTGTCCCCCGAAGTCGCTCAAGCATACCAGCGGCTACGAGAAGGCCTCCGTGGACCGCGGGGAGCTGATCCTCCACTTCGTCCACGAGGATGCGAACCAGATCAAGGCCCGCGTGGCGAAGCAGGTGGCGGAAGCCGCGGCGAAAGCGGAGGCGGAAAAGGCCGCAAAGGCCGTCGAGGAGGCCAAGGCCTCCGGCCCGGTTCCCGATGACGGAAGGAATGAGGCGCCCGCGGATCAGCCCGCATCGCAGCAGGCCGCGGCGGCGAACCCGGCAAAGAAAGACGCCGCGGAGAAAAAGCCCCCGGAAGGAGCGAAGGGGGAGCCCGGGAAGCCGGAGGAGCCTCCGAAAAAGGGCGAGGGGAATACACCATGAAGGGACCGGTGGATCTGATCTTCTACGTGCTGGCTGCCCTCACGGTCGGGTCCGCGATCCTCGTGGCGATCCTCCCGAACATCATCTACGCAGCGGTGGCGCTGCTGTTCACCTTTTGCGGCGTGGCGGGGCTGTACGTGCTCCTCTCCGCGGACTTTCTGGCGGCCACGCAGGTGCTGGTGTACGTCGGGGGGATTCTCGTGCTGATCATGTTCGCGGTGTTCCTCTCGAGCCGGATCTCCTCCGTCAAGCTGTCCAACCCGGTACATTTCCGGATTCCCGCGGCTGCGACCTGCCTTGCCCTGTTCGGCGTGCTGGCGTACACGGCGGTTTCCCCGGCCTTCGTACCGAAAGCGCAGATCACGTACCAGCCGACCACAGCCGAGATCGGCGAGCTTCTGATGACCCGGTACCTGCTCCCGTTCGAGGTCGCCTCCGTGCTGCTTCTCGCCGCCCTCATCGGCGCGGCGCTGCTTTCGCGGCCCGCCCGGTCCGATATCCCCAGACCCGACATGGAGGAGCCGAAGTAGATGGCCCTGGACAAACTGCTGGTCATCGGCGCCGCTCTGTTCTGCTGCGGCCTGTACACGATCCTGACGCGGCGCAACGCGGTGGCCGTCCTCATGGGGGTGGAGCTGGTCCTGAACGCCGCCAACATCAATTTCGTGGCGTTTTCGCACTACGTGTCCCGGCTGATCGGGGGGCAGATCTTCGCCGTGTTCGTCATCGTGCTCGCGGCCGCCGAGGCGGCCGTCGCGCTGGCCATCTTCCTGCGGTTGTTCGCCACCACGGGCACCGTGGAAGTGGACACGGCCGACCACCTCCGTGGCTGACGCCGCGTGCGAAATGAAAGGGTGAACCGTTGATCCGATACGCCTACATCATCCCGTTCCTGCCGCTGCTCTCCTTCTTCATCAACATCGCGGTCGGGAAGCGGCTCCCCCGCAAGGGGGACTGGGTCTCCCTCGCCACGATCGGCGCGGGGCTCGTGATGTCGCTCGTGATCTTCTTCGAGGTCTTCCGGATCTACGATCCGAACTTCAAGTATCACGTCGTGGTCCCGTGGCTGTCCCTGAACGGCCGGTTCGTCATCAACGCGGGGATCCTTGTCGACAACCTGACGGCCGTGATGCTCGTCGTCGTGACCCTCGTCTCGTTCCTCGTTCACCTGTTCTCGGTGGGCTACATGCACGGAGACCCGAAATACAGCCGGTTCTTCGCCTACCTCTCGGTCTTCTCGTTCTCCATGCTCGGGCTCGTCCTGGCCGAGAGCTTCTTCTTCATCTATATCTTCTGGGAGCTGGTCGGGTTTTCCTCCTACGCGCTCATCGGCTTCTGGTTCGAGAAGAAGTCGGCCGCCGATGCCGGGAAGAAGGCGTTCATCGTGAACCGGATCGGCGATTTCGGGTTCCTGCTCGGGTTCCTGCTCCTGTTCGCCACGACCGGGGTGCTGGGGTACGACGAGGTGTTCCGGGCGATCGGCGAGGGCAAGATATCGGGAACGCTTCTGACCGTGGCGGGGATCGGGATCTTCTGCGGCGCGATCGGCAAATCGGCGCAGTTCCCGCTCCACGTCTGGCTCCCCGACGCGATGGAAGGCCCCACGCCGGTCTCGGCGTTGATCCATGCGGCGACGATGGTGGCCGCGGGCGTCTACCTCGTCGGGCGCGTCTACCCGATCTTCACGCCGGACGCCTTCCTTGTCATCGCCTACATCGGGCTAATCACCCTGTTCATCGCGGGCACGATCGCGATCACGGCGACCGACATCAAGAAGGTCCTGGCCTACTCCACCTGCTCCCAGCTCGGATACATGATTCTGGGCCTGGGGGTGGGGGGCTTCACCGCGGGCCTGGCGCACCTGACTACCCACGCCGCCTTCAAGGCGTGCCTGTTCCTCGGCTCCGGGTCGGTGATCCACGCGGTGCACAGCCAGGAGATCACCGACATGGGCGGGCTGCGAAAGAAGATGCCGATCACTTTCATCACCTTCCTCATCGCCACGCTCGCGATATCGGGGGTCCCGTTCTTTTCCGGCTTCTACAGCAAGGACATGATCCTGGGCGCCGCTCTCGAGTTCGGGATGAAGAATACGCAGCACATGATCCTGTTCGCCGGAGCGCTCCTGACCGCGGGGATGACGGCCTTCTACATGTTCCGGCTCGTGATCCTCACGTTCCTGGGAAAGCCGAAGGACCAGCACAAGTTCGATCATGCCCACGAGTCGCCTCCCAACATGTGGGTTCCCCTCGTGATCCTGGCGGGGCTTTCGTTCTCCTTCTGGTACAGCGGGTGGTTCGGGGACCTGGTCAAAAAGCCGGCTCCCGTGATCCCGGTCGTAGCAGCGGTTTCCGCGCCTTCACCGGGGGGGTACATGGGGGAGGTGGCGTCGACTTCGCACGCCGGGGCCCTTGAGACGCCCCATGCGCAGAGCTCCTCCGCCTATGCCGCGGAACCGGGCCGGCCCCCGGATGCGGCGCACGGCGCAACGGAAGGCCACGCCTCCCCGACGACCCACGAGGGTGCGGCGACGGCGGGAGAGCACGAGGATTCCGGGGGGCATGCCGCGCAGGGAACGCACGGGGGCGGTCATGACGAGCACCTGGCGCACGTGGCCCACACCTGGGCGATGCGTCTTTCGATTCTCTTCGGTGCCGTGGGAATCGGGCTTGCGTTCGTCGTTTACCTGCTCGGGTGGATCAACCCCGACAAGGTTGCCTCCGCGTTCCGGCCCGTCCACACGTTCCTCCTGAACAAGTGGTACTTCGACGAGCTGTACGAGGCGACGGCCGTCAACGGGACGAAGGCCTTCTCCCGCGCGCTGGGGTGGTTCGACCTGCACGTCGTGGACGGACTCGTCAACCTCTGTGCGCAGATGGGCGTCTGGATCTCGTATCTCACGGGAAAGTTCGACAACGCCGTGGTCGACGGCGCGGTGAACGGCGTGGCCGATGTCACGATCGGCAGTGGATCCATCTTCCGCCGTTTCCAGACCGGAAAACTCTACCACTACGTGTTCGTGCTGGCTGGCGGGGCGCTGATCATTTTCCTGATAAAAGTTTTCTGACCGGAGGAGGTCTTCCTTGGACTTTATCAACAACCACATCCTGAGCCTGATGACGTTCCTTCCCCTGGCCGGCGCGGCGGTGATCCTCCTGATGCCCGGGGGCAGGGACGAATCCGTCAAGAGAATCGCCGCCGTGGCCTCGTTTCTTCCCATCCCCCTTGCGGTCCAGCTCTGGTTCACATACGACCGCACGGTGGCCGGCGTGAACGTGGCGAGCCAGTTCCAGTTCGTCGAGCACTATTCCTGGATCCCTTCGATCAACGTCGAGTATTTCCTGGGAGCCGACGGGATCTCGATGCCGATGATCATCCTTACGGCGATCATCTCCTTCCTGGCGGTGATCGGTTCCTGGAATATCGCGAAACAGATCAAGGGATACATGGCTCTCCTCCTCCTGCTCGAGACCGGCATGATGGGCGTCTTTTGCGCCCTTGACTTCTTCCTGTTCTACGTCTTCTGGGAAGTGATGCTCCTGCCGATGTACTTCCTCATCGGGATCTGGGGCGGACCGCGCAGGGAGTATGCGGCGATCAAGTTCTTCCTCTACACGCTCCTGGGCTCGGTCCTGATGCTTCTGGTGATGCTGGCGCTCTATTTCAACACGGTCAACCCGGAGACGGGCGGGCACACCTTCAACATGCTCCACTTCATGCAGCAGACGACCCACAACGGGTGGCTCCAGGGATTCGATATCCGGGTTCTCATGTTCCTCGGCCTCTTCATCGGTTTCGCGATCAAGGTCCCCCTCTTCCCGTTCCACACGTGGCTCCCCGACGCCCACGTCGAGGCGCCGACCGCCATCTCGGTCATCCTGGCGGGGATTCTCCTGAAGATGGGGACGTACGGGCTGATGCGGATCTCCTTCCCGATCTTCCCCGACGTGACGAAGTGGTTCGTCATCCCCATGGCCGTCCTGGGGGCGATCAACATCGTCTACGGCGCCCTTTGCGCGATGGCGCAGTCCGACCTCAAGAAAATGGTCGCCTACTCCTCGGTAAGCCACATGGGGTTTGTCCTCCTGGGGATGGCTGCGCTCACGCCCGCCGGGATGATCGGCGCCTCGTTCCAGATGTTCTCCCACGGCATGATCACGTCCATGTTGTTCTTCCTGGTCGGCGTCGTCTACGACCGGGCGCACCACCGGGACATCGATGGGTTCGGGGGCCTGGGGGCGGTCGTCCCGGTCTATACCTTTTTCATCACCGTGGCTTTCTTCGCATCCCTCGGCCTGCCGGGATTTTCCGGGTTCATCGCCGAGGCCATGGTGTTCATCGGGTCGTTCGACGCTTTCCGGACGATCGTGGTGATCGCCGCATCGGGGATCATCATCGTGGCCGCGTTCCACCTGTGGGCGCTCCAGCGCGTCTTCCTGGGGCCGCTCAACCCCAAGTACGCCCAGCTCGAGGAGATCAACGCGCGGGAGATCTTCTGCCTTGCCCCGCTGGCGCTGATGACGCTTATTCTCGGCGTATACCCGATGCCGGTGCTCAACCTGATGAGCTCGTCCCTGATTCATCTCGTCGACATCGTGAAAATGGTGATCTAGATGTTCCTGGGGAACTTCGACAGCCTTCGCTACTTCCTGCCGGAGCTCGCGATCACCGCGACGATCCTGCTGCTCATCATCGTTCACGTCGCCGGGAAGAACCGTCGCTCGCCCGCCGCGGCCCTCCTGTCGCTCGTCGGAACGGGCACGGCGATCCTCTTCGCGTTGATGACCCCTGCTTCCGCGGGAGGGGGGATGGGGCTCTTCGAGGGGATGGTCGTCCTGGACGGATTCGCGGCCTTCTTCAAGGTGCTGACCGCCCTGGCGACCGCCATCGTGATCTTCATGTCGATCGACTGCGCGGAGCTCTCGGAAAGGACCCAGGCCGAGTACTACGTCTTCCTCCTCTCCGTGCTGCTCGGGATGTTCCTCCTTTCCTCGGCCACCGACATCGTGATGCTCTACCTGTCGATCGAGCTGGTCTCGATCCCCTCGTACCTGCTGGCCGGCTACCTGAAAGGGAAGGCGTCCTCCACCGAGGCGTCGATGAAGTACGTCGTCTACGGGGCGACCGCCTCGGGCGTGATGATCTACGGATTCTCGCTGCTGTACGGCATGACGGGGTCCACGCAGATTTCCGTGATTGGGAACACGCTCGCCACGGGGACGGTGCCCCTGCCCGCGATGCTGGCGGCGATCATGGTGACCGTGGGGTTCGGGTACAAGATCGCCGCGGTTCCGTTTCACATGTGGAGCCCCGACGTGTACGAGGGGGCGCCCACTCCCGTGACGGCCTTTCTTTCCGTGGGCCCCAAGGCCGCGGGGTTTGCGGTCCTGGTGCGCTTCTTCTATACCGTCTTTGCCGCTCCCGACGCCGCCGGGGGGATGTGGCACCTGACCTCCTCCGTGGACTGGACGTTCATGTTCGCGGTCCTGTCCGCGGTGACGATGACGGTGGGGAACCTGGTCGCCATCAGCCAGAAGAACGTGAAGCGACTGCTCGCCTACTCCTCGATCGCCCATGCAGGGTACATGCTGATGGGGTTTGTCCTGCTCACCGCGGCGGGGCTGAAGGCGATCCTGTTCTACCTTGTCGTGTATCTCTTCATGAACCTGGGCGCCTTTTACGTGGTGGTTCTGGTCGCAAACGGCAGCCGGGACGAGGACATCTCGCACTTTTCCGGGCTTGGCACCCGGGCGCCCTTCGCCGCGGTCTCCCTGGCCGTCTTCCTGTTCGCGCTGACGGGGATTCCGCCGTTTTCGGGGTTCATCGGCAAGGTCTACCTGTTCGCCGAGGTGATCAACAAGGGAATCTACTGGCTGGCCCTCGTGGCGGCGATCAACAGCGTGGTTTCCCTGTATTACTACGCCCGGATCCTGAAAGTCATGTTCCTGGAGGACCCGACGCAAGCGGAAGAGCTCTCGGTCGGCTTCGTTCCGAGGATCATGCTGGCCATCCTGGTTGTCCCCACGCTTTTGCTGGGGGTATACTGGGAACCTGTGATCCGCATCGCCGAGTCGTCTGTGCGCATATTGACCAATTGAGAGGAAGGGGCCGGTGGCGAACCTCGTTTCCTCCATCCCGTTTGCCGACCCGTACTTCTCCGTACTCCTTCTCCTGATCATCGCCGTCGGAATGGCGGTGGGGTTCGTCTTCCTCTCGCAGGCCCTGGGGCCCAAGAAGTACGAGCGGGTCAAGTACAGCGTCTACGAATGCGGCGTGGACCCCTTCACATCGGCCGCCGTGCGCGTTTCGGTGAAATTCTACCTGGTCGCCCTGCTCTTCCTCCTCTTCGACCTGGAGACGGCGTTCCTCTACCCCTGGGCGGTCCTCTTCCGTAAACTGGGTTTGTTCGGTTTCATCGAGATGGTCATCTTCGTGGGGATCCTCCTCGTGGGACTGGTCTACGCCTGGAAAAAGGGAGCGCTCGAGTGGCAGTGAACCACGCGAAGGACGGCGCACCGGGTTTTCTGACGACCCGGTTCGAAGCGTTGCTCGCCTGGGGGCGGAAGTATTCGATCTGGCCGTTCACGTTCGCCACTGCGTGCTGCGGGATCGAGGTGATGGGGGCGTTCGGGACCCATTACGACATCGCCCGGTTCGGGGCCGAGGTCATCCGGTTCTCCCCCCGGCAGGCGGACATGCTGCTCGTGGCGGGGACCGTCAACTACAAGATGGCGCCGGTCCTGGTGCGCATCTACGAGCAGATGCTCGAGCCGAAGTGGGTGGTGGCGATGGGGGCCTGCGCTTCCTCGGGGGGCTTCTACAACAACTACAGCGTCGCCCAGGGGATCGACAAGTTCATGCCCGTGGACATCTACATCCCGGGGTGCCCGCCGATCCCGGAACAGATCATCGACTCCATCGTGCTCATCCAGAAGATGATCGACAGCGGGGGCTCCCGGGCCCGGGACCGCTGGCCCATCAAGATCTGAAGCGGACGGAGAATGACCGACAAACAACCCAGTGTAGTGCTTGCGAAACTGATCGAGCGGTTCGGGGACGATATTGTGGCGACCCACTCCGACTTCGGGGACGACACCGCCCGGGTCAATCGGGAGAGAATCGTCGAGATCTGCACCTTTCTCCGGGATGACCCGGATCTCCTGTTCGACTTCGCGATGGACCTGACCGGAGTGGACTACCTGGGGGAGGAGCCCCGATTCGAGGTGGTCTACCATCTCTATTCTCTCGAAAAGAAGCACCGGGTGCGCATCAAGGCCCGCGTCCCGGAGGAGGACCCGGTGATCGATTCGGTCATCCCGGTCTGGGTCGGGATGGACTGGTTCGAGCGGGAGGCGTACGACATGTACGGCATCCTCTTCCGGGATCACCCGAACCTCAAGAGGATCCTCATGTACGAGGCATTCGAGGGACATCCGTTGCGGAAGGACTACCCGAAGGCGAGGCGCCAGCCGACCGTAGGGGTGGAGGAGTAGAGGGAGCATGGCGGAGATCGAGGCATACCAGAGGGAAGCCGGGACGCTCGACATGCAGGCCGAGCCGATGATCCTCAACATCGGCCCGTCGCACCCGGCCACGCACGCCACCCTCCGGCTCATCGCGGAACTGGACGGGGAGACGATCCTCAAACTCACCCCCGAGTTCGGGTACCTGCACCGGTGCTTCGAGAAGGAGTCCGAGAACGCCACCTGGACCCAGGTGATCCCCTACACGGACCGGCTGAACTACGTCTCCTCCCTGATGAACAACGTCGGGTACGCGATGGCGGTCGAGAAACTGTGCGGAGTCGAGGTCACCGAGCGGTGCCAGTACATCCGCGTCCTCATCTGCGAGCTCTCCCGGATCATCGACCACATGGTCTGCATCGGGACGAACATGGTCGACATCGGGGCGCTGACCAACTTCTGGTACTTCTGGAAGCCCCGCGAGGAGGTGTACAGGCACCTCATCGAGCCGTTGACGGGGATCCGGCTGACGACGGCGTACACGCGGATCGGCGGTCTCATGTGGGACCTCCCCGACGGGTGGGTCGAGAAGTGCCGCGACATCTGCCGGGACGTGATCGTGCCCGCGATCGCGGACGTGAACGCCCTCCTGACGAAGAACCGGATCTTCATCGAGCGGACGATGGGGGTGGGGGCCATCGATCCGAAGGAGGCGATCGCCCGCGGGTTCACCGGCCCATGCCTGCGCGCCGCGGGGGTCCCCCTGGACCTCAGGAAGGACGAGACGTACCTCGTGTACGACCGGTTCGACTTCGACGTGCCGATCGGGGAGGAAGGGGACACCTGCGACCGGTACATGGTCCGGATGGAGGAGATGCGGCAGTCCCTCCGCATCATCGACCAGGCCCTCGACCAGCTCCCGGAAGGGCCCGTGAACGTGGACGACCCGCGGTTCATCCTGCCGGCGAAGAAGGATGTCTACGAAACCATCGAGGGCCTCATGAACCACTTCAAGCACGTCATGGACGGCGTCCAGGTCCCCGCCGGCGAGGTCTACTCGGCCACCGAGGCCGCGAACGGGGAGCTCGGGTACTACATCGTCAGCAAGGGGGGCGGAGGGCCGTACAAGATCAAGGTCAGACCGCCGTGCTTCCCCCTGTTCCAGGGGATGCCGCACCTGTGCGAGGGGGGAATGATCGCGGACCTGATCGCGGTGCTGGGCAGCGTCAACATCATCGCGGGGGAACTGGACCGGTGAGCCTCGCCTTTTCCGAGGAGACCCGGGCGAAGCACGACAGGTTGCTCACCCGCTATCCCAACCGGGAGGCGGCGATCCTGCCGACACTCTACCTTGCGCAGCGCGAGTTCGGGCACCTGTCCGACGAAGTGATTCTGTATGTCGCCGACCTGCTCGGGTTCACGCCGGCGCGCATTTACGGGGTCGCCACCTTCTATACGATGTACAACAAGAAGCCCGTGGGGAAATACCACCTGCAGGTCTGCCGGAACCTCTCCTGCTCCCTGATGGGGGCGGAGCACCTGATCGAGCATGTCGCGATGAAGATCGGGGTAAAGCCGGGCGAAACGACTGCCGACGGGAGATTCACCCTCTCCACGGTGGAGTGCCTGGGAAGCTGCGGGACCGCGCCGGTCATGCAGGTGAACGACGACTACTACGAGAACCTGACCGAGGAATCGATCGACGCGATCCTCGACGGGCTCCGGTGACGGCAAGCGGCGGGAGACGATGGAACTCGTCCTGACCAAACACTTCGGCAACGAGCGGTACCGCCACCTCGACACCTACACGGAGCTCGGGGGGTACGAGGCCCTTCGGAAGGCCTTCTCCATGTCGAAGGAGGCGATCGTCGAAGAGGTGAAGAAGGCGAACCTGCGCGGGCGGGGTGGCGCGGGGTTCCCGGCAGGGGTCAAGTGGGGATTCCTCCCCAAGGACCTCTCGAGGCCGCGGGTCCTCGTGATCAACGCGGACGAGGGAGAGCCGGGGACGTTCAAGGACCGGCTGATCATGAGCCGGGGGCCTCATCTCCTGATCGAGGGAATCGTCATCACCTGCTACGCTCTGGAGACCCATGTCTGCTACATCTACATCCGCGGGGAATTCGCCCGGGAGGAGGGGATCCTGCAGGAGGCGGTCGACGAGGCGTACGCGAAGGGGTTCCTCGGAAAAGACATCCTCGGCGCCGGGTTCGACCTGGACGTGACCATCCACCGCGGCGCGGGCGCTTACATCTGCGGCGAGGAGACGTCCACGATCAACTCTATCGAGGGGAAGCGCGGCTGGCCGCGAGTGAAGCCTCCCTTCCCCGCCTCGGTGGGGGCCTTCGGGCGGCCCACGATCGTGAACAACGTGGAGACGATCGCCGACGTTCCCTGGATCGTCACCCACGGCGGCGACAGGTTTCACGCCCTCGGCGGGGCCGAGAAGAACGGCGGGACGCGCCTGGTGGGTGTCAGCGGGCCCGTCAACCGCCCCGGGATCTACGAACTGCCCGCCGCCGTGTCGTTGCGGGAGGTCATTTACACGCACGCGGGTGGCCTGAAGGACGGAAAGACGCTCAAGGCGGTGATCCCGGGAGGGTCCTCCACGCCGGTGCTCAAGGCCAACGAGATCGACGTGACGTTCGACATCGAATCGATGCAGAAGGCAGGGACGATGACCGGCACCAGCGGGGTCATCGTCATCCCCGAGGGGACCTGCATGGTCCGCGCCCTCTCCGTGCTCATGAATTTCTACGCCCACGAGTCCTGCGGGCAGTGCACTCCGTGCCGGGAGGGGTGCGGCTGGCTGGCGAAGATCCTGCACCGCATCGAGAACGGCCAGGGGCGCAAAGGGGACGTAGCGCTCATCCTGGATGTCTGCGACCACATGATGGGCAGGACGATCTGCGCGCTCGCCGACGCCGCGGTGATGCCCGCACAGTCGTTCATCTGGAAGTTTCGCGAGGAGTTCGACCAGCACATCCGGGACCAGAAGTGCCCGTACGGGAACAGGTTCTAGGGAGCGATGCCGAACTTTACACTCAACGGAATCTCCGTGGACGTCCCCGATGGGACGACCATCCTCCAGGCCGCGAAGACGGTGGGGATCGAGATCCCCCACTACTGCTACCACCCGAAACTCTCGATCGCGGGGAACTGCCGCATGTGCCTGGTGGAGGTGGAGAAGTTCCCCAAGCTGCAGATCGCGTGCAACACCCATGTGACGGAAGGGATGGTGGTCAAGAGCAATACCGAGAAGGTAAAGGAGGCGGTCACGGGCGTTCTGGAGCTGATGCTCATCCACCATCCGATCGACTGCCCGATCTGCGACCAGGCAGGCGAGTGCGGGCTGCAGATCTACTACATGAAGTACGGCCTGCACAAGAGCCGTTACGCCCTCGAGGACAAGGTGCACAAGAAGAAGGTGCAGGACATCGGCGGCCAGATCGTCCTGGACGCCGAGCGGTGCATCCTCTGTTCCCGTTGCATACGGTTTCTCCAGGAGGTTACGCATACCTCCGAGCTTGAATTCTTCCAGCGATCGAACCACTCGGAGATCTCGATCTTCCCCGGGGAGCCGCTGAACAACAACTACACCGGGAACCTGGCGGACATCTGCCCCGTGGGAGCGTTGACCAGCAAGGATTTCCGGTTCAAGTGCCGCGTCTGGTTCCTGCGGGGCGCCAAATCGATCTGTCCCGGCTGCGCCAACGGCTGCAACGTGGAGGCGCACTTCAAGGGGGACATCCTCTACCGTTTCCAGCCCAGGCAGAACGACGAGGTCAACCAGACGTGGATGTGCGACCCGGGCCGCCTCGAGTACAAGAGGGCGAACGACGCGAGGCTGCTCACCCCCGTCGTCCGGGAGGACGGAAGCCCCCGGGCGGCGTCGTGGGAAGCGGTATTTTCCGCCGTTGCTTTCCGGCTCTGGGAGACGATGGAAAAGGACGGTCCCGAATCGGTCGCCGTCATCGCGTCGCCGCAATTCTCCAACGAGGAACTGTACCTCACCCGGAAGCTGGCGGAAGAGGTCCTGCGTACGCCGAACCTGGGCTTCTCCCCCCGGACCCCGGGCAACGGGATATCGGACGACTTCCTCATCAAGGCCGACAAGAATCCCAATACCCGCGGGGCGCAGCTTCTGGGAATCTCCGAGGAGAAGTTCGAAGACATCGTGCGCAAGGTTGCGGGCGGGAAGGTGAAGGCCCTGCTGGTCTTCGGCAACAGCATCGCCGACTTCTCCGAGGAGGAGACGGAACGACTTCTGGCCGACGTCCCGTTTGTCGTACAGGTCGGGACGAACGAGGGGGTCGTCTCCCGCGCGGCGCACGCCGTCCTTCCGTCCGCGTCGTTTGTCGAGCGGGGAGGGACGTTCACCAATCACGCGGGCCGTGTCCAGCGGTTCTGGATGGGGTTCCCGCCGAGGGGAAAGTCGAGGAACGCCATCGAGATCATCACGGGCCTTGCCAATCGTCTCGGCGCCGGCTGGAAATTCGCCGGGGAGTCGTCGGTGTTCCGGGCGATCACGGGGTCCGAGGCACCTTTCGCCGGGATGAGCTATGAATCCCTTGGTGAGTCGGGACACGTCGCAGGGGGGAAGGGATGAACGGGTGGTTCGACCTCGTGGTGTCCGTGGCCCGGGTGGCGGTGATGCTCGCCTTCACCCTCTCCCTCGTCCCGATCCTCGTGTGGGCGGAGCGCAAGGGAGCGGCCTACATCCAGGACCGCCGCGGGCCCAACCGGGCGAAGATCCTGGGGCTGACCCTCGGAGGGCTGTTCCATCCGCTCGCCGACGCGCTCAAGCTGCTGTTCAAGGAGGACTTCATCCCGGACCACGCCCACCGGCTCTTCTACCAGATCGCGCCGATGTTCGCCCTGGCCCCGGCGCTGATGACCTTCGCGGTCATCCCCTTCGGGCCGCCGGTCGTGATCGCGGGACGCCCGGTCGCACTGCAGGTCGCGGACCTGAACGTGGGTATCCTCTACATCTTCGCCATCTCGGGGATGGCGGTCTACGGCGTGATACTCGCGGGGTGGGCCTCCAACAGCAAGTATCCCCTGCTGGGGGGACTGCGCTCCTCGGCGCAGATGATCTCCTACGAGGTCTCTCTCGGGCTCTCCATCATCGGCCTGGTCATGGTCTTCCGGTCGGTCCGGCTCTCGGATATCGTTGCCTCGCAGGGGGAACTCCTGTGGGGGGTCGTGCCGAAGTGGGGCGTGTTCCTGCAGCCGCTCGGCTTTCTCCTCTTTCTCGTCGCGGTCTACGCGGAGGCGAACCGGACCCCTTTCGACCTGCCGGAGGGGGAGTCGGAGATCGTCGCGGGGTTTCACACGGAGTACGGTTCCTTCAAGTTCTCGATCTTCTTCATGGCCGAGTACGTTCACATGGTGGTCGGCTCGGCCCTGATCGCGACGCTCTTTTTCGGCGGCTGGCAGTTCCCCTACCTGGCGGATTCCGGCTTCCTGCTTCCCGGGGGAATTTCCCTCGGGCTTCCCGGCGCCCTGGTGCTCCTCCTGCGGATCGGGGCGTTCGTGGGGAAACTGCTCTTCTTCGCCTGGCTCTTCATATGGGTCCGGTGGACGATCCCCCGGTTCCGGTACGACCAGGTGATGCGGCTGGGCTGGAAGGTGCTGCTCCCCCTGTCGCTGGCGAACATCTTCGTGACGGGGCTTGTCCTGCTCCTGGTCGGCGGAGGGGGGTGAAACGACGATGACGATCGGGGTGAGAAAGGTCGCCCGTCCCCGGAAGATGTCCGGGGGGGAGAGCCTCTACCTCCTGGAGATCGTGAAGGGGCTCGGGGTGACGATCGGGCATCTCCTGCGCAACATGCGGCACCAGGAGAACATCGCCACGATGGAGTATCCCGAGGTGCGGCGGGTGATGCCCCCGAGGTTCCGCGGTCTGCACCGGCTGATGAAGCGGCCCGACGGGACGCCCCGGTGCGTGGCGTGCTTCTGTTGCTCCACGGCGTGCCCCGCGGTGTGCATCACCATCGTGGCGGGGGAATCCCCCGACCCGAAGGTCGAGAAGTACCCGGTGCGCTTCGACATCGACATGCTCCGGTGCATCTTCTGCGGACATTGCGTCGAGGCGTGTCCCTGCGACGCGATCCGGATGGACACGGGCTGGTACACGCCGCCGGATTTCACGAGGGAGAAGCTCATCTTCACGATCGACATGCTGCTGGAAAAATAGGAGAGAGATGGAACCGATCCTGTTCGCCATATTCGGCGCGATCTCGGTGGGCGGAGCGATCATGGTGGTCACGCGGCGGCACCCGATGACCTCAGCGCTCTACCTGATCCTCACGCTTTTTGCCGTCGCGGCGCTCTTCGCCCTCCGGCAGGCGCACTTCCTCGCGGTGATCCAGGTCATCGTCTACGCGGGCGCGGTGGTCGTCCTGTTCATCTTCGTGATCATGCTGATCAACGTCCCGGAGAGCAGGCTGCCCATGGAGCGGCTGACGGGACTGCGCTTCCTGGGTGTGACCGCCGCGGGATTGCTGATCCTCGAGTCGGCGCTGGTGGCCCGACGCTTCGTCATGGCGGGAACCCCCGCCACGGACTCCGGTTCCGTGGAGGCCGTGGGGCGCGCGCTGTTCACCGATTACCTCCTCGCGTTCGAGCTCACCTCGGTTTTGCTGCTGGCCGCGGTGATCGGGGCGATCGTGCTGGCGAAAAGGAAGATCTGACGGTGCGCGGGGCACGGGCGCGCCACGGGCGGAGAACCTTGTCATGATGGAACCGTCGGCATACCTGCTTCTCTCCGGGATCCTGTTCGGAATCGGCGTGGCGGGGGTGGTGGCGCGCAAGAACGTCCTCATCATCCTCATGAGCGTGGAGATCATGCTCAACGCCGTCAACGTGGCCTTCATCGCGGTCGGGTCCTACCTGGGCGACGCAACGGGATCGGTGTTCGCCTTCATGGTCATGACCGTCGCGGCGGCCGAGGCCGCGGTGGGGCTGGCGATCCTCATTGCGGTCTACCGCCTGAAGGAAACGATCGACATCACGGAACTGAGCGTGCTCAAGTGGTAGGCGAAATCCTCGACTATCTCTGGCTCGTCCCCGCGCTGCCTCTCCTGGGCGTGATTGTGAACAGCGCGATCGCGCTCTTCGCGGAGCGGCCGCTTCTTTTGGCGGAGGACGCCCGCCGTCCCTCCGATCCCCCTGGCGGGGACCACGGCCATGGGCACGGGGACTCGCACGCCGCCCCGTCGTACCGGAAGATGGTCGCGTTTCTCGGTCCCGCGGTGGTGGGCGCCTCCTTCGTCGTGTCGCTCCTGGCCGTCCTCGCCCTGGCCGCGAGGGCTCCGCACGACCGGCTCTTCGTCCAGGTCCTCTTCCCGTGGATACAGGCGGGGACGTTTATG
>Ga0210060_1000109_pt1 | contig 47907 bp, 46 predicted proteins | sample Joice_CattailNLB_FD_184871 | JGI IMG/M metagenome (GOLD analysis project Ga0210060, IMG submission 184871) | Wetland microbial communities from San Francisco Bay, California, USA, that impact long-term carbon sequestration - Joice_CattailNLB_D2... | ecosystem: Environmental > Aquatic > Marine >...
TGGGAAACGTGCGCGAGCTCGAGCAGCGGGTGCGCCGCGTGCTGCTGACCGGGCGCTGTGTGGTTGAGTGGGACGGCGACGCGGCGGCGCGCCCGAGTCGCCGAGCAGCCCTCCCGTATAATCTCCGCTTTTCAGCCTCGCACCATGGAAGCAGAACGCGTCAACCAGATCGCCTCATCGCTCGCGGACCTCGCTACGCGAGCCGTCGAGCTGCGGAGGTATCTTTGACTACGAGACGAAGAAGGCCCGTCTCGACACACTGAACCGCGCGCTCGAAGATCCCAAGCTGTGGGACAACCCGCAGCGCGCTCAGGAACTCGGCAAGGAAAAGAAGGGGCTCGAGGCGGTCGTCGAGACGCTCGACCGCGTCGCCCGCGGCATCGCCGATGCCAACGAGCTTTTCGAGCTGGCTGCGGCGGACGCGGACAACGCCACGCTCGAGGAGCTCGGGCGCGAATCGGCCCGGCTCGAAAAGGACGTCGCCACGCTCGAATTCCGGCGCATGTTCGCCAATCCGCTGGATCCGAACAACTGCTTCATCGACATTCAGGCGGGCTCCGGCGGCACCGAGGCGCAGGACTGGGCGCAAATGCTCGAGCGGATGTACATCAAGTACTGCGACCACAAAGAGTTCAAGGTGGAGATCCTCGAGGAAACCGGGGGCGAGGTGGCCGGGATCAAGTCCGCGGCGCTGAAGGTGAGCGGCGACCATGCCTACGGGCACCTGCGCACCGAATCCGGGGTGCACCGGCTGGTACGCAAATCGCCGTTCGACTCCAATGCGCGGCGGCACACTTCGTTTGCCAGCGTCTTCGTATACCCGGAGGTCGACGACTCGATCGACGTCGAAGTGAACCCGGCCGACCTGCGGATCGATACCTACCGGGCCTCGGGTGCCGGCGGGCAGCACGTCAACCGCACGGACAGCGCTGTGCGGATCACCCACCTGCCGACGAACGTCGTCGTCCAGTGCCAGAACGACCGCTCGCAGCACCGCAACCGCGCCGAAGCCCTGGCAATGCTCAAGGCGAAGCTCTACGAGCTCGAGCTGCGTAAGCGCCAGGCCGAGCGCGACAAGCTCGAGGACGCCAAGACCGACATCGGCTGGGGACACCAGATCCGCTCGTACGTGCTCGATCAGTCACGCATCAAGGATCTGCGAACCGGCGTCGAGCGCGGCAATACGCAAGCCGTTCTAGACGGCGATCTCGATCCGTTCATATCCGCCAGTCTCAAGCAGGGAGTGTAGCAATGCAGGATAAGAAGAAATCCGCGCAGGAACCGGCGGTTTCGTCCGCGGCGGACGCGGCGGACGCGCCGCTCGCGCCGCAGGACGAGAACAAGATCATCGCCGAGCGGCGTGCGAAGCTCGCCAAGCTGCGCGAGGAAGGCGTTGCCTACCCGAACGACTTTGCGCGCGACCAGATGGCGCAGAAGCTCGATGTCAGCTATGGCGAGCTGCCCGCGGAAGAACTCGAGGCGCGCCAGCTCAAGGCGACCGTCGCCGGTCGATTGATGCTCAAGCGCGTCATGGGCAAGGCGAGCTTCGGCGTCCTGCAAGACCATACCGGACGCATCCAGATCTACGTCTCGGACGACAACACCGGCAAGGCCAACCATGCCGCCTACAAGCACTGGGACATCGGCGACATCGTCGGCGCGACCGGCTTTCTGTTCAAGACGCGCACCGGTGAGCTGACGCTGCGCGTGCACGACCTGCGTCTGCTCGCGAAGTCGTTGCGTCCGCTGCCCGAGAAGTGGCATGGCCTGACCGACGTGGAGCAGCGCTACCGCCAGCGCTACGTCGACCTGCTGATGAACGAGCAGTCGCGCTGGGTGTTCGCGGTGCGCTCGCGCGTGGTGCAGGCGATACGCGCGTACATGGCGACGACGAACTATCTGGAAGTCGAAACGCCGATGCTCCAGCCGATTCCGGGTGGCGCCACCGCGCGCCCGTTCCGGACCCATCACAATGCGCTCGACATGGATCTGTACCTGCGCATCGCGCCCGAGCTCTACCTCAAGCGGCTGGTGGTCGGCGGCATCGAGAAGGTCTACGAGATCAACCGCAATTTCCGCAATGAAGGGATCTCGACCAAGCACAACCCGGAATTCACCATGATGGAGGCGTACTGCGCGTACACCAACTACACCTACATGATGTCTCTGGTCGAAGTGCTGATCCGTCACGCCGCGCAGACCGCACTGGGCACGATGAGCGTCAGCTATCAGGGCCGGCCGATCGACTTCGGCAAGCCCTTTGCGCAGCTCAGCATGTCGAACGCGATCCGCAAGCACGCGCCGGAATACTGGTCGAAAGCGCAGCTGCGCGATCGGGAATTCCTCGCGGCCAAGCTCACCGAAAACGGCGTGGAATTCGACCCCGGCGCAGGCTGGGGTGCGCTGCATCTGATGCTCTTCGAGGCACTGGCCGAGAAGCATTTGATCGAGCCGACCTTCATCATCGACTTCCCCGCCGAGGTCTCGCCGCTCGCACGCCGCCACGACAAGGATCCCGAGGTCGCAGAGCGCTTCGAGCTGTTCATCGACGGCAAGGAGATCGCGAACGGCTTTTCCGAGCTGAACGATCCGGAAGACCAGGCTGCGCGCTTCCGCGAGCAGGCGCAGCTGAAGGATGCCGGCGACCAGGAGGCGATGTACTACGACGAGGACTACGTGCGCGCCCTCGAGTACGGCCTGCCGCCGACCTCCGGCGCGGGCATTGGCATCGATCGCCTGGTGATGCTGCTGACCGACAGTCCGTCGATTCGCGACGTGATCTATTTCCCGCACATGCGGCCGGAGGCCTGAGCGCGTCCCGGCACAGGCAGCAGGCCTGCGCGCCTCAGGGGCCCTGCCATTCGAACGGGGCGTAGTGGCCGTTGCGCCCCGCGTTGTTCCAGTTCCAGCCGTGATCCTTGTAGCTGCCGCGGCTGGCACGCGCCGCCGCGAGGCGCCGCGAAACGAAGTGGCGCACGTTGTCGATCCACGATTCGCCACCCGGCGTCGCGCCCTGGATGCCCTCGATCTCGATATCGAGCAGCTCGGGAATGCGCGCCCAGCGCCGCCGACCTTCGATGCCGAACTCGATCGGCACGACGCGCGCCGGCAGCCATTCGCCGACCGCCGCGGCGAGCCGCGCCATCACCCCGCCCGCCTTGCCGGTGAAAATGCGCTCGAGCGCGGCGCGCTGCTCGGCACTCGCGCCGGCATCGAGATAGGGCGCGACGCGCCAGTGGCCCTCGCCCATCGCGCCCGGCGTGTAGGCGGCCAGCGCCACGTGCGTGCCCGCGAGCGCGGTCGTGCCGGAAAATCCCGCGTCGATCCGGAACACCAGGGGCACGTCGCAGTGCCCCTCGGTCGGGCGCGCCATGGCGCCGCCGTGCGCGTTGCGCGGCCCGAGCAGGCAGGGACACAGCGCCTCGCAGTTGCAGTTCTCCAGGTACTCGCCCTTCAGCCACCAGGCCTCGGCCATGTCCGCCCCTCCGTCTTGGAACCGCGTCCAGTGTATCGCGCGCGCTACAGGCGCAGGAGCACCAGGCCACCGAGCACCAGTGCCGTGGCGAGCACGCGGCGCCGTGTCAGCGGCTCGCCGAGGAACAGCGCGCCGATCAGCGCCGCAAAGACGACCGAGGTTTCGCGCAGCGCCGCCACGAGGGCGACCGGCGCCTGCGTCATTGCCCACAGTGCCGTGCCGTAGGCGCCGATGGTGAAGATTCCGCCGAGGGCAGCCTGCACCGCGTGCCGGCGCAGGTAGATGAACGTTTCGCGGCCGCGCCCCCCGACGCCGATCGAGAGCTGCACGATGCTGTTGCCGACGAAAAACCACAGCGCATAGCCGATCGGCGCGCCCGAAAGCCGCACGCCACGTGCGTCGATGAGCGTGTAGCAGGCGATCACCATCGCATTGCCGAGCGCGAAGGCAAGCGCGCGCCGCTGCGCGCCGGCCGGGCCGCGCGGGCCGCCAGCGAACGCGAGAATGGAGGCGCAAATCAGCCCGACCGCCGCCGTCTCGGCCCAGGGCAACGACTCGGAAAAGATCAGCAGGCCCGCGATCGCCACGATCGCGGGCGCGCCGCCGCGCATGATCGGATAGCTGAACGAGAGATCGCCCCAGCGGTAGGCGCCCGCGAGCAGCCAGAAATACGCGACATGCACGATCACCGAGCCGACGATCCAGGGCCAGGACGCCGGCGCCGGCGCCGCGACGAACGGCACCAGGGCCAGCGCGAACACGCCGCGCGCGATCGCCTGGCCGATGCTCGCCAGGTCCTTGTCCGGACTGGCCTTGAGCAGCGCGTTCCACGCCGCATGAAGAACCGCCGCAGCGAGCACGGCGAGCATCACCATGGGAGAGATTTCCATCGCGTCAGTCTAGCAACGCCTTAGAATTGCGACCTCCCGCGATGGCCGCAGCGTCCTTTTTTTCCACGCACCCCACGCTGCGCGGCGTGGCGCTGATGATCGCGGCGGTCGGCGTGTTCGCGCTGCTCGATGCGACCGGAAAGTACCTCTCGCAGTCGTACCCGGTGCCCGGCATCGTCTGGGCGCGTTACGCCGTAAACCTCGGCCTGCTCCTCGGCTGGTTCGTCGCGCGCGGCAAACTGCGCCGCATGCGCACCGCGCGCCTCGGCGTGCAGGCGCTGCGCGGACTGATGCTCGGCTCGGCCACACTGCTCTACCTGACCGCGCTATCGCAGATGCCGATGGCGGACGCCGCGGCGATCGGCTTCGTCATGCCGCTGGTCGCCGCCGTGCTCGCGGTGCCCATGCTGAACGAACGGCTGGATGGGCCGCGCCTGCTGGCCGTGCTCGCGGGGCTGGGCGGTGCGCTGGTGATCGTGCGGCCGGGATTCTCGGTGTTCACGCTCTACGCCCTGCTGCCCCTCGGCATGGCCGTGTGCAACGCGCTCTACCAGATTCTCACACGCAAGCTCGCGGGCGTGGAGCATCCGCTGACATCGCTCTTCTGGGGCGCGCTGATCGGCACGCTGCTCTACACGCCGTTTCTGCCGAGCAGCGGGTCGCTGCCCGAGACGGGCCTGGACTGGGTCCTGTTCGGCCTGATGGGCGTGTTCGGCCTGGTTGGCCATCTGCTGCTCATCCGCGCCTACGATTTCGCGAATGCTTCGCTGCTTGTTCCGATGCACTACAGCCAGCTGGTCTGGGTGATCCTCCTCGGCTACCTCGTGTTCGACGACTTTCCCGACGGCTGGTCGCTGGTCGGCATGACGATCATCGTCATCTCGGGCCTTTACCTGGTCAACCGCCAGCGCCTGGCGGTCACGCGCGGCTGAAGCGCGTACCGAGACTCAGCGCCGCTTGCGCTCGGCGAGGAAGCTGCCGATCAGCCGATTCGGCACGCCTTCGCGATAGCTCCGGGCAAGCGACTCGATGCTCTCGGCAATGCCCTCCGAAAGCGGCCGCTCGTCCCAGAACGCGAGCAGGCGCTTCTGTTCGCGCACCGCCTGGGGATCCATATCCCGGATCGCCTCGACCACGGCCTCGACCTCGGCATCGAGCGCCGCGGCCGGCACCACGCGCTCGACCAGCCCCCATTCGAGCGCCGTGCGCGCATCGATGTTCCGCCCGGTGAGCAGGAACCAGGCGGCGCGCCCGCGGCCCAGCAGCCGCGGCAGCAGCGCGGCCTCGACGACCGACGGAATGCCGAAGCGCACTTCGGGCATGCCGAACACCGCGTCCTCCGACGCGACGCGAATGTCGCAGGAGGCCGCCAGCTCGAGCCCGGCGCCGAGCGCATAGCCGCGCAGGCGGGCAATGACCGGCGCAGGGCAGCGTCGAACCGCGTCGCAGGCGGCGTGCACCTTCGTGATGAAGGTCCTGCCGGATTCGACGTCGAGCGCACCGAGCTCGGCCAGGTCGGCGCCCCCGGCGAAGGCCCGCTCACCCGCGCCGGTCAGGACGATCGCACGCGGCGGATTCGCCGCCAGCGACTCGAAGGCCCCACCCAGCGCCTCGAGCAGCGCGCTGCCGAGCGAATTCGCCTTTTGCACGTTGTCGATGACGACGGTCGCGACGTCACCGCGGCGCTCGGTGCGGATGCGGCAGGTCGGATCGGCCGTCACGTCCGCCGCCCCCAGGGTGCTATGCTGGTCCCGCCATGCCCAAGGCGACCTGGAACGGCGCGTTGCTCGCGGAAGCGGAGCCGGACGCGGTGCACGTGGTGGAAGGCAACGTCTACTTTCCACCCGAGTCGGTCGACCACAGCTATCTGCGCGAATCGAAGACCGAGACCTTTTGTCACTGGAAGGGCACCGCGAGCTACTTCGACGTCGTCGTCGATGGCGAGGTCAATCGCGACGCGGCATGGTTTTACGCCGCGCCAAAGCCCGAGGCTGCGCATCTCGGCGGCCATGTCGCGTTCTGGAAGGGCGTCCTCGTCGACACCGAGAGCTGAACGCGCCTCACTGCAGCCGCTCGAAGATCGCGGCGATGCCCTGCCCGCCGCCGATGCACATCGTGACCAGCGCATAGCGCTTCTGCGTGCGCTGCAGCTCGTAGAGCGCCTTGACCGTCAGGATGGCGCCGGTCGCGCCGATCGGGTGGCCGAGCGCGACGGCACCACCGTTCGGATTGACCTTCTCCGGGTCGAGGCCCAGATCCTTGGTGACCGCCATCGCCTGCACCGCAAAGGCCTCGTTCGATTCGATGACGTCCATGTCGGCCGGCTTGAGGCCCGTTTTTTCGAAAACCCGCTTCACGGCGGGAATCGGCCCGAGCCCCATGAGCTGCGGATCGACCCCGGCGTGGGCGTAGCCCAGCATGCGCGCGATCGGCTTGGCGCCCGCCTTCTCGGCGGCCTTGGCCTCCATCAGCACGACTGCCGCGCCCGCATCATTGATGCCCGAGGCGTTGCCGGCGGTCACCGTGCCGTCCTTCTTGAACACCGCCCGGAGCTTCGCCAGGTCCTCGGCCTTGGCGTCCTTGCGCACGTGTTCGTCGGTCGAAAACTGCTCGCTGCCCTTGCGCGTCTTGAGCTCGATCGGCACGACCTGGCTCTTGAAGTACCCGGCCTCGAGCGCGCGGCCCGCGCGGCGGTGCGATTCGATGGCGAACGCGTCCTGCGCGTCACGCGTAAAGCCGTACTTCGCGGCGATGTTCTCGGCGGTCACCCCCATGTGCCCGTGCCCGAAGGGATCGTGCAGCGCCGCGGTCATCGCATCGACGACGGCGGCATCGCCCATGCGCTGCCCCCAGCGGCCCGCGGGCAGAAAGTAGGCCGCGCGGCTCATGCTCTCGGCGCCCCCGCCGACCGCGAGCGCCACGTCGCCCAGCAGGATGTGCTGGGCGGCCGACACGATCGCCTGCAGGCCCGATCCACAAAGCCGGTTGACGGTCAGGCAGGGCGTGCCAACCGGCAATCCGGCGTCGAGTGCCGCAACGCGAGACAGATACATGTCGCGCGCCTCGCCGTGAATGACGCTGCCCATCACGACATGGCCGACGCTCGCCGGATCGACGTTGCCGCGCGCGAGCGCTTCCTTGATGGCGATCGCGCCGAGCTGCGTCGCGGGGACCTCCTTGAGGGCGCCGCCGTAATCGCCGATCCCCGTGCGTGCTCCGGATACCACCACCACCGCTCTCGTGCTCATATCAGTCTCCCGTATAGGTCATGTTCGTCCGAGCGTTCGATCCGGACGTCGGCGAATTCGCCCACCCGGCCGCCCTCGAAATGCACGACGCCGTCGATCTCCGGCGCATCCGCCATCGAGCGCCCGATGCCCGGGGCGTCGACCAGGACGCGCTCGACGCGCCCCAGCTTTTGCGCGAGGCGCGCTGCGCTGATGCGCGCCTGGGTCTGCATCAGTCGTTCGCGACGCTCCGCTTTCACGTCCTCCGGCACGCCGTCAGCGTAGGCGTTTGCCGCCGCCCCGTCGACCGGCGAATACGCAAAGCAGCCGACGCGGTCGAGCTGCGCTGCCTCGAGGAATTCGAGCAGCTGCTCGAATTCCCGTTCGGTTTCGCCCGGGAAGCCCACGATGAAGGTGCTGCGCAGCGTGATCTCGGGACACCCTTCCCGCCAGCGGCGAATCCGCGCCAGAACGTTTTCGGCGTTCGCCGGGCGCTTCATCCGCTTGAGGATACGCGGGCTCGCATGCTGAAACGGGACATCGAGGTAGGGCAGCAGTCCGCCCCCGCGCATCAGCGGTATGACCTCGTCCACGCTCGGGTAGGGATAGACGTAGTGCAAGCGCACCCAGGATCCAGCCGCCTGGGCGAGCGCGCCGAGCGCTTCGCAGAGCTCGCGCATGCGCGTCTTCAGCGGCCGCCCGCGCCAGAAGCCCGTCCGGTACTTGAGGTCAACGCCGTAGGCGCTCGTATCCTGTGCAATGACCAGCAGCTCGCGCACGCCCGCGCCGAGAAGGGTTTCCGCTTCCGCGAGCACCTCGCCGATCGGGCGCGAGACGAGGTCGCCGCGCATCGACGGGATGATGCAAAAGCTGCAGCGATGATTGCAGCCTTCCGAGATCTTGAGGTAAGCGATGTGCCGCGGCGTGAGCTTGATTCCCTGGGGCGGCACGAGGTCGATGAACGGGTCGTGCGGCCTGTGCAGCTGCGCGTGCACCGCATCCATCACGGCGGCGGTGTCATGCGGCCCGGTGACCGCGAGCACCTTCGGATGCGCCGCCTGCACGGCGCCTTTTTGCGCCCCGAGACAACCCGTCACGATGACCCTGCCGTTCTTCTCGAGTGCCTCGCCGATCGCCTCGAGCGACTCGGCCTTCGCGGCATCGATGAAGCCACAGGTATTGACGATGACCAGATCGGCGCCCGCGTAGCGCCCGGAGGTCGTGTAGCCCTCGGCGCGCAGCTGGGTCAGGATCCGCTCGGAGTCGACCAGCGCCTTGGGGCAGCCGAGCGAGACGAAACCGACGGTTGGCGTCTTGCGACGCAGGCCGGCAGCGCGTCCGCGGTTTCCCGGCGCGCCGGGGCGCGCCGTCTTCGCGACCACTAGTCTTTCTTGTCGGGCTCGCCCTTGTCGGACGACTCGCCCTTCGGCATTCCAGGCATCGTGAAACCCGCGAGCATGTTGCGCGCCTGGCTCTGCATCTGCTCTTGCAATTGCGCAAAGGCCTTCTGGCTCTGCTCCATGTAGGCCTGCATCAGGCTCTGCATGGCCGGGCCCTGGAGGTTCATGAACTGTGCCCAGAGCTCGTTCGAGGCACGCGAGTTGTCTCCGTAAAGCCGCTGCGACTGATCCTGGATTGCCTTGTGCATATCCTGGAACGCCTGCAGGTTCTTTTCCAGATAGCCGCCCATGAACCCCTGCATCGCGTTGCCATAGGAGCGGATCATTTGCGAGAGCAGGTCGGAGGTGAACATCGGCATGCCCCCCGACTCCTCCTCGAGAATGATCTGCAACAGGATCTGGCGGGTGAGATCGTCACTCGATTTCGCGTCGACGACCTGAAAATCCTCGTGATTGAGGACCATCTGCTTCACGTCCGCGAGCGTGATGTAACTCGACGTCTTGGTGTCGTAGAGTCGCCGATTGGGGTATTTCTTGATCAATCTCACCTGTTGCTCCATAGGGACCTCGCTTGTGGCGCGCCCGGTCGGACGCGCCTCAGAACATGTGCTGACCGCCGTTGATCGAAATATTCGCGCCCGTGACGAATGCCGCCTCTTCCGAGCACAGGTAGATGATCAGCCCCGCAACCTCTTCCGGCTTGCCGAGCCGACCGACCGGGATCTGCGGCAGGATTTTCGAATCCAGAATGTCTTTCGGAATGGCCGTCACCATCTTGGTGCCGATATAACCCGGCGAGATCGTGTTGATCGTGACGTTCTTGCGCGCCACTTCCAGCGCGAGCGCCTTGGTAAAGCCGTGGATCCCCGCCTTCGCTGCCGAGTAGTTCGTCTGCCCGAAAGCGCCTTTCTGACCGTTCACCGAGGACACGTTGATGATGCGTCCCCATCCCCGATCGGTCATGCCGTCCATCACCTGCTTGGTCATGTTGAAGCAGGAGTCGAGGTTGGTGCGCATGACCGCATCCCAGTCCGCTTTCGACATCTTTTTGAACGTCATGTCCCGCGTGATGCCGGCATTGTTGACCAGGATGTCGATCTGCCCACAGTCCTTCTCGATCTGTGCGCATTTGACCGCGCAGTCGTCGAAGTCGGCGACGTCGACTGGATAGGCCGAGAAAGCGTAACCCTGCTGCTTCATCTCCTCGAGCCACGATTTCCACTTCGTGTTCGACGGCGAATACGTGACAACCACCCGATAGCCGGCGTCGGCCATTTTGGTCGAGATTGACTCGCCGAGCCCGCCCATGCCACCCGTCACCATCGCCAAGCGCTTCTCCGACATAACCCCCTCCCTGGTTCTCTCGGTCATCCCACGACGCGGTTACGACATGTACATCCCGCCGTTGATCGCGATATTTGCGCCCGTAATATACCCGGCTTCCTCTGACGACAGGTACGCGATCAGACCCGCAATCTCGTCGGGATCCGCGAGGCGGCCCATGGGAATGCCGGCGACAATGCGCTCGAGGACATCCTTGCGGATTGACCGCACCATGTCCGTCGCGACGTAGCCGGGCGACACCGAGTTCACTGTCACCCCCTTCTTCACCACCTCCTGCGCAAGCGCCTTGGCAAAACCGTGAATCCCCGCCTTGGCTGCGGAGTAGTTGGTTTGACCAAACTGCCCCCGCTGCCCGTTGACCGAGGACAGGTTCACGATGCGGCCCCAGCCGCGCGTGCACATGCCGTCAACGACGTGCTTGGTCACGTTGAACGCCGAATTGAGGTTCGTGTTGATGACTTCGATCCAGTCTCCGGGCGACATCTTGTGCAGCATGTTGTCGCGCACGATGCCCGCATTGTTGACCAGAATATCGACCGGGCCGATGTCCGACTCGATGCGCTTCACCATGTCGCCGACGGATTCGAAATTGGCCACGTCACCTTCCGCCGCATACACGTTGTCGAAGCCCTCGGCCCGCACTTTCTCGAGCCAGGAATCCTTGTGCGCGTACTCTGGCAGGCAATTTGCCACCACGGCGCTTCCATTGGCACTGGCCAATCGGCGGCAGATCGCCGTGCCGATGCCGCCCATGCCGCCGGTGACCAGCGCAACCCGTTTTGTCATTGTTCAATCTCCCAACTTCGTCATGCCCGGGCGCGCCGCCCCGCCCTCGGGACGACCGGCGCCACGCATCGCTTGCATTCGGATCATCGTTCGACCGCGAGCGCCACGCCCATGCCGCCACCGATGCACAGCGAGGCCAGGCCTTTCTTGGCATTGCGCTTTTCCATCTCGTGCAACAAGGTCACCAGGATCCGGCAGCCCGAAGCGCCGATCGGGTGACCGAGCGCAATCGCGCCGCCGTTGACGTTCACCTTCGCGGTGTCCCAGCCCATCTGACGGTTGACCGCGATCGCCTGCGAGGCGAACGCCTCGTTGATTTCCATCAGATCGAGGTCCTGCGGCGTCCAGCCGGCGCGCGACAGACAGCGCTTGGAGGCCGGCACCGGCCCCATGCCCATGTACTTCGGGTCCACGCCCGCCGACGCGAAGGCCTTGATGCGCGCAAGGGGCTTCAGGCCGAGCTCCTTCACCTTGCGCGCCGAGGCGAGGATCACCACGGCCGCGCCGTCGTTGATTCCCGAGGCGTTGCCCGCGGTCACCGTGCCGTTCTTGTCGAACGCCGGGCGCAGACCCTTCATCGCCTCGAGGGTCGCGCCGTGGCGCGGGTACTCGTCATCGGCGAACGTCACCGTTCCCTTGCGCGAGGCGATCTCGAAAGGAACGATTTCCTGCCTGAACCTGCCCGCCTTCTGGGCCGCCTCGGTCTTTTGCTGACTGGCCACCGCGAACGCATCCTGCTCGTCGCGCGTCACCGCATATTCCTTGGCGACGTTCTCCGCCGTCACGCCCATGTGGTACTGGTTGTAGACGTCCCACAGGCCATCGACGATCATCGTGTCGACCATCTTCGCATCGCCCATGCGGAAGCCGTCGCGCGAACCCATGAGCGCATGCGGCGACAGGCTCATCGACTCCTGTCCGCCGGCCACGACAATGTCGGCATCGCCGTTGGCGATCGACTGGGCACCGAGCATCGCCGCCTTCAGTCCCGAGCCGCACACCTTGTTGATCGTCATCGAAGGCACCATGTCGGGCAAGCCGGCGTGGATCGCGGCCTGCCGCGCCGGGTTCTGACCCGTTCCGGCAGCGAGCACCTGGCCCATGATGACCTCCGAAACCTGGTCGGCCGAAACGCCCGAGCGCTCGAGCACCCTGCGAATCACATGCGCACCGAGCTCGGAGGCCGGCGTCTTGGCGAGCGAGCCGCCGAACTTTCCAATGGCCGTTCGTCCGGCCCCGACAATAAAAATATCGTCCATCGTCAGACTCCTTCTCCGCTAGAGGGCACCGCAGGCGCCCGTTCCTTGACGTAGCGACCGGGCGCAGGCTCAATCGCTTTGTATTTCGAATTTCCCGGCCGCGCGGGCGCGCGCCGTTCACCGCCGCGGTACGCATCGAGCCACGCACGCCACGCCGGCCACCAGCTGCCGGGCCGCGATTGCGCCTGCGCCAGCCAGGCTTCGGGCGCCTCCGGATAGTCGGCGCGATCGGCACCGACCCAGTAGCTTCGCCGATTCTTGTCGGCCGGATTGATGACGCCCGCAACATGGCCGCTCGCACCGAGGACGAACGTTCTCTCGCCGCCGAGCAGCTGAACCGAGCGATAGGCGGCGCGCCAGGGCACGATGTGGTCCTCGCGGGTCGCGAGGATGAAATTCGGCGTTTGCACCTTGCCCAGATCGACCGGCACGCCGCAGTTCACGACCTCGCCGGGACGGCACAGTCGGTTCTCGAGGTAGGTGTCGCGCACATAGCTGCAGTACATCGGACCGGGAAGATTCGTGCTGTCCGAATTCCAGTACAGCAGATCGAACGCAGCCGGCTCGCCGCCGAGCAGGTAGTTGTTGACCACGTAGGGCCAGACCAGATCGTTCGCGCGCAGGCTCGAGAAAACGAATGCGAGCTCGGCGCCGGGCAGGATGCCGCCCCGTCCGATCGCCGCTTCGCGCGCTGCCACGCTCGCCGGATCGATGAACAATCCGATCTGCCCGGGTTCCGAAAAATCCAGCATGGTCGTCAGCCAAGTCGCGCTGGCGACGAGGTCTTCGCCCTTCTGCGCAAGCACTGCGAGCGCCGCGCCGAGCAGCGTGCCGCCAACGCAGAATCCAAGGGCGTTCACCCGATCGGCGCGCGTGATCGCCCGTGCCACGCGCAAGGCGGTGAATACCCCGTCCTCGAGGTAGTCATCCCAGCCGAGCTGTCCGAGTTCCGGCCCGACGTTGCGCCACGACAGCATGAATACCGTGTGGCCTGAATCGATCGCGTAGCGCACGAAAGAGTTTTCGGGCTGCAGATCGAGGATGTAGTACTTGTTGATGCAGGGCGGCACCATGACCAGTGGCCGCTTGGCGACGCGGCCTGTCGTCGGCGCATACTGGATGAGCTGAATCAGCGCGTTCTCATACACGACCTGCCCGGGCGTCGTCGCCAGGTTGCGCCCGACCTCGAACGCCGATTCGTTCGTCTGACTGATGCGTCCCTTGCGCGCATCGCCGATCAGATTGGCGAGCCCCCGCGCGAGGCTTTCTCCGTTGCTATCGAGCGCCTCGCGCAGTGCGTCCGGGTTTGTCGCCATGAAATTCGCCGGACACATCGCATCGAGCCACTGCTTTGCCGCAAAGCGCAGTCGCGCCTTTGCGGCATCGTCCACCTCGACCTGCTCGACGGCCTGCATCAGGTAACGCGTGCTGAGCAGGTAGGACTGCTTCAGATAGTTGTAGTAGGGGTTGTCGCGCCATGCGGCCGACGCAAACCGCCGGTCGCCGGGCTGCGCCTTCGTCTCGGCCTGCGACCCGTCAGGCTCGCCCGAGAGCAGGGCCGACCAGAGCCCTGCTTGGCGCCGCAGATAGTCGCTGTTCAGCACCGGGGCGCCGCGTGTCAGCTGCTCCAGCCACGCGTTCGCTGCGCCCGGGTTCTGGGCGGCGGGATTCGCGCCCGGCAGCAGCGCCATCCAGCCCCGGGTGATTTCGTTGCCCGCGCGCGCGATGGCGGCGAGCAGGGCTTCGGGCGTATCGGTTGTGGTGGCGTCGTCGTTCATCGCGCCTGGCATTGCTGCAGACCGTCCCCCTCGCCCCGGCGAATGCACGCTGCAATGCAACGCGGTCGGCAAAAACGCTTTCTAGTCAGTAACATCTTGTGCAAATCCTGCGCATTTTGCGCCGCACAAACCAGGTCCGTCAATGACCCCCGAAAGCCCCTGCCCACGGCAAAAGAACCATCTGTTTATTAATGGTTTTACGCGTCCGAAGCGGCCTCGCGCTCGAGCCATATCAGCGCCGCCATGCGACCCGTTACGCGATCGCGCCGAAATGAGTAGAACCGCGCCGGCTCCGAATAAGTGCAGAACTCACCGCCGGCGACGCGCGTCACCCCGCAGCGCGCCAGGCGCCGGCGGGCGAGCGCGTACAGGTCGGCGAGCCAGTGCCCGGGGCGCGTCGGCGTGAACGCGCCCGCGGCCGTCGCATCGTGCGCGACGAACACCGCGCGCACCTCGTCGCCCACCTCGTAGACGCGCGGCCCGATCGCCGGACCGAGCCAGGCAACCAGGCGGGACGGGGCGCAGGGAAACGCAACGACTGCGGCCTCGAGCACGCCGCTGGACAGGCCGCGCCAGCCGGCGTGCGCCACGCCGACCGCAGCGCCGCTTTCCTCGGCGAGCAGCACCGGCATGCAGTCCGCGACCAGCACGGCACACACCGCGCCCGGCCGCGTCGCGATGCACGCGTCCGCCTGCTGCTCCACGGCGCCCGCCTGCGCGGACGACGCGTCAAGCACCCCGCAACCGTGCACCTGTCGCAACCAGATCGGTGCCGCGGGAAGCACCGCCTGCAGGCGACGCCGGTTCTCCAGCACCGCTTCGACCTCGTCTCCACAGCGTAGCCCCAGGTTCAGGCTCGCATGCGTGCCCCGGCTGACGCCACCGACACGCGTGGTGACCAGCGCACGCACCTGCGGCGGAACGCTCCAGTCGGGAATGATCGGCCGCAGTGCCATGGTTCATGCCCTGCGCAATGCCGCGACGAGCCGTTTCATGTCGCCGGGCAGCGGTGCGCGCCAGGTCATTGCGCGGCCGCTGCGCGGGTGCACGAGCGACAGCTCGCGCGCATGCAGCGCCTGACGGCCGAAGGAAATGCGCGCGGGGGCGCCGCGGCGATAGACCGGATCGCCGACGATCGGGTGCCCGAGGTGCTGAAGGTGCACGCGAATCTGATGGGTGCGGCCGGTGTCCAGCTGGCACTCGATGAGGGCCGCCGCTGCGAAGCGTTCGACGACCTGGTAGCGCGTTCGTGCTTCGCGTCCGCGGCGCGTCACCGCCATGCGCGTGCGCGATCGGTGGTCGCGACCGATCGGCTCATCGATCGTGCCGCCGCCGCTCGGGACGCCGTGCACCACCGCGAGGTAGACGCGGCGCACGGTCCGCTCGGCAAGCTGGCGCACGAGCGCCGTTTGTGCCTCGAGCGTCTTGGCGACCACGAGAAGTCCGCTCGTATCCCGGTCGAGCCGGTGCACGATGCCCGCGCGCGGCAGGCCGGCGAGCTGCGGCGCATGCGCGAGCAGCGCATTGAGCAGGGTGCCCTGATGGACGCCCGCGCCCGGATGCACGACCAGACCCGCCGGCTTGTCGAGCACGATCAGCTCGGCGTCCTGGAAGACGACGTTGAGGGGGATCTTTTCGGCCTGGGGTGCGGCCGCCTCGGGCAGTGCCGGCGGCGCCAGCTGCACTGCTTCGCCGCCGACGACCGCCTGGCGCGCATGCGCCGGCTGGCGGTCGACGACAATGACGCCGTCGCGCAACCAGGCTTGGAGGCGCGTTCGCGAGTATTGCGGGAACAAACGGGCGAGCGCCTGATCCAACCGCAGGCCAGCCATCTCGCGCGGCACGATCGCACGGATCGCCTGTCCGGCTTCAGCCGAAGCGCGGGGGCTATAATTTTTTACATCGCCTGAGCCCTGTCCCATGCGCACAAGTTTACTGACTGTCCTCGCGGTCGTCGTACTGCTCCTGGCCGGGTGCAGCTTTCTCGACAGCCAGCAGCAGGACGAATCCGCCGGCTGGTCGGCGCAGCGCCTGTACAGCGAAGCGAAGACGCAGATGTCTGCGGGCAACTACACCAAGGCGATCGAGTATCTCGAGAAGCTGGAAGCACGCTACCCCTACGGGCGCTACGCGCAGCAGGCGCAGATCGAGATCGCCTACGCGTATTACAAGGACAACGAACGGGCATCGGCAATCGCGGCCGCCGATCGCTTCATCAAGCTGTACCCGAACCATCCCAACGTCGACTATGCCTACTACCTCAAGGGGCTGGTCAACTTCAACGAGAACCGGGGCTTCCTGACGGCGTTCGCCAATCCCGACATGACCGACCGGGACCCGCAGGCGAGCCGCGAGGCATTCTTCGCGTTCAAGGAAGTCGTGACGCGCTTTCCCGACTCGAAGTATGCCGCCGATTCGGCAGCGCGCATGCGCTACCTGGTCAACGCTCTGGCATCGTATGAAGTTCACGTTGCGCGCTATTACATGAAGCGTGGCGCCTACGTGGCGGCCGCCAACCGCGCACAGTATTGCGTCCAGCACTATGCACAGGCGCCCGCGACCGAGGAGGCTGTCTACATCATGGCCAACGCGTACGAGGCGCTCGGCATGACCGAGCTGCGCGACGACGCCGATCGCGTGATGAAGACAAACTTCCCCAATAGCAAGTACCTGCAGCCCGGGGGCTACAAGCGCAGTGCGCCCTGGTGGAGAATCTGGGACCCCGATTGGTGATCGCCCGAAGGGCGATCACCAATCGGGGGAAATCGGCTGTGGGGACGACCCTATGGTTCTCCCCCACACCCCCACTCCTCCGCGGCCGCGGCGATCGCGATCCGCTAGCTGACCACCGAGATCTTTTCGTCCGCGACGTAGTCGCGGATCACGGTGTCGATGTCGGGGTCGGCGCGAAAGCCCATGGCCAGCGCGCGGGGGGTATTCAATCGCGACGGCCAGGTCTTGACGATTGCCTGGATGCGCGCATCCGGCGCGAAGGTCACGCGCCGTACCACCGATTCTCCGGCGACGCGACGCAAGCCGTCGAGCATCTCGGCAACGCTCACGGTGATGCCGGGCAGATTCACCGTCCGCGTCGAAGGCCAGGCCGAGGCCGGCAGATCGTGCGCATGCAGGAAAGCCTCGATCACGCGCTTCGGTGACAGCAGCCAGACGCCGGTTTCCGCCGCGACGGGACAGGGAGATTCGACGCCGTTGAGCGGCTCCCGGAGGATGCCGCTCGCGAAGGACGATGCGGCTGCGTTCGGCTTGCCGGGCCGCACGACGATCGTCGGTAGACGCAGCGCGCGCCCGTCGAGGAAGCCCTTGCGCGACATGTCGGCGATCAGATACTCGCCGATGACCTTTTGCGTCCCGTAGGACGTCTGCGGCGTCGGCGTCGTTGCGTCATCGAGCACCGGCGGCAGCACGCCGCCGAATGCGGCCACCGAGCTGGCGAACACCAGCCGCGGCGGTGTCGCGCAGCGACGTGCGCGCTCGAGCAGTCGTCGGGTGCCCTCGAGGTTCACGCGATCGCCGAGATCGAAATCCGCCTCGGCCGCGCCGCTGACAACCGCGGCCAGGTGAAAGACCGATCCCGTATCCGGCGTCAGGACGCGCTCAAGCGTGGCTGCGTCTGACACATCCCCGGTCACGATCTCGAGGCGCGCGTCCGCGGGCATGTCGCTCGGGAAGGCCGCGTCGAGCAGCACCAGCTTCGACAGCCGCGCCTCGGTGCCCTCGCCCGTGGCCAGGGTACCGCGTGCGAGCAGCGCCTTGGCCAGCTTGAGCCCGAGAAACCCGCCACCCCCCGTTATGACGACTCTCATGCGATGCGCTACCCCGTCGTGATGTCGGTTGCCTGCGTTGCGCGCTCCGCCGCGCCGCCGGCGATTGTAGTCGAGGGCTCCGCCGCGAAGAACGCTTCCACGTCGCCGATTTCGCGGGTGAGCGGCATCGGTGGCAGACTCGCGCGGATCAGGCGCCCGTAGCCGCGCGTGAACAGCCGCGGATCGCAAATCATCAGGACCCCGCGATCGGAGAAATCGCGGATCAGACGGCCTGCGCCCTGTTTGAGCTGCAACACCGCCATCGGGAGCTGCAGCTGCGAGAACGGATTCAGGTCCTTCGCGCGCAGCGCGTCGATGCGGGCAGCGAGCACCGGATCGTCGGGCGGCGCGAACGGCAGCTTGTCGATGACCACCAGCGAGAGCGCTTCGCCGCGCACATCGACGCCTTCCCAGAACGATTGGCTGCCGAGCAATACCGCATCGCCCAGCTCGCGAAACCGGCGCAGGAGCTCGCTGCGCGAACCGGTGCCCTGCACGAGCAGCGGATGCTCGATCGCCTCGGCCTGCAAACGCTCGTGCGCCCTGCGCAGCGCGCGCAGCGACGTGAACAGGAGAAAGGCGCGCCCCCGGCTTGCCTTGATCGCCGCCAGCGCCGCGTCGACCACGGCGTCCGTGTAGCCGGCATCGTTCGGGTTGTCGGGCAGGCCGCGCGGTACGTAAAGACGGGCCTGCCGCGCATAGTCGAACGGGCTCGGCCAGCGTGCGCTATGGGCGTCTTCGAGCCCCAGTTCACGCGTGAAATGGGAGAAGTCCTCGCCGACCGCGAGCGTTGCGGACGCAAAAATCCAGGCGCGCGGATGTCCCTCGAGCTGGCGACGAAACGGCCGCGCCGCGGAAAGCGGTGTGACATGCAACTGAACCGCGTGGCTGAACACTTCCACCCAGCGCACCTGGGCGTCGTCCGCGGTCGCATGCAGGCGCTCGATCCGCGCGGCCGCTTCGCTCGCGCGCCGCGCGCAGGCCGCGAGGCCCTCGGAACGCTCGGCCTGCGCGGCGAGCGCGCCGGCGAGCGTCTCGAGCGCGCCTGCCAGCGCGCCAAGCGCAGGCTCGACACCGGGCCGGCGAAGGGCCTGCGACCAGGCCATGCGCGCCGCCTCCGCACCGAAGGCGAGACGCAATTCGCGTGCCGCCTTCTCCAGCTGCGTCGCCTGCGCCTCGAGCGCTGGCGAGGCGCCCCCGGCCGCGCGTAACTCGGCGCGTGCATCGCGCGCGAGCTCGACGAGCTGGCCGCTCGAGACGGTCTCGCTGAAGAACAGCCGCGCAGTGTCGGGCAGCTGATGCGCTTCGTCGAGGATTACCGTGTTACAGGCCGGCAGAAGCTCGGCGACGCCTTCGTCGCGCAGCACGACATCGGCGAAGAACAGGTGGTGATTGACCACGACGACGTCGGCCTCGAGGGCGTTTTTCCGCGCCCGCATCACGAAGCAGTCGCGGTAGCGCGGGCAGGACTGGCCGAGGCAGTTGTCGCGCGTCGAGGTGGCGTGCGCCCAGATCGGCGCGTTCTCGGGGACGTCCGCGAGCTCCGCGCGGTCGCCGCTTCGGGTTTGCAGGGCGAACCGTTCAATGCGATGGAGCTGCGCCGCCTCTTCACGCGTGCCGAGGCGCGCCTCGCCGTGCGCACGCTCCAGACGATACAGACACAGGTAGTTGGCCCGCCCCTTGAGCAGGGCAGCCGTCGCGCCGGTGGCGAGCGCCTTGCGTACCGCCGGCACGTCGCGCTCGAAAAGCTGGTCCTGGAGCGTCTTCGTTCCGGTCGACACGATGACCTTGCCGCCGGCGAGAAACGCCGGCACGAGATAGGCGAAGGTCTTGCCGATGCCGGTACCGGCCTCGAGCACCAGAGTGCCACTGTCCTCGATCGCGCGCAGGATCGCCGCAGCCATCTCGAGTTGCTGCGGCCGCAGGCCGAATCCATCGACACAGGCAGCAAGCGCGCCATCGGCGGCGAACAGCCGTGCAAGACGGTGATCCACCGGCGCTGCGCCGGGGGTCTCAACGTTTGGCACGCTCAGCGTCCAACCTCGTCGACGCGCACCCAGATGCGTCGTACGCTGCTTGCAGCGGCTTCGCTGCGCGAGCCGATACCCCCAGCGGTCGCGGCCGCCGTTTGATCGACACCGCCGATTTCGAACCACTCTCCGAGGCGTGCACTCACAGTGGACGCGGCACGCTGCGTCTCGATGGTGCGGGCGCCACCGCGACCGACCGGCGCGCCGAACTTCTCCCGCTGCGGCGCAATGTCGAGAAACACCCGGTCGCCCGAGACGCGCGGTACGACCTCGAATCCGGTGCTCGCCTGCTGAAACTGGGTCTCCTGCCCATAGGTTCTGCCAGACGGGGTGACGGTGACCGTGCCTTGGCGGATCGGGCGTGATTCGCCGGTCGCGATGAACGCCTGGCCACCCTCCAGGACCTGGATGCGCTGGTCGACCTGTTCGCTGAACGCCGCGTCGTTGCCACGCGCACCGATGGTCACGTTGGTCCGGCTGGAGGGTACCGGTCGATTCGAGATCGCAACGTCGCCCGATCGTACCGTGCCGCGTACGTTGAGCGACTCGTCGCGCAGCCGCGCGCGCGAGTCGAAGCGCACCGAAATCATCAGGCGCCGCTGCGGCGTGTCGAAGCGCGCAAGGGCGCGCCGGATTTCTTCGAGGTTGCGCGGACTCGTGCGCACGATGAGCTGGTTGTTCTGCCCGGTGAGCACGCCGCCGGGCTCGACCAGCGGCTGCAGCACGGGGAGCACCTGATCGACCGTACGGTGGCGCAGCGGAATGATCTCCAGGTCCGCACGAGCGCCACCCGAGAATAGAACCAGCGTCAATAAAATAGTGGTTTTAAAGAAAGTGAGCATTCGCACTGAATTTTGGCCTCCTCGACCCTAGGACAACTAACGCAAAGGCCCTCGCTGGCGCTGACTGGTGAGTCCTTTGACTTCCAGGGAACGGTGATCTAAATTGCTTTAGAGATGCGCCATAAGATTCTGTATTCGATCATTTTTTGTTCCCTCATTTCGGGCTGCGGCTCGCTCTCGACGAGACCACCCGCGCTGCCGGCGAACGCGCCCGCTCGTGCCGCAGCGGCGCCGGCGACGCCCGAGCATACCGAGGCGCTGCTGGTGGCCATTATGGCCCTCGATACCGACTACCGGTACGGAGGGCACTCGCTGGCGAACGGCTTTGACTGCAGCGGGCTGGTGGCCTATGTGTTCAAGGCCGCCTGGGACCTCGACCTGCCGCATAGCAGCCGCGCACAAAGCGAATTTGGAACGCCGATCGATGCGAGCGCACTTCGGCCCGGCGACCTCGTTTTCTACAACACCGCGAACCGGCCCTACTCGCACGTCGGAATTTATCTTGGCGACGGAAAGTTCATTCACGCGCCAAGAACCGGGGCACGGGTGCGCATCGAGAGCCTGCGAAAGCGCTATTGGGTGCGCCGTTACGACGGCGCGCGGCGCATCGATCCGCCCACCAGTCAGCTCTAGTCAGCAGGCCCGATTCGCTGCCGGAACGAGGCGGCGGTTTGACCAGAATCAACGATAATCATTATCATTCTCATTGACTTCTGGTCGGCCCTTTTTTATCATCGCCACACCATGGCAACCATACCCGACTGATTTTCAATGAAAACGATCCTCTTACTGGCGCTCGCAACGGTCATCGGCGCGGCGCAAGCGGACGACGCCAAGATCGTCAACGTCTACTCGTCGCGGCATTACCAAAGCGACGAGGCCCTGTATGCCGACTTCACCAAGACCACGGGCATTCGTGTCAACCGCATCGAGGCGGGTGAGGATGCGCTGATCGAGCGCGTCCGCAACGAAGGCGCCCACAGCCCGGCCGATGTCCTGATCATCACCGACGCGGGACGGCTTTGGCGGGCAGCGCAATTCGGCCTTTTCCAGACGGTGCACTCGGCCACGCTGGACGCCCGCATCCCGCCCCATTTTCGCGATCCGGGTGGCCAGTGGTACGGCTTCTCTCTGCGTGCGCGCGTCATCGTCTATAACAAGGCAAAAGTAAAACCCGAGGAGATCCCGACCTACGAGTCGCTCGCCGACCCCAAATGGAAAGGCCGCATCTGCGTTCGCTCGGGCACCCATGTCTACAACCTCTCGCTGTTGGCGTCGCTGATCGAGCACCTCGGCAGGCAGAAAGCCGAAGCCTGGGCAAAGGCCGTCAAAGCGAATCTTGCGCGCGAGCCCAAGGGCGGCGACACCGACCAGATGCGCGGCGTCGCGGCGGGCGAATGCGACGTCGCGCTCGGCAATCACTACTATTACGTGCGCCTCGCGCGCTCGGCAAAGGAGGCCGATCGCCAGGTTGCCAGCGCGCTCGGCGTCGTCTTCCCGAACCAGGCCGGGCGCGGCACGCACTTCAACGTATCGGGTGCCGGCGTGCTCAAGAATGCGCCGCACCGCGCGGCCGCGATGGCCTTCCTCGAGTACCTCGCGAGCGATTCGGCGCAGCGCTATTTTGCCGACGGCAACAACGAGTGGCCGGCCGTTGCGAGCGTCAAGATCTCGAACGCCGTGCTGACCGGCTTCGGACAGGTCAAGCCGGACGCGATCAACGTATCGGCGTTCGGGCACAACCAAGCCGAAGCGCAGAAGATATTCGACAGCGTCGGCTGGCGCTAGGGCGCCTGCCTCATCGGACCGCCGGCCGCATGAGTCGACGCGATACGAACAGCAACGGCAGCAGGCCGACTGCCACAATGACGAGCGACGGCACCGCGGCTTCGGCGAGCCGCTCGTCCTTCGCAAGGTGATAGGCTTCGACTGCGAGCGTATCGAAGTTGAACGGCCGCAGCGCGAAGGTCGCGGGAAGTTCCTTCATCACGTCGACGAACACGAGCAACGCGGCACTCGCGAGACTCGAGGCGAGCAGCGGCGCGTGCACGCGCAGGAGCGTCGCCACGGGGGAGGCGCCGAGACTGCGTGCCGCGTCGTCCATGCTCGGGCGGACCTTCGCCAGCCCGGCCTCGACCGACTGCAGCGCGATCGCCAGGAAACGGACCACGTAGGCGTAGACCAGTGCGACGATGGTGCCCGTGAGCAGCAGGCCGACGCGCATGTCAAAGGCCTGCTCGATCAACCCCGCCAACCAGTTGTCGAGCCGGCCGAGCGGCACGAGCACCCCAACGGCAATGACCGCGCCGGGAATGGCATAGCCGAGCGACGCGACGCGATTGGCGAGCGTCACGAGAGAATTGCGCGCAAGGCGGCCCGCGTAGGCCATCGTGACCGCGAGCAGCACCGTGATGCAGGCGGTGACCGCGGCAATCGAGGTGCTGTTGCCGATCAGCGCGAATACCCGGCTGCCCCAGTGCGCGTCCGGGTCGCGCAACACCAAGTCGAGCAACACGCCGACCGGCACCACGAAGCCGAAGACGACGGGCGCGGCACAGGCAAGCAGCGCGAGCGCGCCCGCGATGCCCCGCAGCGGCTGCGGCGGCACGGGCTTGCGCACCGTCCCGCTATGGTAGGCGGCGCGCCCGCGGCTCGCGCGCTCGATCGCGATCGTGATCGCGACGAAGCCGAGCAGACAGCTCGAGAGCTGTGCCGCAGCGACGCTGTCGCCCATCGCGAGCCAGGCCTTGAAGATTCCGGTCGTGAACACGTCGACCGCGAAATAAGAGACGGTGCCGAAATCGGCCAGAGTCTCCATCAGCGCAAGCGCGGTTCCCGCGACGATCGCCGGCCGCGCCAGCGGCACCGCCACGCGAAAGAAGCTCTGCCACGCGGTCAGGCCGGCGAGGCGGCCCGCTTCGACCGCATGGCGCGACAGATCCAGGAACGCCGTGCGCGCGATCAGGTACACGTAGGGGTACAGCGCGAAGGACAACATCGCCGCAGCGCCCCACAGCGAGCGCACCTCGGGAAACCAGTACTCGTGCGCGCGCCAGCCGAAGAGGCTCCGCAACAGCGTTTGCACCGGACCCGTGAACTGCAGCCAGTCGGTATACGCGTAGGCCATCACGTAGGCCGGCATTGCCAGGGGCAGCATGAGCGCCCACTCGAGCACGCGGCGTCCCGGGAAGCGGTAGGCGGTGACCAGCCAGGCCGACAGCACGCCGATCGAGATGACGCCCCAGCTCACGCCGAGCAGCAGCAGCGCCGTGTTGCCGACGTAGCGCGGCAGCACCGTCGCTGCCAGGTGCGCAAAGCTGCCGCCGCCGCCCTGCAGGACGTTGGCGAGCACTGCGAGCAAGGGGAAGGCAAGCAGCGCCGAAACGCCAACGGAAGTCCAGCCGAGCAGGCCGAGGGGGCTGCCCGGTCGCTTCACGACGGTGGCACCGATCGACGCAGTCTCCATAGCCACAAGCTTGTACCGGATTTGTGCGGCTGCACAAGCGTATTAATAATGATTATTGATCTTAATACCATCGGCCCACACATATAATCGCGCCATGACGCCGCTGGTTCCGCTACTCGAGGTGCGCGACTTGCATGTCGCCTATGGCGAGCGCGAGGTCGTCCACGGATTGTCGTTTGCGCTCGAAGGCGGCGCGATCGGCTGCCTGCTCGGTCCGAGCGGCTGTGGCAAGACGACTGTGCTGCGCTGCATCGCCGGTTTCGAGGCGCCGCGCGAGGGCGAAATCCTGCTGAGCGGCAAGCGCGTCAGCGCACGCGGGCTCATGGTGCCGCCGGAACAGCGGCGCATCGGGATGGTGTTTCAGGATTTCGCGCTGTTTCCGCACTTGACCGTCGCGGACAACATCGCATTCGGCTTGCGCGGCTGGCCGGCGCCCGAGCGCAGGGCGCGGCTGCAGGCGTTGACCGAGCTCGTACGGCTCGAGGCGAGCGTGAAGCAATACCCTCACGAACTCTCCGGAGGACAGCAGCAACGCGTCGCCCTCGCACGCGCATTGGCACCGCGTCCGACGCTGCTGCTGCTCGACGAGCCGTTCTCGAACCTGGACGTCGAGCTGCGTGAGCAGCTCTCGGTCGAGGTCCGCGACGTGATCAAGGCCAGCGGGGCAACTGCGGTGCTGGTCACGCACGACCAGCAGGAAGCGTTCGCCATGGCCGACGAGATCGGCGTCATGAACGATGGCCGCATCGCGCAATGGGATTCCCCTTATGCGCTCTACCACGAGCCGGTAAACCGGTTCGTGGCGGATTTCGTCGGCCAGGGTGTCTTCCTGCCTGCCAAGGTGCTCAACGCCCATCGCGTCGAGATCGAGCTCGGCGTGCTCGACGGCGACGTGCCGCATGGCTGCCAGCAAGGCTGTGCGAGCTGCGGCCGCGGCTGCCTTGCCGAGGTGCTGCTGCGTCCCGACGATGTCGTGCATGACGACGCATCGAGCATGAAGGCCGAGGTCGTGAAGAAGGCGTTCCGCGGTGCCGACATCCTCTATACGCTGCGCCTCGACAGCGGGCGGACCGTGCTCGCGCTCGTCCCAAGCCACCACAACCATGCGATCGGCGAGCGCATCGGCATCCGGCTCGATGTCGACCACGTGGTGGCGTTCGAGCCGCTGGGCCTGGCGACGTCCGGCTGACGGCTCACGCGCCGGGATCGCGCAGGCTGTAGATCGCCTTCAGCGTGATGCGGAACGACCGGCCGCGCAACGCCGCGGGAATCGGCACCAGCGGCTTCGCCTTGCGGAACATGTCGATCGCCTGTCGGTCGAGAACCTCGTGCCCGCTCGAACGGCTGATCGTCATCTCGAGAATTCGCCCATCCGCGCCGATCGCCATTGCCACTTCGGCCGCGCCCTCCCACTGATTGTCCATCGCGGCCCGCGGGTAGCGCTTGTAACGGCGCGCGGCGCCGATCAGCTGCGAGCGATAGCGCGCGACCAGGTCCTCGTCGACGCGCGCGGCATTCGCAGCGGACGGCGGCGGCGTGGCGCCCGTACCGGAGCGCGGCGTTGCCGCTGGCGGCGCGCTCGGCGCCACCGACGCGGTCATGCGATCGGGTCCCGGCTGCGGCGCCGGCTTTGATCGGGCGCCCGGATCCGCCCTGGGCTTGGCCTTGGCCTCGGACCTGGGTCGTGCCTGCGGCCGGGGCTTTTCTTCCGACCTCGGCGCGGGCTTCGGCTCCAGCTTGGGGCGACCCGCCGGCTCGGCCTGGCGGGCCGGCTCCGATTCTGGGTTCAGCGTCGTTTGCAGGCCGGCCGGCGGCGCCGGCTTGCGCTCTGGGACCGCGGCCGGCGCCGGCGCGACCATAGGGTCAGATGGCGGCGCTGCGGTTCGTGCAGGCGCCGGGGCGACGGACGGCGCCGGCGCGGCTCGCTCCACGAGGCGCGCGCTGATCGGCTCCGGTGCCGTCGCGGCCGGCTCGGGTCGCGGCGTGAGCTGCTGCAGCGCCGCGAAGGCGAGCACATGGAGCGCGATCGACGCGGCGATTGCGTACTCGAGCATCCGCAGCTCGCGATCGCGCGCGAACCGCGATGCGCTGCCCGCTCCCGAGATGGCCCCCCGCATGGAGCGCCTCAATATACGCCGCCACCCCCGGCTGCGCGCCGCGGATCAGCGCGCGTGCAGCGCGCGCCAGACCCGCTCCGGCGTCAGCGGCATTTCCAGATGGCGCACGCCCCGCGCAGCAAGCGCATCCAGCACCGCGTGCACCGCGGCCGGCACCGCGCCGATGGTCCCGATCTCACCGCAACCCTTGACGCCGAGCAGGTTCGTCTTGCAGGGGATGTCCTCCTCGAACGCGCAGGTGATCGACGGAAGGTCGGACGCGCGCGGAACCGCGTAGTCCATCAGCGAGCCCGTGAGCAACTGACCACTGGCCTCGTCGTATACCGCGCGCTCGAACAATGCCTGGCCCAGCCCCTGCGCAACGCCGCCGTGAACCTGTCCCTCGACGATCGGATGGTTGATGATCCGACCGAGGTCGTCGCAGCTGGAATGGCGCACGACCTCGACCACGCCGGTTTCCTCATCGATTTCGACCTCGCAGACCTGGGCGCCGTTCGGCCAGCTCGGCGTCGACGGCGTCTCGGTCGCCGACACGCGCACGATCCGGTCCGATTGACGCTTTGCGAGCTCGGCAAGATCGATCGAGCGGTCGGTGCCCGAAATGCGGAACTGGCCGTCGCGGTATTCGATGTCCGCCGGCGCCGCCTCGAGCACCTCGGCCGCGAGTTCCTTGCCGCGCACGATGACCTTGTGCCCGGCCGCGACCACGGCCGAACCGCCGACGAACGCCGAACGCGATCCGACGCTACCGACGCCATTCGCGCGGTCGGTATCGCCTTGCACAATCTGAATGCGCTTGATCGGGACCTGCAACACCTCGTTGATCAGCTGGGCGTAGGTGGTTTCCAGCCCCTGCCCCATGGCCTGCGTACCGGAGAACACGGTTACCGCGCCGTCGGCGTCGACCTGAATGTCCACGGTCTCCGTCGGCAGCGCGCCGGTCCACTCCAGGTAGCTCGACAAGCCCCTGCCGCGCAGTTTGCCGCGCCGCCTGGATTCCGCCGCACGCGCCGGGTAGCCCTTCCAGTCGGCAACTTCGAGCGCGCGCTCGAGCACGCGCGCGAAGTCCCCCACGTCGTAGGTCTCGCCGAGATGCGTGACGTAGGGAAACTGCTCCGGCCTGACATAGTTTCGCTTGCGCAGCTCTGCCGGGTCGATCTTCATCTCGCGCGCCGCGGCGTCCATCAGGCGCTCCATCAGGTAGTTCGCCTCGGGCCGTCCCGCGCCACGATAGGCACCGGTGGCCATCGTGTTCGTCAGCACCGCGCGCACGTGATAGTCGATCAGCGGTACGTGGTAGACCGAGGCCTGCACCTTGGCGACGAGCACCAGCGGGATGATGGCCGACGAGCCGACCGGCACCCCGCCGATATTCGCGAGCGCCTGCATGCGCAGGCCGAGGATCCTGCCGTCCTTGTCGAGGCCGAGCGCCGCGGAATAGTGCTGGTCGCGGCCCATGTGCGCGCCCAGAAACTCCTCGCTGCGATCGCCACGCCATTTGACCGGGCGACCGAGCGACCGCGCCGCGTAACAGGCAAGCGCGTCCTCGGGTGTCAACCCGGTTTTCATGCCGAATCCGCCGCCGATATCGCCCACGATGATGCGGAAGTCCTCGGGCTTGGTCTTGAACACGTCGCTCAACAGCTGGCGCGCCCCCGTCGAGGTCTGATTCTGCGTGTAGAGGGTCGTGCGCCCGGCCGCGTGCACGGCGATCGCGCAGCGCGGCTCGATCGCGTTCGCAATGAGCCGTTGGTTGTGCAACTCGAGCTTGACGACGTGCGCCGCGCGCGCGAACGCCTCGTCGACGGCTTTCGGGTCACCGTAGCGTGCCTCCGCCGCCACATTGTTCGGCGCGCCGGGCCAGAGCTGCGGCGCCCCCGGCTCGATCGCGCGCCGGGGATCAATCACGCACGGCAGCTCGTCGTACTCGATCATCACGCGCTCGGCGGCGTCGAGCGCCTGCTCGCGCGTGTCCGCCACGATCGCCACGACCGCCTGTCCGACGTGATGCACGATGCCGTCTGCCAGCAGCGTGCGCAGCGGCGCCGCCATCGGCGATCCGTCCGCCTGCTTGAAGAGCGGCGGAAACGGGATGTGTCCGATGTCGTCGCGCTTCAGGTCTTCGATCGACCAGGCCGCGAGAACCCCCGGCGCGCTGCGCGCCTCGCTCAGATCGCAGGACGTCACACGGGCGTGGGCATAGGGCGAGCGCAGCAGCACGAGCGCCGCCGCCCCGGGAAAGTCACGGTCATCGCTGTACAGGCCCCGACCGGTTAGCAGGCGATCGTCTTCGATGCGCTTTTGCGAGCGCGAGGCGCCGAAGCGCGCAGCCTCGGGGTTGAACTGAATCGCAAGTTCTGTCATGTGCCCTCGTAAAACCCGAGCTCGGGATGCAACAAACTAAAACGCCCCGGTCGGGGCGGTTGATGTGGCGGAGAGAGAGGGATTCGAACCCCCGGTACCGCAAGCGGTACAACAGATTTCGAGTCTGCCGCATTCGACCACTCTGCCATCTCTCCGCGGCGCGCAATCGGAAACTGCAGGAACTGCCGGCACTGCGCGCCGCGGATTTTATCACGCGCCCTCTTTTTCGATCCTCGCCTGACCGCGCATGTAGGGGCGCAGCGCGTCCGGAATCGTCACCGAGCCGTCCGCATTCTGGTAATTCTCGAGAATCGCGACGAGCGTGCGCCCCACCGCGAGCCCGGAGCCATTCAGCGTGTGCACCAGCTCGGGCTTGCCGCGCGCGTTGCGAAAGCGCGCCTGCATGCGTCGCGCCTGAAACGCCTCGAAATTCGAGCAGGACGAGATTTCGCGATACGCATTCTGCCCCGGCAGCCAGACCTCGAGGTCGTGGGTCTTGGCCGCGGCGAATCCGATGTCGCCGGTGCACAGCGTGACCACGCGGTACGGCAGTTCGAGCTTGCGCAGGATCGCCTCCGCGTGACCGGTGAGCGCTTCGAGCGCCTCGTAGGACTTGTCCGGGTGCACGATCTGCACCAGCTCGACCTTGTCGAACTGATGCTGGCGGATCATGCCGCGCGTGTCCTTGCCGTAAGAGCCGGCTTCCGAGCGGAAACAGGGCGTATGGCAGACGAACTTCAGCGGCAACGACTCCCCCGAAAGGATCGTATCGCGCACGATGTTGGTCACCGGCACTTCCGCGGTCGGAATCAGGTACCACTTTTCGTCGCCGCGCGGCACGACGAATGAATCCTGCTCGAATTTCGGCAGCTGCCCGGTGCCGTACATCGAATCGGCATTGACGAGATAGGGCGCGTACACCTCCGTGTAGCCGTGCTCGCCGGCGTGCAGGTCCAGCATGAACTGGGCGATCGCGCGGTGCAGGCGGGCGAGCGCGCCGCGCATCAGCACGAACCGGCTGCCGGCGATCTTGCTCCCTGCGGCGAAATCGAGCTGCCCGAGGGCTTCGCCTAGATCGACGTGATCCTTGGCGGGAAAACCGAGCTCGCGTGGCGCGCCCCAGCGGCGCTGCTCCACGTTGTCCGCCTCGCCCTTGCCGACCGGCACGCTCGAATGCGGCAGGTTCGGCACGGCGGCCAGAAACTCGTTGAGCCGCCGCTGCGCGTCGCCGAGCCGCGCTTCGAGCGCAGCGAGCTCGCGGTTGATGCCGCCGGCTTCGGCGACGAGCACGGTCGTGTCCTCGCCGCGCGATTTCGCCTGACCGACCTTTTTGGCGTGCGCGTTGCGGGCGCTCTGCAGTTCCTGGGTACGCGTCTGGATGTCCTTGCGCTCGGCCTCCAGCGCGCGAAAACCGTCTGCGTCGAGCGGTGCGCCGCGCGATGCGATGCGTGCTGCGGCTTCGTCGAGCTGCGTTCTGAGCAATTGAACGTCGATCATCGCTTCTTCTCGCGCGCCTCTGAATCGAGTCCGCGCAGGGTTTCCAGCTTCTCCCGGATTCGCGCCTCGAGCCCCCGGTCGGTCGGCCGATACCAGTTCGGCGCCGACATCCCGTCGGGGAGATAGCGCTCGCCGGCCGCGTAGGCGTCCACCTCGTCATGGGCGTAGCGATACGCCTTGCCGTAGCCGAGCGTCTTCATCAGGCGCGTCGGCGCGTTTCTGAGATGCAACGGCACCGGACGGGTGGCGTCGTCGGCGACGAACGCGCGGGCCGCATTATAGGCGGTGTATGCGGCGTTCGATTTCGGCGCACAGGCGAGGTACAGCACCGCCTGCGCCAGCGCCAGCTCGCCTTCCGGCGACCCGAGCCGCTCAAAGGCGTCGCAGGCATCGAGCGTGAGCCCCAGCGCGCGCGGATCGGCGAGCCCGATATCCTCGCTCGCCATGCGAACGATGCGACGGCCGAGGTAGCGCGGATCGGCGCCGCCGTCGAGCATGCGCACCATCCAGTACAGGGCGGCATCCGGATCGGAGCCGCGGACCGATTTGTGCAGCGCCGAGATCTGGTCGTAGAAGACCTCGCCTGCCTTGTCGAAACGGCGCAGATTCTTGGCGAGCGTGCCCTCGACGAACGCGCCGTCCAGCGCCGTGGCCCCGCCCGCGCCGGCCGCCGTCCCCATGATCTCGAGCGCGTTCAGCAGGCGCCGCGCGTCACCATCGGCGAATCCGATCAACCGCTCGCGCGCAGCGGCGTCAAAGGCGACCCCCGGTGCGGCCTGCGGCGCGGCGCGCACGAGCAGCGCCTCGAGATCCGTCGTCGACAGCGGCTCCAGCACATAGACGGTTGCGCGCGAGAGTAGTGCGCTGTTCACCTCGAAAGACGGGTTCTCGGTCGTCGCGCCGATGAACGTGATCAGGCCGCGCTCGACATAGGGCAAAAAAGCATCCTGCTGCGCCTTGTTGAAACGGTGGACTTCATCGACGAAAAGAATCGTGTGACGCCCGCTGCGTGCGAGCTCGGCCTCTGCGGCCTGTACCGCCTCACGGATGTCTTTGACGCCGGAAAAGACGGCCGAGAGCGCGATGAACTCGGCATCGAATGCTTGCGCCATGAGACGCGCGAGCGTCGTTTTACCGACCCCTGGAGGACCCCACAGGATCATCGAGTGCGGGCGGCGCGTCTCGAAGGCCAGTCGCAGCGGCTTTCCCGGGCCGAGCAGATGTCGTTGCCCGATCACCTCGTCGAGCGACGCGGGACGCAGCCGCTCCGCAAGCGGCGCGGCTGGCTGCGGCGCCTCGAACAGATCGTTCATTTCAGGGCTGACCGAGCACGTCGGTGCCCGGCGGCGGCGTGAACCGGAAGCGCGCCGGATCAAGCGTCGGGTTGCGCTCGATATTGGAGAACCGGAGTCGCGTGGTCTGGCCAAAGTGGTCCACGAGTTCCATTGCCTCGACGCCGACCGCACTCAGCCCGAGCCGGATGCGCTCGAAACCGGCCTCGGCATCGCGCGGTTTGGCCTCCAGCCACTCCAGCCCATCGCGTGCGTCGAGCTCGGTGAATTCGAACGCCTGCGCCACATCCGCGCTTCCTGCGAGCAGCGCGGCCGGCGTGGAGCCAAGCGCGCGGGCGAGCCGGCGCACGGTCACCTGCGCCAGGTCCTCGTCGTAGATCCATACCCGCTCGCCGTCGCCGACGATCAGCTGTGGGGTCGGCGTGGTGTAAACCCAGCGAAAGCGCCCGGGTCGCTCGAACGCGAATGTCCCGGTCGCCGTCTGCAGCAGCGTCCTGCGCCCGTCGAAGACCTTCTGCTCGAAGTCGGCCTGCGCGGACCGCGTCGTACGCACGTAGGCCTCGAATCGCTCGATGCTCGAGGCCTGCGCGAGTGAGGCGAACAGCAACGCCGCCAGGGCGAGCATTGCGCGACGCATGCGCCTACTCCTGCGTCGCGGGGACCAGCACCTCGCGATTGCCGTTCGACTGCATCGACGAGACGAGACCGGCACGCTCCATGTCCTCGATCAGGCGCGCAGCGCGGTTGTAGCCAATGCGCAAATGGCGCTGGACCAGCGAGATCGACGGACGCCGCGTGCGCAGCACGATTTCGACGGCCTGATCGTACAGAGGATCCTTCTCGCCGCCGCCTTCGCCCGCCGCCCCCGCGTCGCTCGCAACCGCCGGCTCGACGACCGCCTCGATGTATTCCGGCGCGGCAAGGCGCTTGAGATGCTCGACGACGTTATGCACTTCGTGGTCTGCGACGAAAGCCCCGTGCACGCGCTGCGGCAGTCCAGTGCCGGGCGGCAGGTACAGCATGTCGCCGGCCCCGAGCAGCGCCTCCGCACCGCTCTGATCGAGGATCGTTCGCGAATCGACCCGGGACGACACCTGGAAAGCGATGCGGGTCGGAATGTTCGCCTTGATCAACCCCGTAATCACGTCCACGGACGGACGCTGCGTCGCAAGAATGAGATGAACCCCTGCGGCGCGTGCCTTCTGCGCGAGCCGCGCGATCAACTCCTCGACCTTCTTGCCCACGACCATCATCAGGTCGGCCAGCTCGTCGATCACGACGACCACGTACGGCAAGGGCTTCAGCGGCTGCGGCTCCCCTGATTCGATCGTCAACGGGTCTTCGAGCGTCCGCCCGTGCTTTTCCGCCTCCGTCACCTTGTGATTGAAGCCCGAGAGGTTGCGCACGCCGAGCCAGGACATCAGCTTGTAGCGCCGGTCCATCTCTGCAACGCACCAGCTGAGGGCGTTCGCGGCCTGCTTCATGTCGGTGACCACCGGCGCCAGCAGGTGCGGAATGTCCTGGTAGACGGAAAGCTCGAGCATCTTGGGGTCGACGAGGATGAGACGTACCTGGCGCGGCTCGGACTTGTAGAGCAGCGACAGGATCATCGCGTTGATCGCGACCGATTTTCCCGAACCGGTGGTACCGGCCACCAGCAGGTGGGGCATCTTCGCGAGATCGGCAACCACCGGGTTGCCCGCGATGTCCTTGCCCAGCGCGATCGCCAGCGGCGCGTGCAACGCGTGATAGGCCTCCGAGCCGAGGATCTCCGACAGGCGAACGGCCTGACGGTGCGGATTGGGGATCTCCAGTCCCATGCAGGACTTGCCGGGAATCGTCTCCACCACGCGGATCGACACCACCGAGAGGGCGCGGGCAAGATCCTTGACCAAATTGACGATCTGGCTGCCCTTGACCCCGACGGCAGGCTCGACCTCATAGCGCGTGATGACCGGCCCGGGATAGGCAGCAAGCACCTTCACCGAGACGCCGAAGTCCGAGAGCTTCTTCTCGATGAGGCGCGAGGTGAATTCGAGCGTCTCCGCGGTCACCTGCTCGCCGCCGTGCGCCACCTCGTCGAGCAGCTTGATCGGAGGCAGCGGGGTGTCCGGCAGGTCCTCGAACAGGGGCACCTGCCGCTCTTTTTGCACCCGCTCGGACTTCTTGATCTCGGCGAGCTGCGGCTCGATACGCAGCGGCGGATGATCCACTTCGCGCTTTCGCTCGGTCTCGACCACGAAGTCGCGCGCCTCCCGCGCCATCGCACCGCGTTTGCGGTCCTGTCGCCGCTCCCAGGCCGACTTCGCGGAAGTGAAGGCCGACTCGAGCACGAACCCGATCAGCTCGGCGGCGGTAATCCACGAAATTCCCGTAAACAGGCTGACCCCGATCGCGACGAGGGCAACCAGCGTCAGGGTCGCACCCGTGAATCCCAGCGTCGTGGCAGCCACCGCGCCAACGGCATCACCGACGATCCCGCCGGGGGCGTGCGGCAGCGCGGCCGCCAGAGAATGCAGGCGCATTGCCTCGAGCCCCGCACTTGCGACCAGCAGAACCCCGAACCCGGCCAGCATCACCGCGAGCGAACGCCGATCAGTCGGTGCCGCGCCGCGCAAGCGCCGGTATCCCATGACGACGATCGCGACGCACAGCGCGACCCACCAGTAAGCGGACAGCCCGAACAGCCACAACAGCAGGGCGGAGAGCTTGGCGCCGAAGGCGCCCCCCGCGTTCCGCGCAACCGCGCCCGTGGCGCTATGCAACCAGCTCGGATCCGTCTTGTGAAACGTCGCGAGGATGAGCAGCAGATACACCGCCGCCACCGCAACGAGCAACCACCGCGCTTCGCGCAACAGACCCGCAAGTCTCGCCGGCAAAGGGGAGGTGCCGGATTTCTGTGCAACCGCCATCGCGCTCCGTCCGGAAGCCGCGATTGTAACGCACCCGCCGCGCTCGAATCCCGTTCAGCGGGCCGGGCGGCGCGGCGCGCGGATTGCGCGAAGACCGCTTCGACGTCGTGCGCTTAGCGCAGGGGCGAGCGCCGGGCGCTCACCGCTGCCCGACGACGCACTCCATCGCCCGGCCGGCATTCAGGGTGCTGCCGCCCGCCAGGGAGGCGATGAAACTCGCCGGCGGCGTGATGTGCAGGCCTGGATCGGTGGACAGGAAAAGCGGTCGTCTTTCTCTTTCGATCAGGCCGAACTGGCCTGCCGCGATACCGAGCTCGCCCTGCGCATTGCGCACGACGATCTCACCATCGGTCACGCCGACGTAGACCGCCGATTGCAGGCGCGCACAGTCGGGCGACGCCCGGTCGGTCGTGCAGTCGTCCACCGAAAACGTCGTTCCGCGAATCCCGACGGTCGCGGTCGCGGTCTTCAATTCGTATGCCTCCTTGTTGCGCCGGCCCAGCAGGCCCGTGACGGCGCGCAAGCCGCCGCGCAAGAGGCTGTAGATGAACGAATCCTCTTTCGGCTTGTCCTCGGAAAACTTGAACTGATCGAGACGCACGGTGGTGTTCGGCTTCAGGGTTACGCGACCGCCGTCGGCGAACTTGATCTGCGCGTAGCTGTCGTGCTCGGTGTTGATCGTGTCGCCGGAGCGGATGACCGATTTGCGCGACAGGATGCGGATTTTTCCGTCCGCCCCTTTCACCGAGAGCGTTCCCGAGAGCTGCTCGACCGAGCCGGAATCCGCAGCACGGGCATGGCCTGCGTACACGACCAGCGCCATGGCACAAACCGACCACGCGAAAAACTCGCGCAAGCCCATATGGCGCGTCGAGTCGACGGATTGATGCATGTTGACCAGCCTGCGCCGCCCGTAAGCCGGGCAATGAGGAACTATTTCACGAATCCCATGACCACAGGACGTCCTGACAAATCCTTGCACTACTCCGGCAGGACGACCTCGTCGTGGATCACGATCTTTGCGCCACGCATCTCGATGAAGCCGCCTTCCTGCAGGTCCTTCATGACGCGGCTGACCATCTCGCGCGATGCGCCGATCATCTTGGCAATGTCCTGCTTCGGAATGCGTCGCGTCACGATCCGCTGACCGTCCACATTTTCCGACATGTCGATCAGCAGGTGCGCGACGCGCCCGAACACGTCGAGCAACGCGAGACTCCCGATCTTGCGGTCGGCCTCGCGCAGCCGCCTGACGAGGCCGCGCATCACCGTCATCGCAAGCTCGAAATTCTCCTCCATGGACTGCTTGAAGTCGCGCTTGGTGATCGACAGCAGCTCGCAGGGCTCGATCGCCAGGACGCTGGCCGAGCGCGGACTGTCGTCGATCAGCCCCATTTCTCCGAAGAACTCGCCAGGGCCGAGAATCGTCAAGATGACCTCCCGTCCGTCGGCATCGCTCATCATCACCTTCAGACGCCCCGAGAGCACGATGTAGAGCGAGTCCGTGGGATCGCCCGCGGCCATGACGGTCGTGTTGCGGGGCACGCTTCTGCGTTTGACCATGGTCGCAATGCTGCGCAACTGCTCGTCGGTAAAGCCCGTGAACAGAGGCACCGCCCGCAGCACCGCTGTCGAGACTGCTGTTGCTGTCATCGTACCCGTCATCGGTTTCTCCACCCTTTTTGCCTGCCTCGGCCCGATCGTCCCCGGCTCTGGCCACCGCGTCCCCGGCTCTGGCCATCGGCTATGGTAACAAAGCAGCGCCGGGTTTCGGCGGATTCAGAAGATGTAGGACACACGGAACTGGACGAGTGAATCCCCCGCGCTCTGCTGGCCGCCCCCGTTCAACACGAGGCCCCAGTCCGCGCGCAGGGTCAGATGGCGCTCGTAGCCCAGGCGCAGCCCGAGCCCGGTGCTCGCGATCGACTGGCGGGACGGCTCGCCTGGCAACGCGTCGATGCGCTTGACACCCCCCCAGTCGTAGAAGGCCAAGGCTCGCAGGCGCAGGCCCGGGACCCCGAGGTGCGGGCCCAGATCGGGCGAGTACAGCTCTCCGGTCCCGCGATAGCCCGCGTCACCCGTGACCTCTCGATCGTAGAACCCGCGCACCGAATCCATTCCACCGAGACCGAACTGCTCGCCCGGAACCAGCTGATCACGTGTCCACTGCCCGTTCATCGCCAGGCGCAGTTGCCAGTCGCCGGGCAGCGCCTGGCTGTGGCTGACCGCAGGCTGCCAGATGTGGTAGCGTGCCGGCGCGCAGACGCCGGAGCCGTTGCTGCGCACGGCGCAGAAATCGGCCTGCCCGCCGTCGTTACCGCCAGGAATGTTCTGTGCGTAGCCAAGCGAGAGCAGGGTCTCGCTGTCGGCGAGCCGCAGCTGCCCGACATAGCTCACGCTCCATGGATGCACGGTGATGTCCGGAATCAGCTGTGCACCCGTGCTCGCGAGCTGAACCCCGCTGTTGTCGTAGGCACGGTAATCGAGGGCGAACAGGACGCGGTGATCGTAGCGATCGATCGCATTCAGGTTTCGCGTATAGCGGCCCGCAAAAATCGTCCCGGCACCGGCGACGTTGAACAGGCCCTCCACCGTGCCGGAGTCCACGTCGGAATAGCCGGCGACGAAATCGAGCGCGTCGCCGAGTGCATAGAGCGGCACGTGGTACCCCGCGCCAACGATAAACACCCGGTCCGAGGGTTTGAAGGACAGCTGGTCGGATTCGCCCGCCTCGTTCGTCGAGTTCGAATACGGCGCGCCCACGTACTGCAGGTTGAGCACCTGGTCGCGATCGAACATGTTGGCGTTCTGATATCCGAGGCCCACGCGGAGAGGGCCGGTCTCCTTCGTTCCCGTGTTGTCGAGGGTGACGCCGAACTTCTGCCAATCCTCGTCGGTGACCCGAACGACCGCATCGACGCTGCCTTCGGCCTCCCCGCTACGCAGCAGCACCGTCGCTTTCTTCGCGGGGTTCTCGTTCGCGACATTCAGGTTGCGCGCGATCTGGCCGATATTCGGCGCCCTGCCCGGCGCGAGCGACGGCACGCTGGCGCGGATGTTCGTCTCGTCGAAGAACTTGTTGCCTTCGACCAGCACGCGTGCCACGCGCGCCTCGACGATCTCGAAGCGCACCTCGCCGCGCTGCAGTTCCTGCTCGGGCAAGACGACCTGCACGGCGTTGTAGCCCGCATCGCTGTAGGCACGCTCGACCGCTTCGAGGGCGCGTTGTACGTCGGCAAACGTCCGCTCCCGGCCGGTAAACGGCTGCGTGCGTCGCTCGAACTCGGCCTGCGGAATGAGCGTTGCCCCCGCGAAGACGAAACGCCGGATTTCGAACGTCGGGACCTCGACCGTGACGACGGCGGTGCGCGGCGTTTGCGCGCTCTGCGCCTGGGCGAGCGCGCAAACGGCAAGCCAGGCGCACGCGACGAGCACGCGCCCTGACGCCGTGGACAGAGGCCGGGGACCCTGTTGGATGTTTTTGTGCACGTAATGCCCCGACGAAACCATACCAAAAATCAGTCTGTTACTGTAAAAGGTTAAGAACCTAGATTGAAAATTGATGTCAACCACCGCCCGTATAATCGCGGTCCACGAGAGCCATTCGCCGCCTTCCATGCCAGACCCGAAAACTCGCCGTCACGCTCGTTTGCTGATCCTTGGGTCGGGTCCTGCCGGGTACAGCGCCGCCGTCTATGCCGCGCGCGCGAACCTCGCCCCGGTGCTGGTCACCGGACTCGCCCAGGGCGGCCAGTTGATGACCACCACCGACGTCGACAACTGGCCGGCCGACGCCGAGGGCGTCCAGGGCCCGGATCTGATGGCGCGATTCCAGAAGCACGCGGAGCGCTTCGACACCGAGGTGCTGTTCGACCATATCCAGCGCGCGCGGCTCGAGGCGCGACCGTTCGTGCTGGAGGGCGATTCGGCGAGCTACAGCTGCGACGCCCTGATCGTTGCGACCGGCGCTTCGGCCAGGTACCTCGGGCTGGCTTCCGAGGAACGCTACATGGGCCGGGGCGTGTCGGCCTGCGCGACCTGCGACGGCTTTTTCTACAAAGGCAAGGCCGTTGCCGTCATCGGCGGGGGCAATACCGCCGTCGAGGAGGCGCTGTACCTGGCGAACATCTGCAGCAAGGTCACGCTGGTTCATCGGCGAGACAAGTTCCGTGCCGAGAAGATCATGATCGACAAGCTGATGCGCCGCGTCGATGAAGGAAAGATCGTGCTCGCGCTCGATCGCGTGCTCGACGAGGTCCTGGGCGACGCGAGCGGCGTGACCGGCGTTCGAGTGAAGAACGTCAATAACCAGGCCGTCGAAACTCTCGACGTGACCGGCGTGTTCGTCGCGATCGGCCATACGCCGAACACCTCGCTCTTCGAGGGTCAGCTCGAGATGAAGAATGGGTACATCCTGACCCGCGGCGGCAGCGACGGCAATGCGACTGCAACCAGCGTCCCTGGCGTGTTTGCCGCGGGCGACGTGCAGGATCATGTCTACCGGCAGGCGGTGACCAGCGCGGCGAGTGGCTGCATGGCGGCGCTAGACGCCGAGAAGTTCCTCGAATCCCAGGGTGCCTGAATCGCGCGCCCGGCGTGCCGCATGAGTAACCGCTCCGAACACGGCCAAGACGACGAATTCCGCAGGGCGATGGCCGATGTGCGCCCGATCGCGCCGCGCGCCCGTCAGCGGGTCGCGCTGCGTCGCGCCCCGCCACCGCCGGTGGCGCGACAGCGCCGTCACGACGAGCTCGCGGTACTCAAGGAATCACTTTCGGGACCGATTTCGCTCGACCATCTCCTCGACTCGGGTGAGGAGCTGTGCTTTCTGCGTCATGGCCTGTCGCGCCAAGTCCTGCGCAAGCTGCGACGCGGACACTGGGTCATCGAGAGCGAACTCGACCTGCACGGCATGAATCGCACGCAAGCGGCCGAGCAGCTGGCCCTGTTCCTTCGTGCCTGCGGTGCGCGACGCATGCGCTGCGTGAGAATCATCCACGGCAAGGGACTGGGCTCGCGCAACCGAGAGCCGGTCCTCAAAACTACGCTGCACAAGCTCCTGCCTCGACGCGAGGATGTGCTCGCGTTCTGTCAGGCGCCGGCAGCGCACGGCGGTGGCGGCGCGCTGCTGGTCCTGCTGAAGAAGCGGCTTTAGTCGAACTGCGCCTCCAACGAAAGCGCGGGGTCAGACTGCGGACTCGTTCGTTTCGCCCGTGCGGATGCGAACCACGTGTTCGACCGCACTGACGAAAATCTTGCCGTCGCCGATCTTGCCGGTCCGCGCCGATCGCACGATCGCGTCGATCGCAGGCTCGACCTGATTCTCGGCAACGACGACCTCGATCTTCACCTTGGGCAGAAAGTCGACGACGTACTCTGCGCCCCGATAGAGCTCCGTGTGCCCTTTCTGCCGCCCGAAACCCTTGACCTCGGTCACCGTCAGCCCAGTCACCCCGACCTCTGAGAGGGCTTCGCGCACCTCGTCGAGCTTGAACGGCTTCACGATCGCTTCGATCTTTTTCATCGCGCCCCCTTTCCCGGTTGCTCCGATTGTAAGGCATCCGTCCGGCCGCGCGGGTTCGCAGCGTCCCTATAATCGGCCCTTCCCCTCGACGACCGAACGAGCACTGCCCCGGTGGAGAGCCTCACAATTGCCGAGTCGCTGCGCGACGTCGATGAAGCGGAATGGGATGCGCTGCTCGGTCCCGACGCTGCCGCGCAGGCGCGCCATCCGTTCGTCAAGCACGCGTTCCTGAATGCCTTGATCGAAACGGGCTGCGCGAGCGCCCGTACCGGCTGGCAGCCCCAGTTCCTGATCCTGCGGCGCGCCGGCGCGCTCGCGGCCGCGATGCCGCTGTTCGTCAAGTCGCACTCATACGGCGAGTACGTGTTCGACTGGGCCTGGGCCGACGCCTACGCGCGCCACGGCATCGAGTACTACCCGAAGCTGCTCTGCGCCGTGCCGTTCACGCCGGTCAACGGCCCGCGCCTGCTTGGCCATGACGACGGTGCGCGCCGCGCGGTGCTCGCCGCCGCGCTCGAGCTCGCCCGGCAGGCCTCGTCGCTCCATATCCTCTTCCCGACGGCGGCGGAAGGCGCACTCATGCAGGAACAGGGCATGATGCTGCGCCGCACGGTGCAGTTTCACTGGGAAAATCCGGGCGACGCGGATTTCGAGTCGTTCCTCGCCCGCATGTCGCACCGCCGCCGCAAGAATATCCGCCAGGAGCGTCGCCGTGTCCGCGAGGCCGGCGTGTCGTTCCGCTGGCTGCAGGGCGCGCAGATCGAGCGTGCACACTGGGAATTCTTCCACCGCTGCTATCGGATGACCTATGCGGCGCACGGCTCGCGCCCCTACCTCACGCTGCCGTTCTTCCTGCAGTTCGGGGCGACGCTGGGGCAACACGCCGTGATGGTCCTCGCCGAGCGCGCGAGTTCGGCGGTTGCCGCCTCGCTGCTGGTGCGCGGCGGCGACGCTCTGTTCGGTCGCTACTGGGGTGCGGTAGAGCACATCCCATTGCTGCACTTTGAATGCTGCTACTACCAGGCCATCGAATACGCCATCGCGCATGGGCTTCGCAGCTTCGAAGGCGGCGCGCAGGGCGAACACAAGCTGTTTCGCGGATTGCTGCCGGTCGAAACGCTGTCGGCCCACTGGCTTGCGCACCCGAGCTTCGCGCAGGCCATCGAGGACTATCTCGCGCGCGAACGCCGCGGCATCGCGCGCTATGTGAACGAACTTGCGGAGCATTCGCCTTTCAAGACGGCATGAAATCCTGCGGAACCCGCCGTGAGACGGGCTTCGACGCGCGACCGCGTTTCACGCAGATCAAGACGATTCCCGTCGAGCGCGGGTAAGATGTTTTTTGTGACTCGAAACCGCCTGAATTGGAGCAGACGATGAGACTGAGCGGAAAAATTGCAGTCGTGACAGGCGCCGGATCCGGGTTCGGCGAAGGCATCGCAAAGCGCTTTGCACAGGAAGGCGCAGGCGTCGTCGTCAACGACATCAACGCGGCGGGTGGTCAGCGCGTCGCGGGTGAGATCTCGAGCGCCGGCGGCAAGGCGCTGTTCATCAAGGGGGACGTGACCCGCGCGAAGGACTGGGCGAGCCTGGTCGGCGGCGCCCAGTCGGCGTTCGGCCGCCTCGACATCGTCGTCAACAACGCGGGCTGGACGCATCGCAACAAGCCGTATCTCGAGGTCACTGAGGCGGAGTTCGACCGGGTGTACGCGGTCAACGTCAAGAGCGTGTATCTCTCGGCGCTACAGGCGGTGCCCGTGTTCCGCAAGCAAGGCGGCGGATGCATCGTCAACATCGCTTCGACGGCGGGGATACGCCCGCGCCCTGGTCTCACCGTGTACAACAGCTCGAAGGGCGCCGTCGTGCTGATGTCGAAATCGATGGCCGGCGAGTTCGGTGCCGACAATATCCGTGTCAACTGCGTAAACCCGGTGTTCAGCCCGGAGACCGCGTTATCGGCGGAGTTCGCGGGCGGCGCGGTGACCGAAGAGGCCCGCAAGCGTTTTCTTGCGACGATTCCGATGGGGCGGTTTTCGACGCCCCTCGATGTCGCGAACGCCTGCCTTTACCTGGCCTCGGACGAGGCGAGCTTCATCTCAGGGGCATGCATCGAAGTAGACGGCGCACGCTCGGTGTGAGCGGATGCCTGCCCGGCGCCAGGCGGCCGCCGAGCGGCCGCCGAGCGGCCAGGCTAGCTCTTGGAAGGGCGCGCCCCGCCGAGTAGCACGGCGAGCTGTTTCGGGCGCCGCGTCGGTGCGGGCTCCGCGGCGCGGGTCGTCTCGGCGCCATGTCCCAGGCCCGGCTCATAGGGCTTGGAGAAAATAGGATCCGAGCCCTCGGCCGCGCGCGTCGCACGCACGGGGCGGACCGCGCCGCGGCTACGGGCGTCCCCGCGGCCGCGCCCCTCGCCTCTTGCAGGGCGCGATTGACCGCGACCCATCACCGCCGCCACGGTCCCCGCGTTCGGCTCAAAGCCGGGGACCAGCACGCGCTCGATCGCCCGTCCGATGAGCTTCTCGATCGCACCGAGCGAATCGCGATCCTCGGGTGCGACGAGCGAGATCGCTTCTCCCGCCATGCCGGCGCGACCGGTCCGGCCGATGCGGTGAACGTAGTCCTCGGGCGAATGCGGAATGTCGAAATTGATCACCTGCGGCAGGCCTTCAATGTCCAGGCCGCGGGACGCGACGTCGGTGGCCACGAGCACCGCGGTACGCCCGGCCTTGAATCCCTCGAGCGCCTCGAGCCGCTCCGACTGGGACTTGTCCCCATGAATCGCGTCGGCCTGGATGTGCTCTCGGCGCAACTGATGCGCCAGGCGATTTGCACCGATTCGCGTGCCGCTGAACACGAGAACCTGCGTGAGATTGCGCGTGCGGATGAGATGGCACAGGAGCTCGCGCTTCTTCTCGCGCGCCACCGGATAGACGACGTGGCTGACGAGCTCGGCCACCGCATTGCGCGCGGCAATTTGAATCTGAACCGGATCGTGCAGCAGGGTGGCCGCGAGCTTGCGGATCTCCTCGGGGAACGTGGCGGAAAAAAGCAGATTCTGCCGCCGCGCAGGCAGCAGCGCGATGATGCGGCGAATGTCCGGAAGGAATCCCATGTCGAGCATGCGATCGGCCTCGTCCAGAGTCAGCACCGACACCTGGCCGAAGGTCACCGTCCGGTTCTGCACGTGATCGAGCAGGCGGCCGGGTGTCGCAACGAGCACCTCGACGCCGCGGCGCAACTGTGCGATCTGGGCGTTCATGTCGACGCCGCCATAGACGACCGCCGTACGCAAGGGCAGGTGGCGCGCGTAGCCGCGGAAGCTTTCTTCCACCTGGATGGCGAGCTCGCGCGTCGGCGTGAGCACCAGGGCCCGCACGGGATGCCGCGCCGGCGAGGCGCTGCTGCTCGCCAGCGGCGCCATCTGCTGCAGGATCGGCAAGGCAAAGGCCGCGGTCTTTCCCGTGCCGGTCTGTGCGCCGGCCATCAGGTCACGGCCTTCGAGAACGCGGGGAATGGCCTGCGCCTGGACCGGGGTCGGCTCCTTGTAGCCGAGTTCGGTGACGACGCGCAGTAGAGGCTCGATCAGGCCGAGCTGTTCAAATCCGGAATCGATGACGTACTGCTCCGCTGGTGACCGCGGGTTCCCGCGATTGGAAAACCCTGGATTATACGCTGCCGCCGTCGACGGTGGCAGCGCTCGCTCAGTTGATCGTCCGCTGGACGCGCTCGGGCGTGCCTCGGCTGTCGGACCCCGGCAGACGCAACTCGACGTCCCAGTCGCTTTTTTGCGCCGCCGCCTGCAACAGGCGGCACAGGGAGTGCAGCAGCACCGCGTCCAGGTTGAGGGTCACGCCCTGGCCGTCGGACGGATGCAGCGCGACGATCGGCTGTCGATTGCGGTCGTGTCCGGTCTGGATGCGCGAGAGCAGCAGCGGCGCCTCGCCCAAGGGGGTCGTCGGCGTCTCGTTCTCGTAGGGGCGCGAAAAATCCGCTCGCGACAGCGCCTGCTCGTGTTCGAGGCCGAGGAGCGCCTTGCGCGCCTCCGGGTTCGCCTGCGTCCGAATGCGCGGGCTGGCGTCCTCCGCGAGCTTGACCAGCAGCGGCCACAGCAATTTGACAAAGCGCCGCGTCAGCCAGAGACGGAGTTCGGCACCGTCGCTGGTGCCGATGCGCATCAGCAAGCGGTCGTTCTCGGCGTCGTAATCGATGTTGATCTGGCGCAGTCGCACCGCGGTATTCTCGCGGCTGTGCACCCCAGGCGCAATGCCCGGGCGCGGACCCAGGACAGCGGGCCGCTCAGCCGCCCGCGCGACGGATTCGCGCCAGCAGCGCGGTGGTCGATTGCGTGTGCTCGAAAGGAATCGATACGACCTCGCCGCCCCGCGCCAGCACGCCGGCGGCACCAACGATCCGGTCGACCGGCCAGTCGCCGCCCTTGGCCAGCACCTCAGGTCGGCAATCCTCGATCAGCGACGCCGGCGTGTCCGCATCGAACCAGGTCACGGCGTCGACGGACTCGAGCGCAGCGACCAAAGCGAGGCGGTCCTCGAGGCCGTTGATCGGCCGGTCGTCGCCCTTCGCGAGCCGGCGCGCCGAATCGTCATTGTTCAACGCAACGAGCAGCGCTGCACCACGCGCGCGCGCACGCGCCAGGTAGGTCACGTGTCCGCGATGCAGCAAATCGAATACACCGTTGGTGAACACCAGTGGGCGCGCCAGCTGCGCCAGCCACTGCCCGAGCGCCTGCGGTGCCTTGATCTTGCGCTCGAACGCCGGGGACCCTTGCGTCACGGCCGCTGCAACCGACGCCGCCTTAGGCGCTCTTTTCGGAGGCCTTGCAGGGCGCCTGGCCCGCCGTGCAGTACTCGAAGATCTTCACGACCTTGAGCACGCCACCGGTGGTGCGCGCAATTTCGACCGCCTCGTTGGCCTCGGCTTCGGTCACGATCCCCATCAGGTAGACCACGCTTGCCTCGGTCACGACCTTGACGTGATTCGGGTTGAAGTGGCCTTCGTCGAGAAAACGTGCCTTCACCTTGGACGTGATAAAGGAGTCGTTGGTCCGTGCGCCAAAGGACGAAACCCCGGCAACCTGCACTTCGTTGACGACGCTGCGAACGGTTTTCTGCGCACGCGCGATCTTCTCGATTTCCGTGCGCGTGCTGGCGTCGGGCACCTCGCCAGTCAGGAGCACGACGTAATTGAACGAGGTCACGTTGATGTGGACCTTTCCGCCGAAGCGTTCGTCGATCCGGTTGGTCACTCGCAGCTCGATGCCCTCGTCGTCTACCTGAGCCCCCGTCGAGCGACGGTCGGTCGCCGCCATGACGGCGGCACCGGCGCCGACCGCGATCACCGTTTCTGCGCATCCCTGCAAGAGCAGCAAAGCCACGGCAATCGTACCGACGGTCAAGCAAGCGCGTGCCCTGCGAGTGCTCATGTTTTGGCTCCAAACATTCGGTAATCGATCGCGTCGCACAAGCAATGCAGCGCCAGGAGATGGACCTCCTGGATCCGCGCCGTACTGGCGTGCGGTACGCAGATGTGGACATCCGTCTCGCCAATCCGTTCCCCGAGCTTGCCGCCACGCGCCCCGGTGAGCGCGATCACCCGGATGCCCAGCGCCTGCGCTGCAGCAACGGCTTCGAGTACGCTCGCCGAGTTGCCGCTCGTCGATATCGCCAGAAGGACGTCACCCGCGCGACCGATCGCACGGAGCTGCTTCGCGAACACCTCTTCGTAGCGAAAGTCGTTCGCGATCGATGTCAGTGCCGAGCTGTCCGTGGTCAGCGCCACCGCCGCCAGGGGGGGTCGCTCGATCTCGAAGCGGTTCACCAGCTCGGCCGCGAAGTGCTGCGCATCGGCGGCCGAGCCGCCGTTGCCGCAGGCCAGGATCTTGCCGCCGGCCCGCAGCGATTCGACCATGCACGCAGCGGCCTGGACGATCGGCACCGCGAGCAATTGCGCGCTCGACAGCTTGAGGTTGGCGCTCTCCCGAAAATGCGTCCCCACGCGCGCCGCCAGCTCGGCGACGAATTCGGACGGTTCCGTCGGATCCGCCTTCTGCGCTTGCCCCATCGCGAAATTCTACACTGCCACTCGACGGTGACCGCGAACGCAGTGCGCCGCGCGCCGCCGGAATTCGGCCGAACGACAGGCTATGCGCCGAAGGCATCTCGGATCCATTCGATCGCCTCGATACCACCCGGTCCATCGGCGTCGAGCAGCATCACGTCGAACCGGCAGCGACACTCGGGGCGCCCGGCAAGGTAGTGCCGCGCCGCGGCGACCAGGCGCGCACGCTTCGCTGCCGTAATGCTCTCGGCGGCGCCGCCGAAGCGCCGCGAGCTGCGCAGACGAACCTCGGCAAACACCGTCGTGCCTGCCTCGTCGGCGATCAGGTCGATTTCACCCAGCCGGCAGCGCCAGTTGCGCGCGATGACACGCAGACCGGCACGCCGCATGCGCTCCGCGCACAGTGCCTCGGCTCGCGCGCCGCTTCGGTTCATGGCACCCTACCCGCTCCCATCGACCGATCACGCGGCACGGCGCCACCCGCCCGGGTCGCACGCGCCGCACCGCTGCCAATCAACGCCTTAACGACCCTGCCCCCATCCCGTTGACCGCGCATCTCTCGACCGGCAGTCTGTTCGTCGTCGCGACCCCGATCGGCAATCTGGGCGACCTCGGCGCGCGGGCGCTCGAGACGCTGGCCCGCGTCGACCTCATCGCCTGCGAGGACACGCGGACTTCGCGCACCCTCCTCGCGCGCCACACGATATCCACGCGCACGGTGGCGCTGCACCAGCACAACGAGCGCGCTGCGAGTGCTGCACTGCTCGCGCTGCTGCGCACCGGCAAGGATATCGCGATCGTGACGGATGCCGGCACGCCGGGACTGTCGGATCCCGGTGCCTGGCTGGTCGCCGCGGCACATGCGGCAGGCATTCGCGTGGTTCCCGTTCCCGGGCCGAGCGCGGCCACCGCCGCGCTCTCGGCGTCGGGATTCGTCGCCGGACCCTGGCTGTTTGCCGGGTTTCTCCCGGCGAGCGCGTCTGCACGCCGAAAGGCGCTGGACGGATTCGACCTGCCCTGGCCCATCGTGTTCTTCGAAGCGCCGCATCGGATCCGGGCAACGGTCGACGCCCTGGCGGCGCGATTCGGGGACGATCGCGAGCTACTCATCGCGCGCGAGCTGACCAAGAAGTTCGAGGAACTCGTGCGGCTGCCACTCGCCGAGGCCGGCGCATGGCTGGACGCCGATCCTCATCGCAGCCGCGGCGAGTTCGTTCTCGTCCTCGGGCCGCGCACGCAGACCCGCGAACCGGACGCCGAGGGCAGGCGGGTGCTCGACATGCTGCTCGACGCCCTGCCGACGCTTGCGGCGCGCGACGCGGCAAAGCTGGCGGCCCGCATAACCGGGGCGCCGCGCAACGCGCTGTATGCGCATGCACTCGAGCGCGCCGGCCGGCGGCGCGCGCCGCGTTCAGCGCCGGATTCCGATGATGCCTAGACGGATCGCCGCAAGACGCCCGGCGCCGGCACGCGCCGAACGCCCGCGGGCTGTGCGCAGAGTACGGATAGAATTCCCGATCGTATGGATGCGCTGACGATTCGCCGGCCCGACGACTGGCACCTGCACTTGCGCGACGGTGAAGCAATGGCCGCGGTCTTGCCCGATACCGCGCGGCGCTTCGCGCGCGCAATCGTGATGCCGAACCTGAAACCGCCCGTGCGCACGACGCAGCAGGCGCTCGGCTACCGGGAGCGGATCCTCGCAGCGCTGCCGGAAGACCAGCCGTTCGAGCCGCTGATGACCTTGTACCTCACCGACGATACGCCACCCGAAGAGATCGTGCGGGCGAAGCTCTCAGGGCGCATCT